>Ga0209225_1003639_pt1 | contig 12661 bp, 13 predicted proteins | sample WasSprMetagenome_FD_184732 | JGI IMG/M metagenome (GOLD analysis project Ga0209225, IMG submission 184732) | Sulfidic aquatic microbial communities from Washburn Spring, Yellowstone National Park, USA - WS (SPAdes) (version 3) | ecosystem: Environmental > Aquatic > Thermal springs > Hot (42-90C)...
AGAATTTTAGTAATGTTTCCAATTTAAGTTATAGTAATTTTATGATTTTAGGATTATTAAGTTTATTTTTAATTTATCCTTTTGTAGTTTTTGCTCATTGTCCTTTATGCGTAGGAGGAGTTTTAGTTTTAACATTTTTAGGTTATGAAATTGGAGTTAAAAGAATAGTTTTGGGATTTTTAATTGGTGCTTTAGCTGTTGCTTTTGGTGAATGGTTAAATAGATTAATTAAGAGGAAATTTTTCAAAAGGCAAGAATTTTTGATTATCGCTTTAACATTTATTTTGACTTATTTACCAGTGAAAAATTATATTTTTAATTATTATTCTTTATACTTACCCAATTTAGGTATTAATACTCCAATTTTGATTGATAAATCTTTGCTTTCAGGAATTTTTGGCGGTTTTTTAGTTTATCTTGCTCCTTTTATTAGTAAATTTATTACAAAAAAGATGCAAGACAATTTTGTTTCAAAGAATAATTGTGACTTTAATTTTGCTTATAATTTTTGGGTTAATTTTACAATTTATTTAAACACGAATTAATCACGAATATAACGAATTAATCTCGAATAAAATACTAATTAATCACAAATTAGGCGAATTAAACACGAATATATTCGCGAATAATTTGAAACAATTCGTGATAAATTTGTGTAATACATTTGTGAAAAATTCGTGGCAATTCGAGATAAATTTGTGTATAAATAAGTTCGTAGTATAATTAAATTATGGAAATAAAAATATTTAAACACAAATTAACTACGAATATACACGAATGAAACACGAATTAATAAACACAAATGCATCACGAATTAAACATGAATAAAACCATAATCAATCACGAATTAAACGAATTAAACACGATCCATTTGTGAATAATTCGATACAATTCGTGAATAATTCGTGTAAAATAAATTCGTAAAAATTTGTAGTATAATTAAATTATGGAAATAAAAACACCTAAAGAATTGATAGAAAAAATCAATGAACTAAAAGAAAAAGTAGTTGATCTTTCTGCAGATGAAGATTTAGCGCTGGCAGTGATGAATTTAATTAGTATGGAAGAACATCTTTATTTTACTGCTGAAAAAACAGGAAAAAATGAATATTTTGATTTGCTTAATCAAGTAAGAGAAATAAGAAAGAAGATGATGGAAAGATTAATCGGAAAACCAGAAGGAGAGCTTTGGTGCTTTATAAAACATACGCTATCTGCCACAATGAGACTTATTGAAGTAGGGACAAAACTTCAAAATCAAAATAAAAAAGACGAAGCCAAAGAAGTTTTTGATTTAGCTTATGAACTTTTTAACATCTTTTGGGGAATAAAGTTGAATATTATACCAACGGATCAATTGGGATTAAAAACGGATAAATTCGGATTCGGAACGGATCAATACGGATTTAGGACGGATCAATACGGAGATAAAATAAATAAAAATTCGCATATATCCGTTTCAGATCCGCATAAATCCGTAGGTCCGCAAGAATCCGTTCCAAATCAGCGTAAATCCGCGTGGTTAAAAAATTTAATTGAAAAAATAATTGATTGTTGTACAGAATAAAAAAATGAGAGAAGGAGAAATTTTAAAAATTAGAGCAGAAAGATTTTTAGAGACGGCAAGAGATTTATATAAGAAAGAATACTATGACCTTTGCGCTTTTAATATTGAACAAGCAGTACAGTTATTTTTGAAATATGAGATATGGAAAATTTTAGGTGATTTTGAAAAAACTCATAAAATTAGCGAGCTTTTGGATCATTATAAAATAGCCTCCGGTAAAGTTAAAGAAATAGATAGTTTGAAAGAAAATTATAAACAAACAATTTATGATTTAGAAATTGCTTACATCGAAAGTAGATATTTACCAGCTCAATTTTTAAAAGAACAGATTGATTTGATGTTTAAATTTGTTGAAGATTTATTGAATATTTTTTTAAAAAATGGGTAAATATTTTGAATTTCTTTTAGAAAGAAAACAAAGAAGAGATCAATTTTTAAAAAATATTGATTATTATTTAAATTTAATCAAAGAAAGGATAAAAAATAATCTTGGGGAAGAGACAAAAATTTATTTATTTGGTTCTTATTTAACAGGAAATTTTGGCCCCAATAGTGATATAGATATTTTAGTTGTTACCGAAAATGAGATTGATCAAAGAGAAAAAAGCAGGGTTTTATCTGAAATTTTAAAAGATTTTGATGTTTACCATCCTTTTGAAATCCATTTTGCTTCAAAATCTCAATTTGAAAATTGGTACAAAAAATTTCTAAAAGAAAATTATAAGGAACTCTAAAAATTGACAGGTATACCTTGTGGGTATAATTTTATTATCATGAAAAAATATGTTTGTCCAAATAATAATACTACCCGAATAAACGACCGAATAATATACTTTAATATCAACCGAATAATGATATCTACCATAATAACAACCGAATGAACTACCCAAATAACAGACCGAATAAAAAGGAAAATATTCGGTAAACATTCGGGTAATCCATTCGGTCCGCATTCGGGTAGTGACATAAAATTCGGTCTTCATTCGGATTCGAAACGGATCAATTCGGATCAATAACAACGGACCAATACGGATTCAAAAGGGATAAAAACGGATATAAAATAAATAAGAATCCGAATAAATTCGTTTATGATCCGCATATACTCGTAAATCCGAATGAATCCGTTAAAAATCCGCATAAGTCCGTTGGTGCGTATGTATATTTCATTGAAGGTCATATTCCAATAGAAGCCATCGAAAAACTTTTAACTGAAAAGCCTGAAATTAATGGAATTGCCCTTCCAAAAATGCCCTCAGGTTCTCCTGGAATGCCAGGATTTAAAATTGAAAAATGGAAAATTCATTCAGTCAAAAATGCTCAAGATCAAGGAATATTTATGGAAATTTAATTTTTAGTCGGTATATTGTATAATAATTTAAATAAAAATGGATAAAACATTAAAAATAACAATCATTGTCGGAATTTTAATTTTTTCTTTTTCTACTCTTTGGTTTGTATATGAATATAGTAAATCAAAACCGGTATTAAGAACATTTTCTGTTTCAGGTGAAGGAAAAGAAATTGTTATACCAAATATTGCTGAAATTAGAATTGGAGTTGTTAGCGAAGGAAAAGATTTGACTGAGCTTCAAAAAGAAAATTCTGAAAAAATGAATAAAATTATAAATTTTCTAAAAGAGAAGGGAATTGATGAAAAAGATATTCAAACAGAAAATTATTTAGTAAGTCCCAAATATGATTATTCAAAGCCTCCTTATAAAATTGTGGGTTATACAATAAATCAAGATTTAAAAGTTAAAGTTAGAGATTTAAGTAAGATTGGAGAAATTTTGTCGCAAGCAATAAATTATGGAGCTAATAATGTTTCTGGCCCCAATTTTACTGTTGATGATAAAGAAGTTTATTTAGAAAAAGCTAGAGAAAAAGCAATTAAAAACGCTAAAGAAAAAGCAGAAAAGATTGCAAAATCAGCTGGATTTAGGTTAGGAAAAATTATAAGAATAATAGAATCAAGTCCTTTTGAACCTATTCCGGTTATGTTAAAAGAAATGGGAACAGGAGGCCCATTAACTTCTCAACCTCAAATAGAACCAGGGTCACAAGAAATAAAAGTTCAAGTTACTATTACTTATGAAATTAAATAATTGATAATAAAAATGAACTATATAATTTTAGCTTTACTTTCTGCTTTAACTGCAAGTTTAGTGGCTATATTTGGAAAATTAGGATTAAAAAACGTTGATCCTACAATAGCAACAACAATAAGGTCTTTGATTATGGCTGGATTTTTAGTAATTGTAAGCTTATTTTTGAAAAAATTTGAAAATTTCTCTTTAAATTTTTTTACTTCTAAAGATTGGCTTTTAATTATCTTAGCAGGAATTTCTGGTGCTCTTTCTTGGCTTTTTTACTTTTGGGCACTTAAATTTGGCCCAGCATCTCATGTAGCAGTTATTGATAGATTAAGTTTAGTTTTTGTAATTTTACTTTCAGCATTAATTTTAGGAGAAACTTTAAATTCGAAAGTGATTTTAGGGACGATTTTAATAATTATTGGAGCTATTTTAGTAGTTTGGAAGTGAAAAACTCTCTTAAGATAAAATTTAATAATAAAGATGAAAAAGGTAGTGAAAGTTAAATTTAATGGTAATCTAAAGGAAACAATTCTCAAAGCATTGGAGCCCTTAGGCGGTATTCAAAATTTTGTTAAAAAAGGAGAGGTTATTTTATTAAAACCAAATTTTAATACAGCTGATCCATTGCCCGCTGCTACTGATTATGAATTTTTAAAAGCTGTTGTAGAGATAGTGTATTCTGCAGAGCCTAAATTAGTAATGATAGGAGAAAGCTCAACAATGAGTTTTAATACAAGAAAAATTATGGAAAAATTAAATATTTTTGATCTTTTAAATTTAGAAATACCACCAAGAATTTATGTTTTTGAAGAATATCAATGGTTTAAAAAAGAAGTACCAAATGCGAAATATTTAAAATCAGTATCATTAACAGAAATTTTAGATAGAGTAGATAAAGTTATTTTCTTACCCTGCTTAAAAACACATAAATATGCTCAATATACTGGTGCCTTAAAGTTAGCAGTTGGGTTTATAAAACCAGTGGAAAGAATAAATTTGCATTTATCTCATCTGCAAGAAAAAATTGCTGAATTAAATACATTATTTAATGTTGATTTAATAATAATGGATGCGCGAAAATGTTTTATTACTAGAGGACCTGCTGAAGGTGAAGTAAGAGAGCCTAATTTAATTTTAGCCTCAGATGATAGAATAGCTATTGATGTTGAAGGAATTAAAATTATTCAAAGTTTTAAAGGGAATTCATTAAAAAATATTAATCCTTGGCAATTACCTCAAATTAAAAGAGCAGTTGAATTAAATTTAGGTGTGAGTTCCGAAAAAGATTACGAAGTTATTGAAAAAGAATAAATGATTGATTTTCATGCTCATTTAGATGATGAAAAAATTTTACCTTTTTTAGCTGAAATTATAAAAAGAGCTAAAGACGCTGGTGTAAATTTAATTATTTCTCCAAGTGTAAATTTAAATTCTGCGCTTAAAATAATTGAGATTTCTAAAAAATTTGAAAATGTTTTACCTATGATAGGAATTCATCCATCTGAAGTTGATAATTCTAACGATAAAGACTTAGATCAACTAGAGGATTTTATTAAAAAAGAAAAAATAATTGGCATAGGTGAAATCGGCTTGGATTATACTTATAAAACGGATAAAAATAAACAGAAAGAAATCTTTGAAAAACAGCTTCAATTAGCAGAAAAATATAGATTACCTGTAGTTTTGCATATAAGGGGAACTTTTAATGATATTTTCGAAATTTTGAAAAATTTTAAAGTTGTACCTATTTGGCATTCTTACACAGGAAATTTAGAAGAGATAGAAAAATTTTTAGAAATCGGAGGCTTTATTTCTTTTTCTGGGATAATAACTTTTAAAAATGCTAATAGATTAAGAGAAATTGTAAAAATTATTCCTTTAGAAAGAATATTTTTAGAAACCGATTCTCCTTATTTAACGCCTGAACCTTATCGAGGTAAAATTAATGAACCAGCTTATATTAAATTTGTCTATCAAAAAGTTGCTGAAATAAAAAATATAGAAATTGAAAAAGTTAGTACTATTATTAGAAATAATTTCGAAAATTTGTTTAAAATATAATTTTTAAGATGCTAAAAGAAGTAAGGGGAGATATAACAAAAATTGAAGCAGATGTAATTATTAATGCAGCAAATACTGAGCTTATTCATGGAGGAGGCGTTGCCTTAGCTATTGCAAAAGCCGCTGGCAAAGATTTGATTAAAGAAAGCAAAGAAATAGGCTTTGTACCAATTGGAGATTTTGCTGTAACTACTGCTGAAAAGCTGAAAGCAAAGAAAGTAATTCATATTCCAACAATTGATTATGTAAATAATAAAAAAATAACTTACGAAGAATTAGAAGAAGTTTTAGAAAAGGTTTTTAAATATTGTCAAGAAAATAATTTTTATAAAATTGCTACTCCACTTTTAGGGACGGGCATTGTTGGTTTAGAAAAAGCAAAAGTTAAAGAAATAATAAAAAATTTATCAGAAAAATTTAATAATTTAGAAATCATAATTGTAGAAAAATAAAATTTATTTTAAATCCAAAAATCAATTAAAAGCGACAGGAAAGCTAGATCAAAATACGATCAAATTTGTGAATAATCTTATTAAATAATAGTTACTTTTATATTTCTCACGCGAGGGCCGTCTAATTCTATTAAAATGATTCTTTGCCAAGTTCCTAAAATTAAATTTTTATTTTCAAATGGAATCAATAATGACGTACCTATAAGAGAAGAAAGGAAATGATCAGGAAAGTGCGAAGGATTATGAGGATGCCTAAAATTTAATTTAGGTACAATTTTTTCTAAGGTATCTAAATAATCTAAATCAGTACCAGGATCTAAATCAGCAGTAGTTAGAGCACAAGTTGTGTGCAAAGCAAAAAGATGAACTACACCAGAATTTTTATCTTGTTTTTCAATAATTTCTTGTATTTTATCTGTAATATCTACAATTTCTCTTTTTTTATTTGTTTTAATTTCGATAATCATTGTATAATTATAAATTAATGAAAGAGATATTGAAAAAATTAGTAGAGTTTAAAACAACGCATCAAGAAGAAAACAAAAAAGAATTTGATAAAGCTTTTGAATTTATTATTTCTCAAATAAAAGATTTTGTAAAAGGTTATAAATTAGTTGAAAGTAATGGCTATAAAAGTTTAATTTTATGGAAAGAAGAAAAACCAGAAATTGTTTATATGTGCCATTTAGATGTTGTTCCTGCAAGAGACGAAGATTTTATATTTAGAGAAACAAAAGGTAAATTTTATGGGAGAGGAGTTTTCGATGATAAATTTGCTATAGCAGTTTTAATCGAAATCTTAAGAGAATTAAAAGAGAAAAATATATCTTTTGGTGGTATTATAACTTCAGATGAAGAAATAGGTGGTTTTAATGGTGCCAATTATGTTATTAATAAATTAAAATTTTTAGGAAAAGTTTTTATAATTCCAGATAGCGGGTCAAACTTTAGCTTAGAAACAGAAGCCAAAGGAGTTTTACATTTAAAAATTACTCTTAAAGGTAAAAAAGCCCATGGATCAATGCCTTGGCAAGGCAAAAATGCTTTAGATGAATTTATTAAAGGATTTAACAAATTAAGAAAAATATTTCCTGAATATAAAAAGCCTACATGGAAACCAACTTTGAATTTAGGGAAAATCGCTGGTGGAGAAGCAGCTAATCAAGTTTGTGATTATATGGAAGCTTTATTAGACTTTAGATATCCATTTGGTTATAAAAAAGAAAAAATTTTAAGTATAGTTAAAAAGATATTTCCTAAAGCTAAAATTCAAATAATAGCAGAAGGTAATCCTATAAAAACTGATTTAAAAAATGAATATGTTAAAAAGTGGATAGTAACAGCAAAGAAAATTCTAAAAAGAAAAATTAAATTTACTAAATCTTATGGAGCTACAGATGCAAGATTTTTAGCAGAACACAAAATTCCATTTATTATTACTGAACCAAAAGGAGGCAATTACCATTCAGATAACGAATGGATTGATATGAAATCTTTATATCAGTTTAAAGAAATACTTAAATCATTTTTAAATAAATAAAAATTACTATTGACAATCTCCAAAATTTGTATATTGTTTATTGACAAAAAGCTTATACTATTTTAAAATTTTTTATGCACACTAAAACAAAAAGGAGGGATGTAAGATGTTGAGTCGGTCATTTGTCGTTACATTAACATTAATTACAACATTAACATTAATAGGATGTGGTGGAGGAGATAAAACACCTCTTCCACCAGTACAAAAAGGATATGCTAGGATAACAGTTAACTGGTGGAATACACCTATTGATACATCAACATTAAGATCTCGATATATTCCAACTGCGGTAGATAAAATTACTGTGTCAATTTATGATGCTAATAACAATGTTGCTGGAGCAGGTATTATTCAACGACCAAATAGCGAAATTATAATAGAATTGCCTGTTGGTAATAATTATATAGCTAGAGTTAGCGGGTATGATAGAAATAATAATTTGATCGGAGAAGGATTGTCTGATCCATTTAATATTACTGCTAGTACAACAACTGATGTTAAAGTTACTATAATAGGAATAAATGAACCTAACAATAATAGCCAATCCGGTGCTATATTATTGACATTTAGCAACAATCAGGCAACAGGAAGAGAAATATTCCATACTTCAAAAGATAGCGTAGACTGGTTCAGGTTTATTTCAAGAAACGATAAAGCATATACAGTACACTTTTCTGTTTTAGAAGCCACTGCAGATTCTAATAATTGGAGAGTAAAAATAAGCATATATGATGGTAATACATTAGTAAAAGAAGTTTCTTCACCCTCAGACGCTGTACCGCCTGTGCCAGTTACAATATCTAAACCGGCAAGCGGTACAGTATACGTACGAGTAGAAGTTACTAATGGCACTTTCAAGGGTTGGTACCAGCTGGATATCTACCAGCTGGACCTTGGAAGTGCGAAAGTTGCCGTAGATTAGTTATATAGATTTATATAGATTGATAAAAATTTTTAATAAGGCCCGTCAAAAAGACGGGCCTTTAACACTTGACTATTTATTTTTTATTTGTTATAATTTAAAAATCAAATAAATTTTAGTCGTAATTGATTTTTTTACTAAAATGACTTTAGAAATAGAAAATAAAAACGAAAAAAGGAAAAGAACCATTATTTTTGGTTTATTGGCTTTAATTTTAATATTGCTTTTTATTATCTTTGCCAAAACCCAAATAGTTAAAAATCTTAGGTTATCTCTTGCTAATATTTTAAATCCATATAAAAGCGATTTGGAATTTAAGATAAATAATCATTCCTATGATTTTGAAACAGAAGATAATGATTTAGAAATAAAATGGCAAGGGTCAAATGTAATTTTATGTGTAGCTTCTTCAAGTCCAGAATTAGAAGAATGGGTAGGAGAAAAAGAAGTTAAAGGTGAAGAATCTCTTTCTATTAATACTTCAACTACTTTTAGTTTAACTTGTGCTGGCCCTGGTGGTTTAATTTCAAAAGAAATTACTGTAAAATTAATTTCTAAAAAAGCAGAATTAAAACCAATTTTCAAAAAGATAGAATTTCAAAAAGTTGAAGAAAAAAAAGGAGAATTGAAGGAAGAGAAAGCTAAAACCAAAATTAAATTAACAACTTTTAAAACAAAAGCTTTAGCAAGAAAGACAGTAAATAGAAATCAAGTTATTGCTCAACCATCTTTAATTTTCAAAATAAATAATTCTGATAATAAAGAAATTAATGTAAAACCTGATGAAAATATAGCTATTAATTGGGAAGCTAAAAATGTTAATAAATGTTTGGCCTTCTCCCAGCCAGTAAATCCCGAATGGGATAATTTTATTAATCTTAAAGGATCAAAAACAATAGGAAAATTAAATCAGGATACTGTTTTTGGAATATTTTGCACTTATGATCGAGGTTATATCACTAAAAGTATAAAAGTTAATGTTTATATTCCAAATCCATTAAAAGTTGAAATAAAAGTAAATGATCAAGCAGAAAGAGTTTTTGTTTTTTATAACTCAGGAATAACTTTATCTTGGAATGCAGAAAATGCAGAAAAATGTGAAGCCTTTTCTTCTCCAGAATTTGAAAACTGGAAAGGAGAAATTCCATTATCTGGTAAAAGATCTATCTTGAATATAACAAAAGATGCTAAATTTGGTATTAAATGCTCAAATAAGTATCAAACCGTAGAAAAATATGTAGAGGTGAAAATAACTTTTGCTGGAGGCGGAGGTGGTGGTGTAGTATCATCTGTAAGTAGTGGTGTTACAAGTGGTGAGGGTGGTGCTGGCGGTGGTTCAACTACTACTCCGTCTCTTTCTGTTAATTTGAAAGTTAATAACCAAGAAGGTCCTATAAATGCAAACGTTGGAGATTCTATAACTTTAAGTTGGCAATCTACTAATGCAGAAAAATGTACAGTTTCAGCAAGTCCTTATTATCAAGAATGGAGCGGTTTTAAGGAACCTCAAGGCAGTATGAATATTAATTTAACTAAAACAGGTACAACAACATTTTCAATTTCTTGTGTAGATAAAGATGGCAAAGACGCTATTGATCAGGCTATAGTTTATGTTAAAGAGTTAACCTTGAATAAGTTTGTAGATATTAAAGTTAATGGTTTGGATAATGTTAAGGTTGCTAAAGGTAGCAATGTTAATGTAAAATGGGATTCTAATGGAATGAATACTTGTACAGTTTCAGCAAGTCCTTATTTGCAGGAATGGAGCGGAGTAAAACCTGTTAAAGGAGAAACAACTTTAGGACCTATTAATCAAAAAACTACTCTTTCTATAAGTTGTTTAGATGAATCAGGAAATGACTTCACCGATCAAGCAATAATTGATGTTGAATAGTTGACACTTGTGAAGAATTATAATATAATTAAATTAGCTAATCTATAAAAGGAGGTGCAAGGAGAAGAGAGCAAAGAATTTATGATAAATAAGGGAATAATTGTAATAAAAGCTAAAAGTTACAAAGAAAGTAAAATAAATATTTTTCTGTATGGATAGTAATAATTTAGTCAGGGGCAGGTTTTTACCTGCCTTTTTGTTTTATAATTTAGTTAATGAACTTAGTAATAGATATTGGTGGGACAACAACAAAATTTTCCTATTTCATCTCTTTAAATGATTTAAGAAAAAATTTTAAAAAAATTCCAACATTTTTTAATTACAAAGATTTTCTAAGCTTTATCGAAAATGAATTTAAAAACTTAAAAATTAAAAAAGCTTGTGTGAGTTTTGCTGGTATGATCGACAAAGAAAAAGGAAAAATTATAAAAGCTCCCAATCTTTTAAATTATGAAAATAAATTTATTAAAAAAGATTTAGAAAAGATTTTAAAATGCAAAGTTTACTTAGAAAATGATGCTGCTTTAGCTGGTTTAGGAGAAAGTATTTACGGAGCAGGCAAGAATTATAAAATAATAGCTTATATAACTTTAAGTACAGGTATTGGCGGAGCTAGAATAGTATATAAAAAGATAGATGAAAATTTTTGTGGGTTTGAGCCTGGACACAGCTTATTTTTAATTGATTTTTCAAAAATAGAATTTGAAGAAGTAGAAAAAATAATTTCAGGAAAAGCAATTGAGAATATTTTTAAAATAAAACCTGAAAATATAAAAGATAAAAATTTTTGGAAAATGGTTAATAAAATTTTTGCTGGGTTTTTAGTAAATGTAGCTTTATTTTGGTCTCCTGAAATAATTATAATTGGCGGTTCATTGGTTAAAAGTTTAGATTTTGTTCAATTAAAAATAAATTTTGAAAACTTAAAAACAATGCCTTTTGAAGTAAAGTTAGTAAAAGCCAAACTAAAAGATCTGTCGTCTCTTTACGGAGGTTATTATATGCTGAGCTATTTTAAGTAATCAGAAACATCTATAATTAATAAACCGTTTGTGTCATCAGCTATATATAAAATTTTATCTTTTACATAAGTTGCTAAAGCGACACCCGGTGTATCTATTGTTTTTATTATATAAGGATTACTAGGATTTTTAACATTAATAATATGAACACCAGCTTCTGAATCTGCCAAGAATAAATAACCACTTGTTGCATAAGATCTTTCAGCCCAACCTGGAGTATCTAATTGACTTAGTAAAATAGGATTATATGGATTAGAAATATCTAATATCACTAATCCAGCTCCTCCTGCAGATACATAAGCAATATTATTTTCTATAAATACTCCATAACCACTTCCTGGTAGAGAATAAATATAAGTTGAAGTTGGAGCTGTTGGGTTTGAAACATCTACTATATGAAATTTTTGCCCATTTCTATCTGCTACATATGCATAATTTCCTTTTACTTTAATATCTTTAGCATACCAAACAGGATAAGTGGATAAATAAACTAATGAATCAGGGTTAGAACCATCAACAATTCTTAATCCTCTGTAACCAGCAGCAAAATAAATTATGTTATTTTGAACATCTACACCTCTACCATGCCAATGGCCTGGGCTATAGCAACCTTTTTGAATAATATTACTAGGAGTTGAAATATCTAAAACGCAAACTTTAGCTGCTCCTATATCAAGGTTTCTCATATAAGAAACGTATGCGTATGGCGGAATAACTTTTATCCCCCAAGAAAAACTTATATCTTTATATTCTCCTAAGATAACTGGATTAGATGGAGTAGAAATATCTATTACAACTAAATCAGGTATAACTGCGATTGTTGAAGTTGGGTCAGGAGGGGCATCACTGGCACAATAACCAGAAGTAACGTATAAAGTATTACCTACTATATCTAAATGATTAGTACATCCAACATAAGGGACTCCATTATAATATCCATAAAAATTAATTTGAGCTAATAATTTCACTTCCCGGCCCAATTCAACATTCAAATTTAACAAATTTTTATCATTTCCTGCTTCATATAAATTAATATTTGTACCATTATCATTAGCAGAAACTGAATTTTCTCCTTTATTTTTATCACTTTCTAAATAAGCTGTAATT
>Ga0209225_1003640_pt1 | contig 12661 bp, 10 predicted proteins | sample WasSprMetagenome_FD_184732 | JGI IMG/M metagenome (GOLD analysis project Ga0209225, IMG submission 184732) | Sulfidic aquatic microbial communities from Washburn Spring, Yellowstone National Park, USA - WS (SPAdes) (version 3) | ecosystem: Environmental > Aquatic > Thermal springs > Hot (42-90C)...
AATTGCTATAATAGAAGCAATGAGACGTTGGGGTTTAATGTATGCAATTGGCTATTTAATTGGATATTTATTTATTGCAATTTTCTTAGGTTTTGAAATTTTAAATCTCATAATGATATTTGCAATAGTCTTTATTGCTTTTATAATAACAATAATAAGAATGATATTGAAATATCGATAGCTTTAATATTGAGCATTCTATTATCTTTGTGTAAGGTGGATAGGTCTTTTAGTTTTTAAATTATTTTATATTATTGATCAATGTCAGCTTCTTATACGTTGGTCTATACAAGAAGATATACTCTTTATCTTTGTTAATTGCTTTTTTTCCTTTTCTTTCTTCTTCTTCAGTACTCACATTATATTATCTCCTTTAAATTTTTAATCGCTTCGAATAACTTTAACTAGTCGTCCTTTAGGTTTTATTCTTCTTGATTTCTCAACTAATTCTCAGTTATTTTATGCGTCCTAGCTTCCAAGCTTTTAAAGCATTGGGCAATCAATCACCTGAAGGAATTAATTTCTTGACGAAAAACTTTAGTACTACTATGAAAGCAGCTATGAGGAATACAAGCAAAGAGATCATTGAGATTAGTATGTCGAAAACACTTTTTTCTTTCATAACCCCGTAAATCCAGATCAAAGCTGTGGTTATAACCAAGAAGCTTAGGATTTTGCTTTTGAAGTTTCTTTTGAACAATTCACCAAGAGTTGTTGCACTGATGAGGATAAGCAAAACTGTCACAATCATCAGATTCAAAGCTATTTGGTAAAGAAATTCTAAAATTGCATCTAAAGCTGGAATATTCATTAAAACCACTAGATTCCAACAAGCCTTCTCTTAACCTCCTTCAAATGCTTTAAGCAGTAGCAGTTCTTGATTCCATCGAAACTCAAATTTCCTTCAGCCTTCTTGTTACAGCAGAATATTCATAATACTTCATTTTTTCTAAATCGTTTTAAAATTTTTTACGGATAATGCGGAATAAATCGTTGAAATATTTAAGCTAGTTAAGCTAGGAGTGACAGTTTATTAGGCTCCGCAAATGACTCTGCGTCACCTTCTTTATGCACCTCTCTGCTTATATAATCGAATAATAATAAAGATAGGACAGTAGTATAAAAAATAAATATATTCTGAATTTGAAAGGTTTTTGGAGTGGGCAGATTAAATGAATGTCGACAAACTATTCTTAATTATGGCTCCAAATGAGGGTGATACACTTGATTCTATACAAACTTGGAAAGTAAAAATAAGAAGACAAGACGTTAAGCCAGACCCGCAGGGAAGAACATTACGAGCTCGCCTGTTGGATAAAGGTATTGCCCACTCCTTTTATGAAGAATATTTATGGGCAATACCAGTTAATGGACGTAAGGTTGATGAATTAAACTTGAGAGAGACTATTTCTGAAAATTTCTTAAGGTGGAGGGAAGAAGAAGTTCAAGAAATTAATAATTTCACTTCTGATGAACTGTGGTATCCAGTGAGCATTGTTTTATTAAGGGACGCTATTCGGTATGCATTATGGACGAAGTTAAAGGATCAAAAAAATTTTATTATATACAAAAGGGAAGTTTATGATAAAAAACGAATAATCTACAGTGGAACTTATACATATGTCATTTTAGGAGTATCGTTTGAGAAGATTTTACGCATGGGTCATGATAATATATGTTTATGTCCAGAGATAGTGTATGAATGTTATGACTCATCAAACAAACGTGTTGAATACCATTTCGAAAGGCAAAAAAACATTTTATTGGCTTCTCGATGTAATTTAAAAGTTTATTGTGAAAGGTTAGATTTAATGATTAAAAATATATTCCCCCTTGAAATACATTTATCTAACAAGACTTTGAAATTTAACTCTATTTATTACGAAATTATTAATGAACAAGAAAAAATGGAACAAATGAGGTTGGAAGAATGGTTGTGAAAGATGAACGACAATCATCAATCTTCGCAATAACTATACGAAAAGAAAAACTCAAGCAGATTCCAACTCTAGAAACCTCTCTCATTTTTAGCGATAAACAACCAAGTCAAGAGTTCATTATTCCAATTAGGGGGATAAGAAAATATGGGCCGTATGATACTAATACTTCTGACAAACATTTATCGAGAAAATTCAGAGGTGTAGAATTTTTTGTTTTTTATCCAAAAAATGAGGATATGATATATAAAACTTTAAGCGATCTGATTTCCATGTTAAGAGATGGCTATTTTGAAAGAAGAGGATCCCACGATACAACCTTTGAAGGATTCGAAAGTGAATTTAAATTAAAAGAAGTTTTCATACCTGAAGCTAACGAGTTTATTGGATACACTCCTGGAAATTTACAGAAAGAGTTAGAATCAAGAAAAATTGATTTCGCTCAAGTATTTGAAAGAGGGAATCGCCCAATTGTTATTGTAGGTGGTACGAGCCATAGGTCTATTATGAAAAATCGTGAGCAATATCTGGAATCTAAACTTCAGTTTACAAATCTAGATTTGCCATGTCAGTATGCATCTTATTATGAGTGTGAGACAAGCGGAGCTGGAATACTTTATGGTGTTAGGCGTAAAGATCGTCCATTTGGCTATTCACTCTGGAACTTTGCATTGAATATTTATGGAAAAGTAGGCGGTCTTGCATGGGTTATCCGTCAAGATTTATCAAAAGTTGATAGTCTAGTTATTGACTTGAATATTGGAATACGCTTTGTTCGATCCAGAAGCCAGAAGGGTTTCATTATAGGATATGTTACGATCTTGGATCGTTTTGGTAGGTTGATTGGTGTTATCTCTTCCTCTCCATTTAAAGCTCAAATTGAAAAAGGAGTTGCAGGTATGGTTGTGCCAAGGGAAGTTATGGAAAACATTATGGTAGAGGTTCTGAAAAAAGCGGTTAATGACGTTAGAGTTAAAGAAATTTTCTCAGAAAAAGAAACAATCAATATTGCCATTCATAGGTTATCTATTTTTCATTCTCAAGAAATCCAAGGGATCGTCTCAGCTATTGATAAATGGTATGAGTTGAAAAAGATGAAGATAAAATATGCGCTTATCTCTATTATTGATAAACCATTAATTTTAGTTTTAAATAAACTTGCAACATACTGGAATGCTTTGAGAGGAACTACCATTAGGCTAGACGATAAAGTTGCTATACTTTATACTACAGGAACTACAAGCCTTAATGACAGAGGTGTTCTCTCATATCCAATAACAGTGATAGCACAGAATCTCGGAGAGAAAAAATGTCCATTTACTTCACTAGAAGAAGTTTGCAATTATGTTTATTCGCTCACGAACTTACATTGGCAAACAGTTATAGCAGGTTCAGTTAGATTACCTGCGACCCTAGAATTTGCCGAAAATATAGCAAGGTTATCCTCATTTGGAATAATACCAAAAGAAAACTCGTGGTTGTGGCAGACTTTATGGTTTGTTTAATCCTTGTCAGCTTTTCGCGACAGGCGGCTCTCCAGAAAATAGAATGCACTTAATAGTATAGAGAGTATTGTTAGCGTAACTTTAAAATCAGAAAATGCCACATAGCTCAAAAGAGCGATCAAAAGGATCAAAACAAATATAAATACAATAAGCAGAGTATATTGGGATGACTTTAGTATTTTTATTTTCTCAGACTTCATTTTCTCAAACCATTTTACTGCATTAATTACATGACCACTTTCCTTATTGGGGAAAAATGCGATATTGGATATGGGGGACTCAGAAATGGCACAAATAAAAAGGCTAAGATCTAGTATGGAAAGTTCGTCTCTCCAAACATTAATTTTGCTAAATAAACTTAACAATTTCTCTATTGTTCTTTTTTGAATCTCAGAATCTTCTATATTCAGCCGATTAATACCGATTAAACAATAGGATATGGTAGCAATATCAGCTTTTTCATCATTGAGTATTTCTTCAGTTTTATCAATCATGAGCTTTTCAAGACCTTCACTTAAGGGTATATCTTTCCATTTGTCTGTTCTTCGACTTACGTGGAATCTCCATTTTTCATTTATAAGCGAAGAAAACTTTTTCTCTAAATTTTTTAATGTAATTATTAGTAAGAAAGCATCTTTTGGCGAAGTATCTGCTGAAAAAAGTTGACCAATGGCAAACTCTAAAATAGGTGCTGAAGGATGCGGAAATGTGGGAATCATATAACAATTCAAAACACTGCAAGTAGCTTCTATATTATTAAGAGCCATGATAAATTTTGTGACATTTTCTTCAATTTTTAAGAAAGTAATGTGCATTTTTTGTAGGAAATTATTGTCTCTTAAAGATTTTGTAAGCCAAAGTGTGTAGACTGCATTTCCAAAATCTATAGCGATTTTATCTAAATGACTATACAAATTTTCAGTCTGAAGTATTTTGTCTGACATTGAATTTATGGAATTTCGAAGAAATTCTGCTCCAAACTTAATTTCATCTCTAAGCGAGGAATCTTTTCCAACAGTATTCAAAAAAGATGTCAGCGCTTGGATTGCCAATGAAGTAGTTAGAATATCATTAGACCAACTACCATTATCAAGCTGGGATCTGGATAAGATGTCACATGAAAACTTAAGGTACGGTAAAATGCAAGTCACAACTAGAGGTCTAGTAGGTTTTCGTAATTTGCGAAATATTCTTTTATTCATATCCTTCCACAACACGACTCCAATTTTTCAGAGAGGTGTACATACTATACATAACGTCAACTATAACCCCTTTAAATGCTTTATTAAGAATTGAAGAGATAAGTTTTCAATTTCTCTATACCTATCAACCAACTTGAAAATAACTTCTCTTATATTATTATCTTGAGGGTTAAGCCCACTTATTCCATACCCATCAATCGTTCACTTTATTAAGTTAGGGGATTTAGACTTATAAGAATTTTTCACCAGTGTTAACTCTCATGTTTTACACATAGGACTTATTATGGCATCCTCAGGTAGTGGACAAGTATTCATGCTGCCTATATGAGTGCCAAGAATGTGAGGCTAGTCTCTTGCAACTTTCGCGGTCATCATAACCGAGATTCGGTATTAAATTTTTGAGGCGATTCATTTTACTTTACTATGAACTTATTGTGAAACTATTTAGACAAGTTCCTGCTTTTTAGCTCTTCCAACTTTTCTTTAAATCAATTTCCTTTTTCCCTCAAAGCTTTTATAATTCCTTCCTTGCCTCTATTACAATTCGAGCAATAGAAATTATTTCCCACTTTTCTTGATGTAATAAAATTCTGTTTTAGTACCAATGTGGCTATATTTTCTGATAACTATGGTGTTGTATTCCCCAACAAAGAGATAGAATGGTATAATAAGCATCCAAGCAAGGTTACTGATGAGGAATTTAAGAAGTCTAAGGGATTTGATCAAAAGCTAGTAGCTTACGATGAAATCTGGTTTTATTATAATCTTGGTCATTTCAATCGGTTGACTGAAGAGGTTTGAAAGACAATGAAATATTAGTTTATGATGCAAAGTATAAGGAAAAGCTATCAAGAGATGATATTATTGAGCTATTAGCATATATAACTGAGTTTGCAACACCTATAAGACAAATAGAAAAGAATATTCTAATTGGTGGATTTTACAAGCTAAAAGGAGATGTAACGAGATTAGCAGAAAGAGAAATCTTTCCATTAAAGATAAAGTTACATGTATATGATATAGATCCAAGGATGAATAATAATGAAATTAAAGCGAATATAGAAAATTCCTTACAGTTCTTGATCATTAATGACTGCAATTAAATAAGTAATCATAATTTGAGACAGATTTGGGAAGATTATACACTAATATTTCTTCCAAGAAAAGTTATAACAGTTAAATATGAGCTAAGTTTTGATGAAAAGAGACTATACAGTACTGTAACTGAATATATAGGTTATTTAAGTGCGTATAAGAAAATGATGTTGAGAACGTCTATAGTTCCTCGACGATCTCCTTGAACTTCCTGCTGGGGATGACTATCTTCGACCCCCACTTAGCGGGGTTCTTGAGTAGCCAAGCCTTAGGACTATTGGGAATCCCCTCAACCACAACAAGCCAATACCTCTCCTTAAGCTCATGAGCCACTTGAGACTCCTTCTCAGGCAAAACATAATCTTCTTCTTCAACCCTCCTTCCTTTCACTTCCACGCACACCTCTTCACCTTCTCTAGCAACTCTCAAGTCGTAGCCCTCACCTCCTCTACTCACGACCTTATAGCCCCTCTCTTCTAGCCTCTTCTCAACAAACCACTCAGCAAACCTTCTCACGATGTCTCTCTCTTTCTCAACGCTCTCCTTGACCCCCAAGGACTTGAAGAACTCGCGCCAAGAGGAGACTTTTGATGCGTCCTCCAAGTACTTAGGGCTGACGAAGGGCCCTATCGAGAATCCTTTACTCCTCCACCCAGCCCACTTCTCCTCCGGGCTGTATTCGTCGTGGAGAAGGCATTCATTTGAGTACACCAACTTGCCATCGTCTGTGATGAGCTTTATTGACCCAAACCTCTCTGAAAGCCTCTCTAAGCATGTTTTGAGACCAACTTCGTAGACCCTCTTCAAGAACCTCACTAGCTTGAGGTTGTCTTCAATTGAGGCTTTTTCAAGAACTTCCTTAATCTTCTCGACGAGTTTTGTATAGTCTGGGCTTGGCTCGTAGTAGGCTCGGTAGTACGTTGTGAAGTAGTGGCAGATCTCCGCTCCCTTAATTACCTTTAAAAAGAACCTTCTCCATCCTTCTTCATCTTCATCTAATTTGAGATAGCTATCGATGTCGAGGACCTTAAGCCCAAGCAACTCCATGACCTCTCCATAGCCTTCAAATACCCTCAACTCCTTCAGCGGGTAGTAAACTTCATTCGATTTCTCGATGCCTCCACTAGTCGTCACCACCCATATCGGCTTCTCGAGTACTACGCCAGATCTTTTAGCGAGAAGCGAAATCTCCAAGAGCTTGCTCTTTTCGAGTGGCCGAGCCTCCGTTGAAATGTCCTTAAGCACAACTTTCTCAATTAACTCCTTTAGAGTTACTTCTTTTACTCCAAGCCATTTGAAGAGCTCAGGATCACAGTGTTCAGTGAAGTCCTTTCTAACGAAGTTAAGTGCCTTGAGATATTCGTCTATGCTAGAGTGTTTCTTGCGAAGATCCTCGACTTCAGGCGGGAAGAGGGGCAAGTAGGCGTTGTGAGCTAGGTCAATGCCCTTTGTCGTCAAGACGAACTTCTTCTCATCTGGGATGTACGTCTTTTCTCGCGCCCTCCTATAGACCTCGCGTAAGAACTTCGAAACCTCTTCAACGCTCTTCCTCAGCTTCGCCTCGACAAGTCCCTTGTCCAAGAGCTCCTTGAGCTCTATAAACTGGATCCTATAGGGCTTGCTTGGAAAGTCTGGGATTTTGAAGGTGGGGTCTAAGATGTGCTTCTCACTGCCATAAACATACTTAAGCTCTTCCTCGTCTAAGATGTTGTTTTTCACCAATTCTAGAACGTCATCAGAGGCTTTGAGAGCAGAGTCTAGTTTTACCTCATGCCCCTTGTAGCATATGACTATCGGGTTTTCAAGCTCCTTGCACAACGTTGGAATAATCATTGGCCTTATTAACTTAACATAAGCTTCATCGCTCAGCTCTAAGTACTCGAAGACAGTTAAGTAGGACATCTTATAGCGTATCACTAAGTACTTGATCGCAAGCCTCAAGAGCTCAGCGATCCTTTCTATCATCCACCTGTTCCACTTAGCCTCAACGTTCAAGTACTTCCTGCCTGGATGGACTATGAAGTCCGCCTGTATGAGGAACTTTAGGCCAGTCCTGACTCCCGTGAGTGGTAGGAAGGAGTGTACTCCATAGAACTTCGCTTCTTCGATTGGCTTGAGATCTCCAGTAGTTGGGTCAAGAGCGAAGGCAAGAGCGACTTCTCTCTTAGCTACGTCACTTCTCTTTGCGTTAACTGTCACATCATCTCTCCTGACCTCCTCTGGCACATAGACTTCCTTCTTGAAAAGCAAGAATTTGTAAAACATCGGAACTTTATCCTCAGTAGCAGTCACAATCACCTGCCTTACCTTTGCTCCTTCAAACTCTTCTTCGTTTACTGTGAACCACTCCACGGTCTTCATTGTCCCTTTCACATTATCTACGACCTCGACTTTGCTCACGTAATCTAGGAAGAGGAAAAGAGGAGGACCAAGAACTTCAACTGTCTTCTCAACGTCATTGTACTTCGACTCGTCCTCTAAGAACATGATGAATTTTGTCTCTTCAGGTGCGAACTCCGTCGGCTTTATCGATATTGGCGTTATCTGCCAGAGGACTTCGTCTGGCCTAAGCCCATACTTCTCTAAGAGCGAAAACCCTTCGCTCTTCCAGTACTCTCTATCGAATTTGAATGAGGCATCTTTTGAGTAGATCTCAACCTTGCTCGAGACCTTGAAGGCAGACTTCCAGCCTATCCCTATGAAACCCTTGTAGCCTAAGCTTGGCTTTTTACTACTCCTGATGCTACAGAGGTTCTCTAAGTCTTGTTCGTTGAAAGGCTTGCCGTTGTGCCTAATTATTATCTTGTCCCTATAAAGTTCAATCTTGAAGAAGCCTCTTTTCTTGGCCTCCATTAAAGCGTCTTCGGCGTTTTGGAGGAATTCTAGAATGAACTGCCCTGGCTCTATGTAAAGTTGCATTAATACACTGTCCAAGAAGTTCTTTATGGTCCCTCCAGCTCTTGACCTCGCCTCTCTAAGCCAATATTCTTGGATTTCTCGTAATTTTTCCTCTAGGTTGGTCACAATTTATAGTTCTGGAAGAAAACTCTTAAAAGTTTTGGAAGAGAAGCAATTTAAAAAGACTGAGAGAAAATGTTTTGAAAAATGAGTTTCTTTAAATCATACAATGAATATATATCTGACATTTCTGAAGAACAAAAGCCTCAAAAGACAAATATGGTCATATTGAGTATAATGTCTGTAGCCATAGCTCATGCATCCATTTCATCTGTAAAGCTCTGCATACCTTAAGCCATTCCTTTCCAGGATTCTTCTTACATTCCTCTGGAATCCTTTCTTTTTCATTCTTTTTTACTAAAACATTCATTATCATTTCAGCTGCAGCATACTTTGCTACAATATCAAGCACTTTTCTCATATTTTCATCACCCATTCCTCTATATCTATAGTCTTTGAGGATTGTTTTTGGTATTGGAACATGTATTTCAGGATCGTCATATATGAGTGGAACATATTTATAATAGTTCTTCCAGCCGAGCTTAGCCTCCCTAATAGCCTTATAAAGTGGCTTACCATCCTTAAGCAACCTCTTAACCAAATTTATCTTCCTAATAGTCTTAGGCGATGGACTCAGTAACGATTTGAGGAATTCAATTCCACTTCGAGTAACTGTATTATAATGAGTCGATGGCATAAATTCTCACTTTATTCTCACTTTTACTCACTCCCTACTCACACGTTTTACATAAACGTTTCCCTTGTTTTAAATATAACGTTACACTTGGCTTAAGTGTAATATTACAAGTGTAATGTTACACTTCAGTTGATGTGTAATATTACACGAATAACGTTACGCTTCAGCCAAGTGTAATGTTTCACTTGAAATATTTTCCGCTCATTACTGATACATGGTTATAATTCTAACCGATGGAAAACGTTTTAAGTATAATGTAGGTAAAACGCAGGTAAACGCTAAGTATAACACTATACTTAAAACGAGGGAAACGTTTATGTAAAACGTTTTTATGCAGTGTTTCAAAGGAAAATGCAGAGAAAATTTACGGCGATAAGACAAAGGAGCTTCTTAAATTAAGAATTGTTGAAAAATATGAGTAGTTCAGTACAGTTAAGGTAGAGGAGTATGGCTTAAAGCCAAGACCGAGTACATGCTTTTACTTTCCATCCTATAAGATAAGTCTTGTTGTACCTTACTTGTATAGCTTATTGAAATACCGTAAAACTATTTAAGTTAATGAGGCTACTTGATTCTGAACAAATTCTATACTTTGTTGAATTCAATATTTTAACTCAAGATTCTCTTAATTATTGATACTAGAAATTGCAACTTTCCACTACTTTCATAATTATGGTCTACTATTATTATAATGTATTAAAACTTAAGTAAGAAATATTAATTTAAGCATTTAATTACAAATATGTGAGAATAATTGAATTGAATACTAAAATAATTAAGCTTCTTATTGAAGAATTATGTAAAGAACTTAATATTAATGGAAATTTTCTTGCAAATCATTTTGATACTCTAGAAAATAAAAATTATATCAAATTAAAAAGTAATTTATTAGAATTTACTTTAAGATAATTAAAAGTGATAAAAATGGTTCAAAAAGTATTATTTCCAAAAAGAATTACACGTGAAGAATTAAATTCCCTTGTAGATAAAGCAGCCGATATCATAAGAACTGCAACAGATTATAAGTTTATTCTTGTCCTTCTATTCTTAAAGAGGATTAGTGATACTTGGCAAGAGGAATTTGAAGAGAAAAAGCAGGAATTTATGAAGTATTTGGATGAGAAATCAGCTGAAAAAGAGGCTGAAAACGAAGTTTATCACACCTTTAACCTGAGGAGGGACTTACTATGGGACAGAATAACTGAGGATATTAAGAGACTTCCTGAAAATCTTTCAAACGCATTAATAAAGATTGCAGAGCTCAACCCAGAGTTGAAAGGAGTTATAGATAAGTTCAGCTTTCTAGGCTTTACCACTCAGGAACATAGGGAGAAGTTAAGACAGCTAGTTGAGCTGTTTAATCAATATAATTTCAGTAATAAGTATGTCTCAAGCGATATAGTTGGAGATGCCTACGAGCACATCTTATACAGATTTGCACCAACCCAAGCTAAGGAAGGAGAGGTTTATACTCCAAGAGAAGTTATCGAGCTCTTAGTTAACATTCTCGATCCAAAGCCTGGAGAGAGCGTTTACGATCCTGCCTGTGGTTCTGGCGGTATGCTCATAATCTCGCATAAATATGTGAGGGAAAAATATGGAAAGGAGGAGAAGCTTTTACTTTACGGCCAGGAGTATAATTCCGATATATATGGACTTTGTAAGCTAAATCTAGTAGCTCATGGAATTACTGATGCTTTTATAGAGTTCGGCGATAGTTTACTATATCCAAGATTTACCGAAGGAGGAAGGTTGAAGCAGTTTGATGTAGTTATAGCTAACATTCCATGGAACCAAGACGGATACGGAGAAGAAACGTTAAAGAAGGCTGATTTTAAGGAAAGATTCTTCGATTATCCTCCAAACAACACAGCAGATTGGGCTTGGGTTCAACACATGCTAGCTTCAGCAAAGGAAAATGGGAGAGTTGGGCTAGTTGTAGATAACGGATGCTTATTTAGAGGTGGTGCTGAAAGATCCATAAGAAGTAAGATTGTAGAAAAGGATTGGATAGAGTGCATTATTCTCACACCTGAAAAGCTGTTTTACAACACTGGTGCGCCTGGAGCAATAATAATCTTCAGAAAGAATAAACCACAAGAGAGAAAGAATAAAATACTCTTCATTAACGCCTCAAACGAATACATACCCCATCCTTCAGTTAAAAGGCTAAACATGCTCTCAAAAGATAACATTAATAAAATCGTTGAAACGTACAGAAAGTTTACAGATATCAGCGGATTCTCTAGAGTAGTAGATATATCGGAGGTTAGAAAGAACGATTACAACTTAAACGTCACGCTTTATGTTATGCCGATTGAAGAGAAAGAGCAGATTGATATCTTTAAGGAATTTTCTGAACTGAAAAAGCTTGAGAAAGAAAGACAAGAAGTTGAAAAGAAAATAGAAGAATACATTATCGAGTTAAGTAAGGTGTTTTGAAATGATGTTCTACAAGGAAACTAATCTTAAAGAGACATCGATAGGCAAAATTCCAAAAGATTGGGAGATAAGCCAATTACAAAATATAATTTCCTTATGCCAAAACGGAATTTGGGGCGAAGCCCCACAAGTAAATGAAGAATCTTACCCTATTATTCGGTCAACAGAAATTACTCACAATGGGAAAATAGATTTATCGACAGTCTCGTACAGAAAAGTCTCCAAGGAAAAAGTAAGTTTATACAGTTTGCAAGATGGTGATATTCTAATAGTAGGATCAAGCGGCTCTCCCCATTTAATTGGTAGATGTGCCTTATTTTTACATCCAAAAGATAATAAAACGTACCTTTTTTCAAACTTTATGATTAGGATTCGTCCAAAAAATGTAAATCCTAAATTTTTATATTATTTTCTGAACACAAATTTATACTTCAATTTTCTTAAAAGTCTTCAACAAACATCAACGGGATTAAGAAACCTACCAAAAAAGGAATGGCTTAAGTTAAATATTCCATTACCTCCGTTACAAGAACAAGAAGCTATAGCTCATATTCTTTCAACAATTGATGAAGCGACTCAGAAAACTAATGAAATCATAGCTAAGACTGAGTGCTTAAAGAAGGGCTTGATGCAGGAGCTTTTAACAAAGGGAATAGGACATAAGGAGTTTAAGGATACTGAGATTGGAAGGATTCCAAAAGAGTGGGAAGTTGTTAAGCTTGGCAATAAGGAATTCGCTGAAATCATTATGGGTCAGTCTCCTCCATCAAGCACATATAATAGAGAAGGCAAGGGGCTACCCTTCCTCCAGGGAAAGATGGAATT
>Ga0209225_1003653_pt1 | contig 12642 bp, 10 predicted proteins | sample WasSprMetagenome_FD_184732 | JGI IMG/M metagenome (GOLD analysis project Ga0209225, IMG submission 184732) | Sulfidic aquatic microbial communities from Washburn Spring, Yellowstone National Park, USA - WS (SPAdes) (version 3) | ecosystem: Environmental > Aquatic > Thermal springs > Hot (42-90C)...
AACTTGGATTTCAAAAATATTATTACCTGAAATTAGAAATATAGTTAAAGAAGAGATTTCAAATCAATTAAAACCAATAGAAGCAAAAATATCTGCATTAGATTCAAAAATTGAGGAAAGAACAAAAGCTTTAGATTCAAAAATTTCAGCTTTAGAAAAGGAAATAATTTCTTTAAGAAATGAAATGAATGCTAGATTCGATTCAATAGAAAAAAGATTACCGCTTATAGAAAGAATAGCTTTAATGGAAGCCAGAATAGAAAAAATAGAAAAACAAATAGGAATACATTAAAAAACCAATTAAGGCTAAAAGCCTATAGATAGTCTTAAGAGCAGTCATCATTAAAATATATGCTGTAAACAATTGCTTCAATATAGATGGATTTAAATAGATATTAGTTGTAGTGTATATCGTATGGAAAGGCTTTAAGAGTTTAAGACGCTTATTTTTTGATTTGAAAATAGATTTTTTCAATGGCTTCAGCTACATGTCTCCAATCTTGAGCTTCCGCTATTCTTCTACCCGCTTTCCCCATTCTTTTGGCTAATTCCTCATCTCTTAATAGGGTTAAAATAGCGGAGGCTAAGGCTTTTTCATTGCAGGGTGGAACCAATAAACCATTAATGCCATGCTTAATTACGCTTGGTATTCCACCAACGTTTGAGCCGATCGCAGGTTTTCCTGAGGCGTTAGCCTCAAGAATTGTTAACCCAAATCCTTCAGAACGATCTTTGCTTGGCAAAACTAGCATATCTGAAGCTGCATAAAATTCTGGTAATGCTTTATCTGGAATATTCCCAGCGAAAACTACTTTGCTAGTTAAGCCTAGGCTTGCACATTGTTTTTGATATTCACTTTTAAAATCGCCGTCGCCAACTATTAGAAGGCGAGCATTACTTTCTTTTTCGCTTACAAGCTTGAAAGCCTTTAAAAGCACATCTAAGCCTTTATATCTATGCCATTTTGTTAAGGCACCAACAAACAAAATGATCTTAAAGCCTTCTAGGCTATAGCAAGCCTTAACTTTTTCACCTTTAACGTTTGGATTAAATTTTTCGCAATCTACACCATTAGGCACAATTGCAACTTTATCCTTATGTTTTTGAAGGATTTTTGAACTTTCAAAGTAAAGCTTTGATGTTGCTATTATTTTATTGAACCAATGAAGGTATATAGGTGCGAAAACCCAATTATGAATAAAGACTATGGGCTTTGAGGCTTTAGTGATTGGAGGTAAATCATTATGCCAAGTCAATACTGATGGAACCTGTTGAATTAAAGCCTTTATAGAGGCTATTAAAGCATTATATGGGTTTGGAAAATTTGCATGAATAATGTCAGCTTCAGCTTTCATTAGCCTAAAAAAGAGTTTTGGGGTTATTGGAACAGCGTAAACCCAAAAAGGCGCCTTAAGCCTATAAACTTTAATTCCTTCAATTTCTTCTTTTCCTGGAGGCTTAGGATTGCTTGCGCAGAAAACTTCAACTTTATGCCCACGCTTAACTAGCTGCTTAGCTAAGTTATAAACATAGGTTTCAGCGCCACCTCTCCAAGGAGGAAAGAAAGTATTTACAATGCATATTTTCAAGGTTTAAACACTTTTATTGGCTTTAATAATATAACATGTTCAATTTATAATTTTTTGTTAAGCTTTAAATTTATGCGATAAAGTTTAATCTTAAACTCAATTGACTATATATATGCTTTTTTCAATTTTATTTAAAGCTTCAGCATGGTTTTATAAACTTTTGTACGCTATAAGCCTAATTTTCGTAAGCGATATGAAGATTTTTGCTGAAATGGTTACAAATGCTCATACAAATTTTTAATTAACTTGATAAAGCAGTAAGGAGAATAAGTTAAAAAATGAAAGCTTATTGATTAATAGTTTAAAAACGTTGAAAATGGGTTTAAATGGAATGAAGGTTTAAAATTTTTAATTTTAAAAAATAGGTGATGAAATTGAGAAATTATCTATATGCATCCTTAGCTAATTATAAAAAAGTTTTATATTTTATTAATTTGTTAACGCAGGTTAAAGCGTTTAAATGGAGAGCTGCAATAAATGTTACAATAATATTGTTTATTAAAATTTTATATAGCATATTGCTATATGTTTCACTTGGAGGAAACTCAAATTTTTATGTTCCTGTTATGGATGTTTGGAAAACCACCTTACCTTTTAATTTTCTATATTTATTTGCTGCATGGGATACAGGCCATTACATTATGATTGCTAATTCTTGGTATTCGCCTGATCGCCCTTATCTATGGGCTTTTTTCCCTCTTTATCCAGGGATGATTAAAGCTTTAACCTTTATTAAAATGAACATATGGATCAGCGCATTCATAATCTCTATTGTATTTGGAACTTTAAGCATTATACTTTTCCAAAAAATAGCAGAAAAATATTTATCTAAAAATGAAGCTTTAAAAACAACATTATTTTATTTTTTGTTTCCTCCAGTTTTCATATTTTTAACTGCATGCTATACTGAACCTATATTTCTTTTTTTCTCCCTTTTATCCTGGTATTTTCATTTATCAAAAAATAAATTTAAATCAGCTTTATCAATGATGGCGGCTACTATGAGTAGACCAAATGGCATTCTTACAATTATACCTATAACTTATGATTATTTAGTTAAAAGAAAATTGAAAAGCTTAATTTATGTTGTTCCATCAATTTTAATATTGTTTTGTTGGGGTTTATATAGTTATAAAAGCACAGGTGATCCTTTTATGCTTTTATCTGCACGATTATATTGGAAAACTGATAAAATTCAAGCAATTAAAACTGCATTTCTTCAACTTTTACAAGGCAAAACTTCTCTTTTCTTTATGTTGCAAGAATATTTTTATATTGGCTTAATAGGCTTATTTTTTATTGGTTTAACTCTTTTTCTTTCTTATAGAGTTTGGAAAATTAATAGAGCGCTTGGTTTATATGGTTTTATATCAATATTAGCAATTATTTGCTTTGGTTTTTCAACAAGTTATGTTTCTTTTCCTAGGCTTATTTCTTTCATTTTCCCAATAGGGTTAGGTTTAAACTTTAAAAACAGCTTTTTTACAATTATGATTTTAATTAGTTTTATTATATTGGATTATGCTGCTTGGTTATTTTTTCTTACCACCAGCTTTTTCCATTAAGTTTTCTGGTTTATCCTTTAAATTCTTCAATATTTTCTTTTTATAAAAGCTTGAAATAACTTAAGTTGACTATATTCAAATAAAATGTTGAGAATATGCCTTAGTTTTATTCGTTCGCTAGGCTGAAATCTTTTAATTCTTGGATACATTTTATTTAATATTTCAGGTTCACTTATTTTTCTGTTAAATTGAATTTTTAATCGTTGAGCATATGCATCTTTAAAATTAATTATATTCCATAAAATTGCTTTTAAAACTGCTATTGCTTTTTTAGGTTCCAAAATAGCGAAACCCATCATTATTATTAAACTGAAAAGAAAATAGTTGTTTAAAGCCCAAAAAAGAGAGGAACCGCAATTTTTAATAATAGCCCTCAATAGGTTTCTATGACAATAATATAATTTTTTAGGATCAATAGTTTTGCTTTTAGCTGTTCCAGAAAAATAATGAGCAACTTTAGCTTTAGCTGCATAAGCAATTTTATAGCCTAAAAGCCTAAGCCTCCAAGATAAATCTGCATCCTCCATATAAAGAAAAAATTTTTCATCAAATCCTCCAGCTTTTATAAAGGCTTCACGATTAATTAAGGTGGCTCCTCCACAAAATGCGAAAGGTTCAAATTGCTCATGATCATATTGCCCATAATCAAGCTCGCTTCGACCTATATCAACGAAACCGCGCCAAAAAGGTATACCCATTCCGCCAACCGAATCTAAACGTTTATGATTTTCCATAGAAACAAGCTTGCAAGCAACAGCAGCTATATTAGGGTCGCTTAAAGCCACATCAACTAAATGCTTTATCCACATTGGCTCTAAAACTTCTGTATCGTTATTTAACAATAAAATATATTTGCTTTTAATTTTTTTAATGGCTTTATTGTAAGCTTCAGCAAAACCTAAATTTCTTTTATTAACAATTGTTTTAACCCAAGGAAAATTTTTTTTAACGTAGTTAATAGATTCATCAACGCTTCCATTATCAATTAAATAAACCTCAAAGTTAGAATAGTTTGTTTTAGCTATGCTGGATAAGCATTTAGGCAACCATTTTAAACCATTATAATTTAATATAAGCACGGAAACTTTTGGTTGCTGCTTCAAATATATATGCTCCCTTTTTTAAATGCTTTGAATCCGCTTTACATATTCGTTTATAACAGCTTCAGCTTCTCCAAAGCTTATAACTTCCCCTTTAGAAAGAAATAAGGCTTTTTCACAAAATTCTTTTATAAGATTTAATGCGTGAGACACTAAAATTATTGTTTTTCCCTCAGCTTTAAATTGCTTAAACTTATCAATGCATTTATGCTGAAATTCTATATCTCCAACAGCTAAAGCTTCATCAATAAGGAATATATCTGGATTTGTTTCTATAGCAACTGAAAAACCAAGCCGCATTTGCATGCCTGAAGAAAGATTTTTTAATTTAGCATCTTTAAACCTTTCTAAACCTGAAAATTGAAGAATTGAATCCATTCGCTTTTTTATTTCATTATTTTTTAAACCCATTATTGAACCATAAATTAAAATATTTTCTTTAACGGTTAGGTCTGGATGAAAACCAACGCCAAGCTCAAGTATTGGTGCAATTCTTCCATTCACATTTACGCTTCCTTTATCGGGCCTAAGAATATTCGCTATTATTTTAAGCAATGTGCTTTTTCCACTTCCATTTTCACCAATAATACCTAAGGATTCTCCGGGATTCAAAGTAAAGCTAACAGATTTTAATGCCCAAAATTCTTCATAAGTAAATTTTTTTCCGCTTAAAATTTGAAGCATTCCAACTAAGTTTTCAAGAAGCGTAGTTCTTTTTTCATGAGGAATCCTAAATTTTTTCCATAAATTTTCTACTTTAACTATAGGGTTCAAGCTAAAGCTCCTCTGCAAACCTTGATTCTAACTTACAAAAAATTAAATAGCCTATAAGCAATAAAAATAAGCCGCTTATAAGAGGGATAAGAAAATCGCTTAAGGTAGGTAGCATATTATAATAAAGAATTTTTCTAGTGATTTGAATCACTCTAGTTATTGGATTAAGCGAGTAAAAGAAAAAATATTTTTCAGGAATCAATTTTGCATCATATACAATTGGGCATAAAAAGAAGCCTGCTTGAAGCGCTAAATCCCATATTTGAGAAACATCTCTATAATAAACGTTTAAAGCAGCTAAAGGCAGCGATATGCCTGCTATTAAAATAAATTCAATAATTAATGTCAATGGTAAAAAAAGAGCTAGAAAAGTTATTTTCATACCGAGAAAAAGCAGCAAAGGAAGAAAAGCGAGGAATTCAAGCGATGAACCTATAAGATTCGCTAAATTGCTTGATAAAACTAAAAGCCATCTAGGAAAATAAACTTTAGTAACTAATGGTGAATTACCTATTATAGACCATAAAGCCATAGAAGTAGCTATAGAGAAAAACCTCCAAACTAAAAGGGCTGTTAAAAGAAATATAGGGAATTTTTCAATTCCTATCCTTAACAAAATTGAAAAAACAATTGTTAATATACTCATCATAGCTAAAGGATTTAAAAGAGACCATAAAAAACCTAAAATAGAATTTCTATATCTAAGCTTAAACTCTTTAATTGCAAGGTTTTTTATAAGCTCGCTATATTTAAACAGTTTTTAACCCTCCATTAAAACAAAAAAATATAATTTTAATTCTTTCAAAATTCATTAAAGCTTAAAAACTTAAAAATTTATGTTGCTACTACATTTACATTAATAAACCTATGAATTAATTATTGCCTTAATAAGGTTGGATAAGGTTTGAGCGAAACATATGAATGGCAAATCTCCATTATTGGTTGCGGACATGTTGGATTACCATTAGCTGTTTGCTTTGCGGAACGCGGATACAAAATTTACTTGTTTGATAAAGATTTTAATAAGCTTAATCTTGTTGCTAAAGGTATTGCGCCTTTTTTTGAACCTAACCTTTCAGAATTATTAAAGAAAAGCATTGCTTTAAATAGGCTTGAGGTTTCTCAAGATTTTAAAAATATTATAAATAAGTCTAAGGTGATTTTTATAGCTGTTGAAACACCAAGCAAAAAAGATGGAAGCGTAAATTTAAAAGCGGTTATGAAAGCTGGAGAAATGATTGGGGAAGCTTTAAAAACCACTTCAAACCATTGCGTAATTGCTTTAAAAAGCACCGTAACTCCAGGAACTACTGAAGGTCCATTTAAAAGCATTATTGAATAAAACCTTCTAAAATCCCCATTATTGCTTAGTGAACAATAATGATCCTTTCGACAGTAGGGTAAGGCTGATTACCTTCTCGCTTTTAAATTTTGCTTCTATGAGAATGCGTGAGCAGTTCACTCACTAGATTCATAAACTGCAAATGTTTATTATTTATGCTAAAAATACAAAAAATACAATAAATAATAATTTTTTTAAATATGTTTATGCGGTATCTTTCGTAAATTCGTTTCCAAATTGTGGAATTGAATTTTAAGAGGTTTTGATATGAAATTTCAAAGCCTATTAAGTATAATTTACGAGCTTTATAATCAAGGAGTAACCGTTCTGGATTCAGGATATCTGGCTGCATTGCTTAAGCAATCCATAGCAAAGGTTTCAAAGGATTTACTTCGTCTTCATCAAATGGGATTTCTAAAGCGAACCCGGTTTAAACGTGAATGCCTCACAAAAAATGGAAAACTTTGTTATAAAGGCTATCGATATGAATATTCTCTTTCAAGCCAAGGTTTAAAATATATGAAATAGATGCTGCAAACTAAACCTTTTAAAGATGCAATACTTTCAAACATCTTTTCGGAGACGTCTTCTTACGTTTCAAATAATTTGAAAGAGTCTATATCGCTTTATATAGCGTATAAGGATAGTTTAAAATATAAAGGTTCCAATAGGTTTCTCCAAAGCTTAGGAGTATACGCGTTTGCATTACCAAGTTTAACCTCTAGCTTAAAGAATTTACATTCCAGGAATGAGGAATTGGAAAATAAATGCAAGAATTTAGAGGAAAGCTTAAATCAAGCTAATAAACGTATAAGTGAACTTTTAAATGAAAATTCTCAGTTTAAACAAACCATTTCTAAAATAATCCTTGAATCATTTACAAGCTATGAAAAACTCCTTAAGATAATAAAGCTATATGACTATTTCACTAAAGCTTTAGAGTTCCAAAATGAAACCTATAGAAAAATGAGTATAGATGTTGGCTTAATCTTAATTAAGATAGATTCTAACTATGGTTTCAAACTCTTTAAACTCGTCGAAGATTATTACTCAAAAGACCTAAACCTTAACAAAGAATATTTTAAAGAAGTTGAAAAACTTCTCAAGAAAACCTAAAATCTATTAACAGATATTTGCTACCTACTTTAACTCATCAATAATTGTCAACACTAAACCCATATTGCCGATAAATTAGTACACCCGTCTTCAAGGTTCTCAGGACCATGGGCGACTTGTTCCAGTAATTTTAGTTACGTGACTGAAGAAATGATGCTACCTATGGTGCCGGACATATAAATCCTAGCAAACGCAAATTTTGTTTTATCTTCACGATGAGGGGATGATGATTCTAGATGTCACGGAATGGAAATAGTGCAGAGCACTTTGACGGCCTATCAAAAGGGCTTAAGAGTTTACAAGTTGGCGTTTGCAAAGCAGACTCCTCCACCTTTCTGTAAACTCTGTATAAGAAGCAGTAGAAAATCTCTTCGTGTTTTCAGTCCACACTTCGAGGAGCCTTCTATCATTAACAATTTGTAGAAGCGTACTCCTAAGCGAGTGAGGGGACAAATTCTTTACGGTTATTCCGGCTCCAGTTTTCTTTATCCTTTCTGCTGGGGCGCCCAAGTCGAAGGAAATTACTGGATACCCAAGTAGCATGGCTTCAGATACAACATAGGCGTATGTTTCAGGACAAACGGATGGAAATAGAACGAGATCCACTTCCTTAGATGAGAGGATTCTCGAAAGCTCCTCCAGATTTTCGTAACAACCTGTTACCTCTACTTGTTTAGAGAAATAGGGACCGCAAATCCAGTTTGTGCTTCCAGCTATTATATATCTTATGGGATCATTTCGTGTTATGTGGAACAGCTCCTTAAGGATCTCAGAACCCTTATGAACGCTGATGTGACCAATTACTCCCACCGTCAAGAACGGTTTTTTGACAGAAATCTTTCTTTCTTTAGCCTGAGTCAAAATAACAGGTTCCACAATTTCAGTCTTAACTTCGGGATAGACATCCTTCAGAAGTTTGGCTGAGCTTTCGGAGAGGCATACGACAGAGTCCGCTTTTAAAAGAAAATTCATCCACTCTCTTCTCCAGACTTCTAAGTCAACATCCCTATACGTTTTGAAATGAATAAAATCAGCAATACGGTTAGTCTTGAGGCAAGTTCGACATGACCTGAGATCCGGAAGGTTGCAGAATATGCCTGAAGGACCGATTAAATTCCAATTCGGACAGCAGCAGAAGTAATCATTGACGATGAATGTATATGGCAGCTCACATTTTTGAATGTACTCCAAGAGTGATATTGGATTTGGGTGGCTACATAACTGATTTATAAGTATATGATCAATTTGAAATATTTCGCATAACTTCTTTAGTTTGTTACCAAAAATGTTATCCGGAATATTTGATTTAAAATATCCGACATTAATCAACCCACTGTCTGTTTTAAAGTTCCATAGCCAGGGTCGAGCGGATTCATGACATGGGCTTAGATTATGAACGATCCAATGATTTATTTTGAAGTCCCATCTGGCTATCAAAAAGTCTGCTATATTTAGGCTCGTAATTTGGTTAAGAGTGACTTCTGAACCTCCACCAAGGTTATGAGTTAGGCATAGAACGCGAACCTTCTTTGACGTATTGAAGTCTATTATAGCCTTTAACGTATTACGTAACGATGAAAATGGGTCTTTAGCTATAAAATTGTGAACTAAAGGAAGATACTCAGGATGCCTTTTCTGAACTTTTGCTAGATTAATTTGCATAAGTTTCTTCTTTTCATCACCAAAGCTTGCTCCATGCCTATGATATACAAAAAGATTCGAGATGGCAACATTCCTATAGCCTTTCTTCCACGCTCTCATACACCAATCATTTTCTTCGCCATATCCTCTTCCAAAAGCTTCCTCATCAAAAAGGCCAATCTCATTTAGAACCCTCCTATTTAAAGCCATGCAGAATCCTACCGCAGTAGGTATATCGACCGGTTTACCTCCAAATTTTTGAAAGAAGAAGTCTATCTCCTCAGTATTTAATCCCAAATACAATTCGTTATCTTTGCAGAATTCAGGAAAACTGGTTATTGTTGATCCATTAGAAAAGGGAGTTACACTAGCGATCGACGGGTCTCTTATTATTGGTGAAACGATCCTTTCAATCCATTTAGGAGGAACCTCGGTATCTTGATTGAGGATGACAACATGCTTATCTTGGGCATGAGTAATTCCACGGTTTACAGATTTAACATACCCCAAATTTTTCTCATTTCTAAGAATAGTACATCTCTTCGGAGGAATTGAACTCAAAATCTTAAGAACTTCAGGATCCGTATTACAATCATCAATAACAATGATCTCATGTTCAGGGGGTGTATTTTTGAGGACGCTCGTCAAGCATCTTTTGAGATAATTTGGTGCACCATAAACGGGAATAATAATACCCACAGGAGGAATATGGCAGAGGTATTGATCTTCTTCTCTCTCTAGAAGAAAAGTCAAGTGATCTTCTTCTAAAGGTTTCATTGTTAGTTTCGACTCTTTGATCCCAGGTTCTATTATATAAAATTCTCTCCTCTTAATTTTTTCCAAAGCTTGTCTACATAAGCTTCTTAATCCCTCCCTCCTTGCTATATGCGCACTTGCAACCAGAATCTTCCTAAGTTCCCCTCGTCTAGTACCATCCGGCATTAGTCTATGAATAATCTTCGTGTAGAAACGCATCAGGGAATAACCGAAGCTATCCTTTATAATTGCTAACTCCGTTTTAACCCTCTCAAGCTCCTCAGCTAAACTCGATTTTTCAAGCTCTAAAGCTTTTAGCTTCGAATCTTTATCGGCTAACTCCGTTTTAACCCTCTCAAGCTCCTCAGCTAAACTCGATTTTTCAAGCTCTAAAGTTAGCCTTCGTCCAACTTGGAAAAAGAAATTCCGAATTCTCGCAGTTTCTTCATTACTCGCGTTAAATAATGCTTGAAGTTCTATAGGGTACGCTTTACTAACAGCCAGAATGCCTAGGCCATGGCAATGTAAAAATTCAAAATGAGGAAAGCGTAATTTAATTTCATCCCAAAATTTTCTCACTCCAAAATTGCGTTCTAACACGTTTATATCATGAAATAAAATTATTCCTCGTGGACTCATCTTAGGAAGCCATGACTCAAAATCATGCTTAACCTGCTCATAAGTATGATAACCATCAATATGCAAAAGGTCAATGCTTCCATCAGGAAAATGTTGTAAAGCTTCATCAAACGTGCTTTGAATTAGCCTAGAGAAATCTCCATAAAGAGGATCATGATGCGCACGAAGATCTGCTAAAACTTCAGGTCCATAAAACCCTGCGTGAGGATCACCCTGCCAAGTATCAATAGCATAGCAACGCGTATTCAAATTAAGCTCCTTAACAGCTTGACAAAAAGCACAATAAGAATCTCCATAATAAGTCCCAAGCTCTACAATGACTTTTGGCTTTAAGACATCAACCAAAAACATCGCAAAAGGAATATGCTCAATCCATGCTGAAAACCGAGTAAGGCGTCTAGGCTTTACGAAACAGATGGGATGCTCAAGCGGATTTAAGAATACTCGCTTCTTATGAATATGTTTCTCCCTCATTTTTTGGTCCTCACATTAAAATTTTAACGTTCAAAGGTAATAAAAATATTTTATGATTAAGGTCTTCAATAGACTTATTATTATTATTTCCTGTCATACATAAAATAAGGGTTAATTAAAAAAAAGTTTAAATAAATAAGCTTCTTTATATTATCCCTAAAGCTGAAGTTATATTGGCGATATAAATTCCCTAAAAATATGCTTTATTCCGCCTTCATTAATGGCTATAGGAAATTTGAAATATGAAATTCAAGGCTTTTAAAGGAAAATGAAAAGTTTCGATATGCAATAGCTGAATTAATAGGGTTAGGAAAACGTTAAAAAGGCTTGATAAGCATGAATCAAAGCTTGTTAAGCTTAGAGAAGACATGAATAAAGGCTTTAAGCTTATTATAGGCATATATCAGCTTTAGAAGCTAGATAAAGAGTTAATGGTTGAAGAAGCCTTTAAGGAAGGCTTAAAAGGCCTATTAAAGAAAGAGCTTAAGCTTAAATTTAAAATAGAAATGGAAAACCTATGATGAATTTGGAAAAGTATTTGGATATCCAAGTAAAGTTGAAATAGATGTTATAATGATGAAAAACAAACTTTATTAATTGAGATATCATCGCATGCAAAATCATCAGATATATTCCAATTCAAAAGAAAAGCTGAACTATATTAAGAAAAACTAAAAGTCAGATAGGCTATTGATTATAACGTCCTACATAGATGAAAAAGCTATAGAAGCTTCAAAGCAACTAGAAATAAAAGTATTATACAAAAGGTATAGGGAATTAAAAATAAAGCAGCATAAAAAAGCTTCTAAAGCTAATAAATCAATCTTTAAATCCTTTACAGAATAAAGCTGCTGAATAAAATCAAAAAAGCATTCTTTAAATTTCGCTTCAACAAATAGCTTAAGCTTAAACTAAGCTTTTTTAAAAAGCTTTAAATCAAAACGCTTAAATATTTAAGCTTAAATTTTATTTTTGGCGATTTTTATTGGCTAAGAAGATTGCTGAAAAAATTCCAACTTGGATTTCAAGATTTTTATTGCCTGAAATTAGAAATATAGTTAAAGAAGAAATTTCAAATCAATTAAAACCAATAGAAACAAAAATATCCGCTTTAGATATGAAAATTGAAGAAAAAACAAAATCTTTAGATATGAAAATAGAGGAAAGAACAAAAGCTTTAGATTCAAAAATTTCAAGTTTAGAAGCGGAAATATCATCCTTAAGAAATGAAATGAATGAAAAAGCTAAATCTTTAGAGGATAAAATTTCAAGTTTAAGAAATGAAATGAATGCTAGATTCGATTCAATAGAAAAAAGATTACCGCTTATAGAAAGAATAGCTTTAATGGAAGCCAGAATAGAAAAAATAGAAAAACAAATAGGAATACATTAAAAAATTAATTAAAGCAACCTATTAACTTTCAATTCATTTAATTAAAAATCTAAATTCAAGAAGTAAAAGCAAAAAGTTTCAATATTAGCATTTTAAAGGGGGCTCTCGCATAAAAACTAGATTTTAATTTTTTATTTGATTTTTAAAGATTAAAATAAAAGGAAGAAGGAAAAAACCATGCAATAATGCTAAAAAGGCTTAAAAGTTTTCTAACATATGTATCAAATTCTTAATTTCCATATAGTTTTTTACC
>Ga0209225_1003655_pt1 | contig 12641 bp, 15 predicted proteins | sample WasSprMetagenome_FD_184732 | JGI IMG/M metagenome (GOLD analysis project Ga0209225, IMG submission 184732) | Sulfidic aquatic microbial communities from Washburn Spring, Yellowstone National Park, USA - WS (SPAdes) (version 3) | ecosystem: Environmental > Aquatic > Thermal springs > Hot (42-90C)...
CATAAGGAGTATGTGTAGGCACCATAAGGGCGGGATGTGCAAAGCACTCCTACCAAAGCTCCAACGATGCGAAGTAGACCTATGCCCACCACTCACCAGACACAACATTAAAGTATAATTTAGTATAACACTTTCGGATCTACTGATAGAGTAGATGAAGCTGACCGCAAAGATAGATTTAATAAAGAGAGTAAATATAGTGGGTTCGGTGGCAACAATATGAAAATTCTGTTAATTTCAAAAAAAGATGTTGAGGGTATTCTTTCTATGAAAGAGGTTATGGATGCTGTAGAAAGTGCTTTTAGATATAAGGCGCTAGGTCGGGTTCAGATGCCACCGAAAATTTACGTAGCTTTTCCGAAGGGAGATTTTAGGACTATGCCCTGCTATATCCCTGATCTAGGGTTTGGTGGAGTCAAGGTAGTTAATGTTCATCCAGAGAATCCGACGAAATATAATCTACCTACGGTGATGGCAACGATAATTCTTATAGAACCGGAAACGGGTAGACCGCTAGCTATCATGGATGGTACTTGGATCACAAATATGAGAACCGGTGCCGCAGGGGGTGTGGCTGCAAAGTATCTTGCCAGAAGGTATTCGAAGGTTATCGGGATGGTTGGTGCTGGAACTCAAGCAAGGGCTCAACTCTTAGCTTTAAATGAAGTTTTTGGGATTGAGGAAGTCAGAGTCTATTCGATACCGTTAGAAAGCTGTGATAGATTTAAGAAAGATGTCGCTCACCTCGGTCTAAATATTTCGATTAAAGGTAAAGTCGAAGGAGCTGTTAGAGGCTGTGATATCTTGGTTACAACGACACCTGTAACTCAACCTATCGTCGAGGATGAATGGGTTGATGAAGGTATGCATATCAACGCTATAGGTGCGGACGCCCCTCTTAAAGAGGAGCTAGATCCGAGGATTTTGAAGAGAGCAAAGATTGTGGTCGATGATATCGAGCAGGCTTGCCACTCAGGCGAGATTAACGTTCCTATTTCAAAAGGGATAATCAGCAGAGCAGATATTTACGCCGAGTTGGGAGAGATTGTAGCTGGGAAGAAAGTAGGTAGAGTTACCGATAGCGAAATAACAATCTTTGACTCCACAGGCTTAGCGATCCAAGACATAGCTACAGCTGCTATGGTCTATAAAAGAGCTAGAGAACAGGGGTTAGGCTCTGAGGTCGAGCTGCTTTAGTCGCCTTAATCAAATTAAATGTAGACACACTAATAGTGTCTTCCTTACACTACTTATTTAGAGAACAGAAGCTTAGCAGCAGGCACAGCTTTTTATAACGTTCCTTTATAGTGTTTCGTTGCTGGGCATCCTACACACTTATTGTTTATGTAGCGTCTGCAGGGTTTGCAGTCTACGTTGCAAGGTGCTTTCTCTTTCTCTTTGTGAGTTAGGTGCTCCCGTACTAGAAGAAATGGTATAAAGTGGATTTCACCGATGGGATAGAATTCTGATCTGCGTATGCCTGCACCGCTCCTCAATGAGCATTTCTCTATAGATATGCTTTCTAACGTGTCTTGGTTTTCAGCTACAACTAGAGCTATTAGGTTATAGCCACCTATCGTTTTGAATATGTTGATTACTCTTGGGCAGTCTTTGAACCGTTCAAGAAGTTTATGCATAGCCTCTGCGCTTTCCATCTCTAAAAGGACAACCGCGGGGTAAAGTTTGAAAAAGAAAGGGTTAATCAAGGCGGTCACTTTTATGCCGTTTTGTTGAATAAGCCTTTGAAGCCTCTTCTTTACCCCCATGCTCGAAAACCCAACATTCTTAGCCAGTTCTTTTAGAGTGGCTCTACCATTCACTTGAAGTTGGGAGATTATCTTTCTATCAACGTCATTCAAGGTTTTTCATCTGTTTATTTTCTAAACATAAAGTATTAATATAGTTTATGCAGTAAGCGCGTTAGAGGAATTGATATGAGCGCTGAATGTGACGGCAAATGCGAATCCTGTTCGAAAAAGAGTGATTGCACAGACCCACAAAAGGAGATGTGGGAAGAGCAGCAGAGGCTAAAGCAGAATATAAGTAAGATAAAGCATAAAATAGCTGTTATAAGCGGGAAAGGCGGTGTTGGAAAAAGCACCGTGACAGTTAATCTTGCGACGGCTTTTGCGCTGCAAGGCTATGCGAACCGTGTTGGCATTCTTGATGCCGATATCCACGGGCCAAGCGTTCCAAAAATGCTCGGCTTGAGGGGGCAGAGGCTTCCCGTTCTTCCTGCTGGGACAATATTTCCCGTTATCGGGCCTCTTGGGATGAAGGTGGTTTCTATGGACTTCCTACTTCCAAGCGACGATTCGCCAGTGATCTGGCGGGGGCCGTTAAAGATGAGGGCCATTCAACAGTTTCTCTCAGATATAACTTGGGGAGAACTCGACTTCCTTTTTGTAGATCTCCCTCCAGGAACGGGTGATGAGCCCTTAAGCATTATGCAACTTATCCCAGATATGGAAGGAGTAGTCATAGTAACCATCCCATCGGAGGTTTCTCAGATTGTTGTCAAAAAGGCTGTGACGTTCGCTAGGAAGTTGAATATTCCGGTGATCGGCATCGTTGAGAACATGAGTGGTTTTGTTTGCCCAAAATGTGGAGCAGAAGTGAACATATTCAAAACAGGTGGTGGGCGGAAAATCGCCGAAGAGCTGGATGTCCCATTCCTAGGAGGAATACCAATAGACCCAGAAATATGCGTGGACTCTGATGAGGGAAAACCCTTCATAGTTGGGCATCCAGAATCACCAGCCTCGAAAGCTTTCATGGATATCGTGAAGAAAATCGAAAGATATTTGGAGGAGCAGAGACCATCTACAACCCAGCTTAAACCAATCGCAACTAAGGAGAGTGAGAAGTGGGATGTCAAAAATTCTGAAAGGTAAGTTAAATGTTCAAAAAGATAATAGAGGGGTGGTTGAATGAAGATTTGCGTATCCGCAACAGCAAATAGCTTAGATGCGTCTGTAGATCCAAGATTCGGGCGATGCCCCTACTTCATTGTGGTGGATTCGGAAACCATGCGGTTTGAGGCTGTTCCAAATCCTGCCTCAGAAGCGATGGGGGGCGCTGGAATACAAGCAGCGCAACTCATAGCGAATAAAGGGGTTAAAGTTGTTATCACCGGATCTATAGGGCCCAACGCTTTTCAAGCTCTATCGGCTGCAGGGGTAAAAATTGTAACAGGCGCGTCTGGGACTGTTAGGGAAGTTTTTGAAAAATATAAGAGAGGTGAGCTTAAGGAGACAGATGCTCCAACCGTCGGGGGGCATTTTGGAACGGGGATGGGCAGAGGACGTGGCTGGAGGCGAGGAGGTTGGTAGCTGTAGGCTGCGCAGGAAACGAAGATCTCATTTTGCGTGAAGCGGAAGTAGAAGGAGGTGAAAAAAGTTGAAGGAGAGAGTAGTTATACCTACCGAAGATGGAAACGGGCTTAACGCTAGGTTGTCGGAGCATTTTGGGAGAGCCCCCTACTTTATAATCGTTGAGTTAGAAGAGGGCAACGTATCAAACGTTCAAGTAGTGCCAAATGAAGGCGAGCACTTCGGCGGATTCGGAAGACCCGCAGACCGCATTCTACAACTTAGACCAAATGCAGTAATCACCTACGGAATGGGCCCTAGAGCGCTGAACATATTTCAAGAAGCAGGCATAGCTGTCTTGAGAGCCAACGCAGACACGGTTAAAGACGTCGTCGAAGCGTACAGACAGGACAAGCTTGAAGAGTTAACAGAAGGTTGCCACCACGCACACCACCGATAAAGATGAAGATTCGTGGATGTTTTCTAAGAAGGTGGCTGCGCTGAATTAGCCGCTAACGTCTTCAAGACTAGCTTAAAGGGAGAATTGTTGTGATAGTAGCTGTTGCGAGCGGAAAGGGTGGCACAGGCAAAACATCTGTAGCGGCTAACTTGGCGATCTCAATAGGAAATGCTCAATTAGTAGATTGTGATGTTGAAGAACCAAATGCACACCTGCTTCTAAACCCAGAAATAACCAGGGAAGAGCCAGTCTATAGACTTGTTCCCTTTGTGAAGGAGGAGTTATGCGATTATTGTGGGAAATGTGCAGACTTCTGCCAATACAACGCTATTCTAGTAATTCCGGAAAGATTTTTAGTATTTCCAGAACTCTGCCACGGCTGCGGAGGATGCGTCTTAACTTGCCCTAAAAAAGCTATTGAGGAAGAGAAATATAGGATTGGGGTTATTAAAGAGGGCTTCACACGCGATTTGAGGATTGCTTTCGGCGAGCTTGAAGTCGGCGAACCCATGGCTGGTCCATTAATCAGGGAGGTGAAAAAACATCTCGATAAAAGCCGGAATGTTATTTTGGATGCCCCACCTGGAACGAGCTGCCCCGTGGTTGAAACGGTCAAAGGCAGCGACTTCTGCCTTCTTGTAACCGAACCGACACCATTTGGGCTTCACGACTTGAAGATAACTGTTAAAGTTTTAGAGGATATGAAGATTCCCCACGGTGTTGTGGTTAACAGGGCTGGAATAGGCGATAAAAGAGTCTACGAATATTGTAACGAGAAAGGTATACCGATTCTGCTTGAAATACCTTATCTGAGGAAGATCGCAGAACTTTATTCGAGGGGGGTTCCATTTAGCTTAGAGATGCCTGAGTGGACCGAGAGATTTCGTGAACTATTTGAAGATATTGAAAGGTTGGTTGAAAGTTGAAGCAAATAGCGGTTTTAAGCGGGAAGGGCGGAACAGGGAAGACGACCATAACAGCAGCCTTCACTGTTCTGGCGGAAAAGGCTGTGGTCGCAGACTGCGACGTCGACGCTCCGGACCTCCACATGCTCTTGCACCCAGAAATTCTCGAAGCAAAAGAGTTTAGGGGCTCAAAAATAGCGGTTATCGACCAGACAAAATGCATCAAATGTGGCGTCTGCAGAGAAAGATGCCGATTTGACGCCATAACTAAAGACTTCACGGTGGATCCTTTTTCCTGTGAAGGATGTGGTGTCTGCACAATCGTCTGTCCGGTAGGTGCTGTATCATTAACTGAAAGAATTTCGGGTTATGCATATATTTCGAAGATAAAATATGGATTTATGGTTCACGCCCTACTCAACCCGGGTGAAGCAAATTCTGGGAAACTTGTGACGATGGTCAGGCAGGATGCCAAGCTGTTGGCTGAAAAAGAGAGGCTCAACTTCATAATTATTGACGGGCCACCTGGGATCGGCTGCCCAGTCATAGCCTCGATTACTGGCGTAGATGTGGCTTTGGTAGTAACCGAACCTACTATGTCGGGTATTCACGACTTAGAAAGAGCGCTACAGCTCCTAAGACACTTCAATGTTAAGCCTTTCGTTTGCGTGAATATGTATGATGTGAACAGGGATAATGCCTATAGAATTTATAGGTTCTGCGAGGAGAACGGTGTGGAGGTTGTGGGTAACATACCCTTCAATCCTGTGGTTACGGAGGCTATGGTCAACGGAAAAGCGATAATTGAATATTCTCCGGAATGTGATGTTGCAAAAGAGATAGCGGCCATCTGGGACAGACTTGAAGCGGAATTATTGTTCTAGTAACAAAGTTGGAGAAGATGGAAAGAAGCATCGACTTTGGTTTATTCCTCGAGGCGTTTAAGAAGAGGTTTAGAAGGTAAACAATGTCCAGCTAAGATTATACTCTGCTCAAATGTTTTAGGCTGCGCGATAGCGTTATGAGTGGAAAAGTTGGTGTTGAGTTGAAGATTCTTTACGACAACGATGCGCTAAAAGGTTTTAGGAGTGGGTTCGGTTTCTCATGCTGGGTTGAAAGGAAGAATATTCTTTTCGACACTGGCGGCGATTTAGCTACTTTAATGTTTAACATTCAGAAATTCGGGATAGATCCTAGGGATATTGAAAGGATAGTTTTATCTCATGAGCACGGAGACCATACTGGCGGGATCCAAATAATAAATTACTGCGGCGAAGTCGAGGTATTTGTCCCCAAATCCTTTTCAAAAGGGTTCAAGGAGCGGCTGTCTGAGCATCCGAATGTGAAACTGTGTGAGGTTGACGAGGCTGAAGAAATCTGTGGAGGCGTTTACACAACAGGTGAGCTCGGCTGGCTGATTAAAGAGCAGTCTTTGATCGTGGAGTCTTGTAATGGTTTAACGGTTATAACTGGCTGTGCGCACCCTGGTTTAGAAAACATATTGAATTTCGCTGCAGATTTCGGAGAAATATATGGAGTGGTTGGTGGCTTTCACGATTTTAGCAAAATGGAAACTCTAAAGGGGATACGTTTAATAGTTCCCTGTCATTGCACGGTACGGAAAAGAGAGATTTTTGATCTTTACCCTAACGAATACAAAAAATGCTCAACTGGTTGCACACTCTTAATTTAAACACCGAGAAGAAGCGTACGAATTTCTTTTAGTACGTCTTTCACCTTTGCCTAACCTTTGAAGCTAAACTATTTGGTGATCTTATTTTCTGCGCTTTTGTGGTCGGATACAGAACTTGTTGGAGATTAGTGTATTGTACCCATAAAGCAGTTCGCTAGCGGCCTTTTGGATTAATGTATACGTCTATACCGAGGTATGTTGTAGGTAAACCAGGAGTAGTGCAAAACTAACACAATAAAAGCGCATCTCAAGTTTTATCAGATTGCCTTAAAGTTCTCAGGGTTAAGTATGCTAAGGGCAGTGAGATGAAGAAGAGCCAAATCTCCGGTCTCAAGAAGCCAGTGCCTGCGCTGCCTCTCATCAACCACTCCCATGTCCAAGCTTCTCCCTCCAAGGAAGCTAATAGAGCCCTAAATCCATCTGCGCAAACAATCAGTAAGTATATGACTCCGTAAACTGCTGATAAAAGCATTCCGACGAGAATGAATCCTAACGACTCACGTACTCCTTTTAGTAGCGACATGGCGCTTAGATATGAAGCTCCGATAACAAGAGCGGCGAACCCTCCGAAAACGTCTGCTGGCGCTACTCCTAGAAAGCTCGCATTATCTATCGGTGTAAACAAGTTGTAGATTCCTAGTGTGAACTCGACCGCTCCGAAGACGGTGTATATGAAGCCAAGTATGATAGCGTAGGTGACAATATGTTTCTCTTCGGCTTTCTGTTTCATATATGCTCCCCCTCAGCCGAATCCAATTAGCCTTCCAAATGTGACAATAATCAAAGCGACAATGTAAGCTAAAATCAGCCCATAGACCGCTGCAAAAGTTGTCCATTTCCATGATCCTGTTTCCCTATAGATGGCACCAATAGTAGCGATGCATGGTATGTAAATGAGTGTGAAAGCCATGAAAGCCAATCCAGTCACGGGTGTGAGTATCCCAGCTGATCGAAGGGTCATGCTAAGTTCTCCCCCAGCTTCTCCACTTAGACCGAAGAATGTTGCGAACGTCCCGACAACTATTTCTTTTGCTATGAAACCAAAAAATAGGGCTGCTGCCGCCATCCAGTTGAAGCCCAATGGTTGAAGAGCTGGCTCGATAAACTTTCCAAGCATACCTAAGTAGGAGTTTTCTAATATGGTTTCGCCTCCTTGATGTACAGCTTCCCACGGATAATTGGACAGAAACCACACAGCGATTATGCCGAGGAAAATTATCGTACCAGCCTTCTTCAGGAAGAGGCTACCTCTCTCCCACGTATGAGCCACCGCGGCTTTCACTGTTGGTACAGCATACAATGGTAGCTCTAGTATAAAGGGAGAGGGCTTACCTCTGAAGTAGGGTATCGTCTTCCTGAAGAGTAGCGCCATCAAGACGGCGAGTACGATTCCTAGTATGTACATGGAGTATGTGCCTGCGGCTGCGTAGGCTCCGAGTACAGCGGAGCCTATAAGAACGTATATCGGTAGCCTCGCGCTACAAGACATCATAGGGTTCACGAGGATTGTTAGTATGCGGTCTTCCTCCTTCTCGATCGTCCTTGTTGCCATAACTGCCGGGACATTGCATCCGAACCCTATACACATGGGGATGAAGGATCTCCCGTGCAACCCGAGCCTATACATTATTTTATCCATCACAAAAGCTGCTCTAGCCAGGTAACCGCTATCTTCAAGTAACGCAAGTCCAAGGAACAGGAAGAATATTGGAGGCAGAAAAACCAAGACTCCGCCCAATCCGCCGAAGATGCCATCAGCTAGGAATGAGGCTAACTGAGGATTACTGATACACGTGCTTGCGATCACTCCAAGCTTTGAGAATAACATCTCTATTAGATCTGAAAGGGGGGCTGAAACGTCAAATGTAAAGCGGAAGAGGGCCCACCACAGGGCTAAGAATATCGGGATGCCGAGGTGTTTGCTTAAGAAGGCTTTATCTAAAAAGTCTGTAAGCGTTAATGATCTGGCACCTCTCAAGACTTTAGGTAATATATCTTCAGCTATGATCAGATATCGCTTCTCAGCCAAAGCGGTCTCTAAGTCTTCTCCCAAAACCTCCTTTACTTCTATAAGTTGACGCATCAACTCCTCTTTACACGGGCTTTTGTCAACAAGTTTTAGAGCCTCTTCATCTGCTTCTAAGAGTTTTATCGCTAACCATCTGGCAGGGTATTTGATTGAAAGATCTTTATCCTTCTGCAGTATGGATGCAATTTTCAAGATAATCTCATCGAAAGGTTTCCCGTAATTAATTGTGGGGTTTCTTCTTCCATCCTTGATTTTTGCGGCCTCGATTACGGCGTCTTTGAGCTCTTCCATCCCTATTTTTTCAGTAGCGATCGTTGTGACGACAGGGACTTCCAGTAGTTTAGAGAGCTCTCCTGCGTTTATCTCATAGCCTAGATTTTTTGCCACGTCCCATTTGTTCAACACGATTACTACGTTTGCCTCGATTTCCAAGAGCTGAAGTGTTAAGTAGAGGTTTCTCTCAAGGTTAGAAGCATCTACAATGTCTATTACCACATCAGGCTTCTCTTCAACTATGAAGTTCCTCGCTATCAACTCATCTATCGAATGCGCAGTTAGGCTGTATATTCCAGGCAGGTCGATGATATGCATCTCTACGCCTTTATGGAGGCACCTCCCCTCCTTCTTCTCTACGGTTTTTCCAGGCCAGTTTCCGACGTGGGCTCTTCCACCAGTTAAGTTGTTGAAAATTAAGGTTTTGCCGACGTTTGGATTCCCTATTAGCGCAACCCTTACCTCCATACTAAGCCGCCTCCAAGGGTTCAACCATTATTTTCATCGCTAAACCCCTACCAAGCGCTATTCTCGCCCCCCTCACCATCACTACTATCGGACCGGGTGGAGTTGAATGCAAAACCTCCACCTTCGTCCCATTTGTGAAACCCATCTCAGCTAACCTTCTAGTTAAACCCATACCACCGTCAACTTCCACAATAACTGCTGCACATTTTTCTCGAAGCATTGCGAGTGGAATCACTGCTGTCATTCTAAGATCACTCTTTAACGGTGACGTAAACATTGTCGCTTTCCGCTTTCCTCAAGCTTAGATTATACCCCTTCAAAAGAAACTCGATCGGGTCACCGAGTGGAGCCTTCCTAATCATCATTACTTCTGTACCTTTCACCAGCCCCATATCCAGCAGTCTTTTCTTAACAGCGCTAGATCCACTAACTCGGGAAATGACGCCCTTTTCTCCAGGCTTCAGTTCACTTAGCCTCTTCTCCACATTTTGCACTTTTAGGTCACCCTAACAACAGAAAAAAAGATGGGCTTAGGTTGACTTGAAACTTACCCTAAAAAAGATCGGAGCCTAAAAATATTAGGAATATTGTTTCTAAAGCCTAAAACAGTTCAAGCCTCAGCTCTTTCACAATATTTCCTGAACTCTTCAACCCACCTTTTGACGAACGCTGGATGATCGGTTTCCATCGCTTGAGTGATAAACTCAACAAATCTACTGAACTGCAATATTGTTTTCGGGTCAAGCTGATGCTCCAGGATGTGAGCATCCTTTGCCGCTACATCCTCAGGAACCAATAATATTTCTAGAAACTTCTTAAAAGTACCATGCCTTCTTTTTACAGCTTTCGCTATTTCTTTCCCGCGAGGTGTAAGGGTAACACCGCCATACTTTTCATAAATAACAAGCCCTCGCTCATGAAGTTTTCTCATCATTTCTACAGCCGTAGACGGTTTAACGCCCAACGCTCTAGAAATATCCCTTATACGGGCGTAACCCTTCATCTCCACAATTTCATACACTGTTCTCAGATAATCCTCAACTTTTCCAGAGAGCAAGGTATCCATAAGGCTTACCTAATAATATTCTATCAACCTCACAATTAAGTTTTTCTAAGTCAGTGAAACTAATGCCTTAATGTTACCTTTTTAAATACTCTCTACCTAAAAAGCGTGGTAGTGTTTACTAAGTCTCCCACTCTTCGCTATAACGTTTGCAGCAGACCAGTTGTTGCCCTCATTTCAGCGCTTAGTTGCCATCACCACACAGAGATGGTTGAAGATCGCGTTTATGACACTCTTAGAACAGTTCGCTAGCGGCCTTCATCAAAGCTTCTACGAAATCTTCTGGTGCCACATTTGGTGTCTGAACCCTATATCTACTGTAGAACTCTTGAATCTTTTTTGTGAGTACTTCCCTCTGCAGAGTAGCGCCTTTAAGCATTTCTTCGAGTTTTGGTAGGGCTTCCTCTGGTATCATGAAGAAGTCGCCTGAAATCAGCAGGTCACGTATTCTTCCTTCAACAACCTCTAATGTGATTCTGATCAGCTTCTGGGCTTTATAGTCTACTTCAACTATATTGACGCCACCCTTCACCTTGACCGCTCTTAAGCTCTGATGTCTACTCTCAGGTTGGTATAGCCACTCGTAGGAGAGGTGTCGCGGCTTCACTTCTTTCTCCCAGATCTCCCTCTCCTCGCTTGTAGCGCAACCTTTTACGAGCTTGATTCCAAGATTCTTTTCAAAGGCTTCTACGAGTATCTCCTTAATCTGCTCCAGCGGTGGGACGCTGCCCAGCTCCTTCTTTAACGAAGTAACCCATTCCCTCATGCTCTGAGCCATCTTATCTCTGAATTTCTCACTCGGCACTTTCAGCACACGAGCCATAGACTCATAGTCTAGGTCGAGGATGATGTTGCCCACAAGTACCGTGCTACTACCGATTTTACCCGCACCGTTACCAGAGATCTTCCTACCTTGAACTACTATATCGTTTACGGGCTTAAATTCCGCTTGGACACCGAGCCTCCGGTAGGTGTAGACGATCGGCTGAAGCAGCCTTTCGAAGAGTTCCTTAACGCCGAAGGGTATTACTTCACTCCGCTCCGAACCGATGATCTGATAGAAGAGTTGGTTGCTGTCGAGGTACACAGCACCACCTCCCTGAGACCTCCTGATGATGGGTAAACCACGTTCACGACAGTATTCAACGTCCACCTCCCTCTCGAGCTCCTGATGATACCCTATACAGACGTAGGGGGAAGCAGGTCGAACAAAGATTATAGTATTTGGGGCTAGCCCTCTATCTACAGCATAGGCGACTGCCTCATAGAACGTTTGGGCTATGAGTGGCTCAGCGTCTCCAAGATCGATAAGACGCCACTCCTCCAAAACCCTTCACACAGACCTTCCGAAGTTCAAAGGGTTGTTATAAAAGTGTTGTCTGAGGGAGCTAGAACGTTAGGTTGATCTTAGCCCTGCTGACGTGTTCAAGTAGGAATGCAGCAGGACCCATGAGTTCTGCTTCAGGTATAAGGTCTTCACCAGAAACACCCCATATCTTGGCTGCTAGTGCACAAGCATAGAGGTTTATTTTACCCGTTGCCTTCATCTGCTTAATGATTTCACGCAGATCCAAAGTGAACCCAGCCTCCTCCACACGCTTTCTAAGCCAAGCTTCCGCCCCAGCATATTCGTTTGAGATCTTGAGCTTTTCGGCTTCTCCCCGCTTCAAAGCCATCACAGCCCAATTAGTAAAGAGTATGTCTACTTCCATCCCCGCTGATGCAGCATTCATAGCGAAGACCAGCGGTGTGAGCATTCTATCAAGTCTAGGGTCAGAGATTATGATGGTCATCCTCTCCTCTGTTGACATAAACTTCCAGCACTCCTAGCCATCAATTTAGCTGGCTCTATGACTACAAACTTGACGGCTGCCTTAAGTTGAGGTGTTCCCCCGCCTTCAGAAACTATCTGCATCACCCTTTCTGAGTCAACAGCTATAACTCCCGCTATTGCCGAGACTCCTCGTTCAAAGAGAGGGTCAGGTACGACCGTAGCAGAAGGGCCGATTAAAGCGATATATCTGGCACCCCTTGAAAGCTCTAGCAGCCGATCTATAGTTCCGTTAGCTATAGCGGTTCCCGTTATGATGACGACACTCGCCTTAGGGAGTAGTTCTTCAGAAGCTACATCTGGAAGAACATCTTCATCTATTATTCCTCCCCTCTCAAAGATATACAGCTTCCCCGCCTTGCTCCTAATATCTTGGACGATGGGGCGGATGTTACCTACCAGCGCGACAATATCATCACGCTTGATATCTATTCGGTCGATTAGGCTTCCTTCAGTAATCCTATACTTCCGAGATGGATGCGCCAGAATGATCTGGGATAGAGCATTTACGGTGGCTGCGCCAACTACTTTTTCGCCCATATCCCAAGATTTGATTAGCTCAGCTAGAGCTATGGCAGGGCTACCTGCTAGTGTGCCCGCTCTCCTTA
>Ga0209225_1003662_pt1 | contig 12629 bp, 12 predicted proteins | sample WasSprMetagenome_FD_184732 | JGI IMG/M metagenome (GOLD analysis project Ga0209225, IMG submission 184732) | Sulfidic aquatic microbial communities from Washburn Spring, Yellowstone National Park, USA - WS (SPAdes) (version 3) | ecosystem: Environmental > Aquatic > Thermal springs > Hot (42-90C)...
AGACAGCGCGAGGGGGAAAAATCGATGGATTTGATTTTGATCGAGGTTTGAGCCGCCTGCCAGTTAACTCGAAGAAGGAAAAATCAATCATCAATTTTTATCCACTTGCGGGAGTACTGAAACCAAAAATAGCTTTATATGGCGATATGAACGATTTGATTATTTTTTAAAGCGCGAAAAAATGAAAATAGCTAAAATTTTTCTTAAAAAAATCTTTTTATCAACAGTCTTTGGAAACTTTATAAATACCGCATCAAGCGAAAGTGAACGCGAATAATGGTAAAAAATGAAGAAAGCAATTTCAATGCCGGCGGCGGGGAGGATGTCAAGATTGGGCTCTTTCGCGGGTGATAAAATGAAAACACGTGGCAGAAAAGTTAGGGGCAGCGCATATTTGGCTGTCCCGTTTGTGCTGCTGGCCTTTGTCGCAACTGCCTCAACCGCGTTTGCAGCCACCGAATCAACTTCAAAGACAGCAATTTTCGCAAGGGTGACTTGGAAGGTCGTGAAACCGGGAGACGCCGTGGACTTCGATCTTCAGATAACCAACGGGGCAAGACTAGGTGAGGACTCAGTCACCTACGACCTAAAAATATTGGATCTGCCTGAGGGGTGGCAGGAGAAGTTCTTTTACCAAGGCGAGCAGGTAAAATCCCTCACCTTGAAGCCCGGGGAATCTTTAACGGTAACGGTCGAAATCCTGACCGCTCCTAATTCAAGCACGGGGATCTACCAGCTGACATTTATGGCGTATTCTTGGATGGCGGAATATGCCAGCACTCAATCACTGTCAGTCGAGTTGCGCGAGCCCATCCGTGAGATAAACTTGGTGGCAACGTTCCCGGGGATCGTGGCCCAAGTGGGGGAGACTGTTCAGCACTCAATTGTAATCCAGAACAGAGGAGAGTCAGGTGAGTCCCTGAGGTTGTCTGTCTTGGCCCCGGAGGGTTGGTCCACCAGATTTATCACCCAAGACAAAAGCGAGGTCTCCAGCGTCTACCTCGCGGCGGGACAATCGATAACGCTCGCATTGGAGACGGAAACTACAGATAACGCCACACCCGGGGAATACACTCTAACCGTGAGGGCATCGAGTGAAGACGGTGTGGTGAACGCCTTAATGGAGCTGATGATCGCTCTGAGGGAAAAGGAGAATGTCTCAGACTTTGATTTTGTGAGCAGATTTCCCGAAGTTACGGCCGAGGCGGGGAAATCCCTTACTTACCCCATCACCCTGAGAAACCTGAGCGCGAATGATCAGGAGATAATTCTATCTGTTGTGACGGCGCCTGAAAAATGGAAAACTGCGTTTAAATCTGGCGACACAGAAGTAACGAGGATCACCCTCAATCCCAGCCAGTCCCTTGATCTCATTTTCCAGGCTACCCCTCCAAGTGAGGTTTCCGTGGGGGATTATTCAATTGTGGTCGAGGCCGAGAGCGGGTCAACGGTCAAGCAAGTTGTTTTCAAGGCTAAGGTAGTTGGTCTTTACAAGCTCGATGTGCAGCCATCAACGCTCTACACCAGCGTTACCGCGGGCAGCCCGTTGACGACCACGGTCAAGGTCACGAATTCTGGCTTGTCACCGGTCACGACTTTAAGCATCCAGGTCACCGCGCCCTCCGGCTGGGACGTTTCCTTTTCTCCAGCGAGGGCGCTCAGTCTGGATCCCAAAGATTCTTACAGCTTCACCGTCACTGCCGTACCGCCGTCAAACACCGTAGCAGGGGACTACCTGATTTCAGTCAAGGCGTTGAGCGACCAGTATGTGTCCGACGAAGTCCAGCTCAGGGTAACGGTTGAGGCTCCAACCTCTTGGGCCCTGGCAGGTGTCGTGGTTGCGGTCATAGCCGTTTCATTGCTGATATTCATCTTCAAGAAGTTTAGCAGGAGGTAGAAAATGCCGGAGCGAATAATCCAGACCAGTGGACTCACCAAGATATACGGGGAAGTAACTGCGGTGGACCAACTAAACCTCGAGGTTAACGAGGGAGAGATCTTTGGGTTCCTCGGGCCCAACGGGAGCGGTAAGACGACGACGATCCTGATGCTGATGGGGTTAACCACGCCTACTTCCGGCACAGGTAGAGTCGGAGGATATGACATCATTAAAAATTCGAGGGATGTGAGGAGGATAGCCGGCTGTCTTCCGGAGGCAGCGGGCTACTACGAGGACTTGACCGCAAAGGAGAATCTGGATTATTTCGGACAGCTCGCCGACCTACCGCGCGTTAAACGGGAAAAAAGGGTGAACGAGCTGCTGGAGTTCGTTGGCTTGGGCAAATGGAGGGATGTGAAGGTCGAGAAATTCTCCAGGGGCATGAAACAGCGCTTAGGCATTGCTCAAGCGTTGATTAAAGATCCCAAGATTATTTTCTTGGACGAGCCCACCATTGGTCTTGATCCTCAGGGGACGAAGGAAGTGCGCGATTTAATCCTTCGCCTGAACAGGGAGCAAAAGCTAACGGTCTTTCTTTCCTCGCACCTTCTTCACGAGGTGCAGCGGACATGCTCCAGAGTTGGGATCATACGCCAAGGTAAGTTGATCGCCACCGACACTATTGAGAACTTATCCCGCGGGATTGCCAAGGAAGAGGGGTACTGTGTGGAATTTGAACTGGACAAGGTTACGCGGAGGTTGATAGAAGAAATCAAAACTGTAAAAGGAGTGACGTCTGTTGAGGAGGAGGGTGGAAAGCTCCTTGTTTACATGGAAAGGGACAATAGGGCTGACGTTTCTCGGGCGATCACAAAGTATGGCGCGACAATATTGCTGATGAAGCCTAGGGAGTACACGCTTGAGGAGATATTTTTGAGATATTACAAGGGGGCAGGATGAAATGGCCGGGATGATGACGGTCTTTAGAAAGGAGCTGTCGGATCACCTAGGAAGCAAACGTTTTCTTATCTTGTTCGCAATCATAATTTTGCTCTCAACACTTTCTGCCTATCAGGGAGCGGACTACATCAAAAACAACCCCGATGCAGGATTTCTCGCCATCTTCTCCGGAGGGAGATTGGCTTTTTCTTTCATTTCACTGATGGTCTATTTCGGTCCGCTCGTAGGTCTGGCCCTCGGCTTCGACTCAATAAACAAGGAGAGGACGAGTGGCAGCCTGTCTGTGCTTCTCACCTACCCGATATTCAGGGACTCGGTGTTCAACGGCAAATTCCTTGCCGGCGTCGCTGCCATCGCGTCGCTTGTTGGAGGCACCATCATCATCATGTGCGGCATTGCCACCCCTCTGCTTGGGTTTGGCCCCACACTTGAGCAGATGGTGTCAATAGTCGCGCTGACGCTTCTGACCATCCTCTACTTGGCCTTCTGGCTAAGCCTAGGTCTCCTGTTTTCGGTGCTCGCCAAAAAAACGTCAACATCAATGCTCGCGTCGATAGCGACATGGCTGTTCTCAGTCATGATCGTCTCCGTAATTGCAGCCTTGGTCGCTAGCCTGATGGTGCCACTTCCCTTCCAGCCGCTTGGAGCACCTGAGAACTTTAGAGGCTTCGGACAGGCCACCCAGACGGAGGAATACCGTTCGCTGATGCAGGCGAGGTCGGAAATACAGACAAATATCGGCAGAATATCACCGTCAAACCTCTACAACGAAGCGGCATCCTCAATACTCGGGCTGAGGGCTTCGGCATTTTTCGTCGTCGGAGGTATGCAGCAGCAGATCAGACCTTCGCTGGCCCAAGGCATCGCTGCGAGCTGGCCGCAAGTGTTGGCGATATTTGTGGGCATGTTAGCCTGTTTTGTTATATCTTACCTGCGTTTCCTGAGGCTGGAGATAAGGCCGGGGGGATAAACCAAGCGCCAGAGCCCAGCCGCTAAAAATCACTGTGGATGCTGATTGCTACGCCATACTATCAGTTCACGAACTCGTCGGGCACGTTGAAGAGAACTGAGGTGAAAAGATCACGTTTGTGAAGATTGTTTTCACTTTCAACTCGCAGTGATTGTGGAAAAGCCAAGGCTTCGTGATCTTGACGATAGCCCAATGTAGCTCCCGGCTCCATCCTGTTTCTCGAACACGCTCGCTAGGGGCAGATTCTCATGTTTCTTGATGATAGAGAAGAAGAAACCGTACTCCGCGACAGTTCTGAGATCTGTCGGATCCCATGAAAAGGGTCAGTTCTTTCAGTTCGGGATAATCTAAGGACCTGCTCGGCTACGGATCTGAGGAACTGGAGAAGGTGACAAAATTACCCCAAGTTGTCGTGAGCAAAATTGTTGAAGAAGTCAGAGGAGTATACGCCCGCTAGCTAGCTCAAAAAAATTGAACTCTTCCAGTTTGCATTCGTCACTGTGCTTAGAGTTGAGCTGACCAACCGCCGAAAATGCTTAAATCCCACATAGCTGCGGGAGTACTGAATTGATAGAGTGCTCAAGACTTTTAGGGATGGAAGCGCCTAATCACAATCAAGAGGATAACAATGCTTAGGCCCCCAGAAACTTCCTATATCGGGGAGAAAGAGACCGCCAAGACAAGGATTACGCTCATTGACTACGATGAAAAGCATTTTTTAGAGAAGGAAATAAAAACGGTCGAGGACTGCTCACCCTTTATAGATATACCAACTGTTACTTGGATAAATGCGAATAATATTCATCAAGCGGAGATGATAAAAAAGCTTGGCGATTATCTTGGAATCCACCAACTTGCAGTTGAAGACATCCTAAACACTGATCAGCATCCAAAGATAGATGATTTTGGTGATCGCCTTTTTTTTTTGTTCTGAAAAAGTTTGATTACGACGACGAACACAATGAGATAACTACAGAGCAAATAAGTTTAATTCTTAGCAGCAAGTTTGTCGTTTCCTTTCAGGAGAAAGGAAGCGATGTTTTTAACCATGTTAAAGAACGGATCAGGGATGAGCACAGCCGCATGAGAAGGATGAAAAACGATTATCTTGCTTATTCTTTGATCAACGCAATTGTTGATAGCTACTTCAAAATCGTGGAGAAATTTGAAGATAAGATAGAATCCATAGACAAAGAGTTGATAACTAATCCAAGACAAGAAACTTTACAAGCGATCCAAAATTTAAAAAGGAATATAATATTTTTACATAAGTCGGTCTGGCATTTAGAGCAGGCAATCAGTGAGGTGGAAAAAGGGGAATCATCGCTGATCCAAGAGTCTACTAGGGCATACTTTAGAGATGTTTGCGACAAAACCGTTCAGGTACTCGACAAAATAGAGATGCTGCGGGACATAGCTTACGGGATGCTCGATGTTTACTTTTCAAACATGAGCAATAAAATAAACGAAGTTATGAAAGTCTTAACGATAATTACCACGATATTTATTCCTATGACCTTTATAGCAAGCATTTACGGAATGAATTTCAAATACATGCCAGAATTCGAGATACCTTGGTTTTATCCTTTGGTTTGGCTTATTATGCTTGCTATATGTATATCGATGCTTTTCTATTTCAGAAAGAAGAAGTGGTTGTAACAGCTAAGGAAGGGCTTCCTGCGGTGCCGAGTGCGAGGTCCCCTTCAAGTCAACCGAGGGCAGAGAAGGGATCCATAGGCTCCTCCGGGAGACTTTCCACTTCTCTTCTTCTTTTCAGCACCTTCCAAAAGGGCATTTTACTCGCCGAAAAGGCCACCATGAAGGTACTGGTCAAATTAAAATTATAAGAGACGGCTGTATATGGCAAAGCGTAGAGGGTGCCGCTGATGGATGAAAATACTCGTAAAGCGAGCTTGAGATATAGCATCAAAGAGGGCGTGGCGTGGGCAACATGCAACGCTTTAGGCCCATCGTACATCGCACCTTATGCGATTGCTCTGAAGGCCAACAACCTTCAGATTGGTCTGTTGACATCTATACCCAATTTGGCAGCCAACCTTTCCGAAACCCGGGCGCCAAAGCTCATGGAGAAGGTGTGCCGCAAGAAGATAGTAATTACGGGAACTTTCATTCAAGGGCTCGTTTTGTTGCCAATCGCGGCTCTAGCCCTAATTTTCCCGATCATTGACCCAAACACCCTGATTGCTCCAACGATTCTCATCATGCTTTACACGATTTATTTGGTTCTCGGCTCGTTTACAACCCCTGCTTGGTTTTCTTGGATGGGCGACCTTGTGCGCGATGAGGAAAGGGGGAGATTCTTTGGCAGGAGGAACGCCATTACGGGGATCGCAAGCATTTCGGCCATGTTAGCTGCAGGCGTGTTCCTCAACTTGATGGCTCAGCAGGCTTTGCTTGGCTTCGCAACTCTCTTTGTTTCTGCATCGATCGCGCTCTTCGTTTCATGCTACTACCTCAGTAAGCAATACGAGCCGAAATTCAAGTACAAGGATGAATTCTATTTCTCCTTCTCGAGCTTTCTGAAGAGGATGAAGGACAACAATTTTGGCAGATTCACCATTTACGTTTCGCTGATGGCATTCGCTCTCAACCTGGCCAACCCATTTTCCGCTGTATATCTGTTGAGTCATCTAAAATACAGTTACCTTACCTTTGTGTCCATCACGCTGAGCTACGCGATCGCTGGAGCAATAAGTATGCGTTTCTGGGGCAAGCTCTCGGATAGGTACGGGAACCTCTTGGTGCTCAGAATCTGCGGTTTCTTGGTGCCGATTCCCCCGATCCTCTGGTTGTTATCGCCCAATCCAATATATCTGGCCACTGTGCAAGCATTGGCCGGAATTCTGTGGAGTGGTTTCAACTTGGCGGCGTTAAACTACATATACGATTGCGTCACGAAACAAAGGCTGGGAATTTGCTCTGCTTACTTTGATGCGCTCAACGGTATTGGAGTATTCCTCGGCGCAACTTTTGGGGGCTTGATTGCCACATACGGCAACGTCGGGTTCATTTCGATAATTCTATTTCTATTCTTGCTTTCCGGTTTGCTGAGGTTAGCCTTCTCCGCCGCCATATTGCCCATCCTGAGAGAAGTAAAACCCGTCAAGGCGCCGAAGCCCGTGAAATACTACCTCTACGGCTTGACCAAAAGATTATCTCTGCACCCACGCCATGGTTGAATTGTGGGGTTTAGGCTGATCATCTGTTTTTCAAGTGCTAATAATGGGATCGTGTTGACAACATCGATGTGATATGGAAGAAGTTAACCAGACCTCCAATTGTCTTTCTTTCGGGCCATTACTCTTAGTCCAGTTCTGTTACTTTAAAAATTTTTATAGAGAAATTGACATCTCTTGGCCAAGTTTCTTCCTTATTTTCTTCTCCTTCCAAGAGCCATAAGTTGAATAGGCAATACCGGATATCAACATCGATCCCCCAAGTATGATGCAAAGTTTCGCTAAATCAGCCAAAGCTATCACATGTTCTACAGTTTTAGCATAGTCCATTGCTAGAAAGACAGTAGGTGTGATCGTTACCAAAAATCCAAGGACGGCAACGGTGATTCCCCACTTCTTCTTCCTTGAGGCATTTTTTACCTCGACCTTGAGTTTCAATTTTTCGTAGTCAGCGGAAGATAGCTCTGGGGGGACTTCTGGACCAACGGGCTCTTTTGCTTCTTTTGAAACTCTTTCTTTTTCTGAGACTTCGCTCCCGCATCTTGGGCAGAACCTCGCGCCCTCGGGAAGTTCATTGCCACATTTTGCACAGTATGCCATAAGTTCACCAACCTAATGTCGTGAACTTTTGCGCTAATAAATTTGTCAGCATATCTTTCCCTCGTCGCTGAAATCGAACTTGTAGAAAAATTCCATAAAAGCTATTTCTAATTTCGCGTAATCCTCTACGCACCGTTCATGAGCGCCCTCATCGGGCGCTTGGGCATCTGACGGTGCAACTTCACGGCTCGAATTTTACATCTCTGTTGTCCGTGCGGAGTTGAAGAGAAACGCGAAGAGGTTGTATAGAGCGACCCTCGCGTAGAGAAGTTTCTCAGCGACGCGTTCCGTCCTAGCTCTGACCTCATCGCCAAACCTGTTGATGAGCGCGCCTATCGTGTGCTCTTCCGCAAACCTTCTCCCGTATCCTGTTTCATCTCTCCACTTCTCGTACCCGCGCTTCTTGTATTCTATGATGTGTTTCGCCCAAGCCGGATATTTCAAGCTCTTTCTCGGCGTCGCGCTCTCCTGAGGTCTTATCACTGGATCGATCCCCCGATCTGCGAGGCCCTGCACGTTGTCCCGCGAGGAGAACCCCCGATCCGCGAACAGCTTCCGAACTTTCACCCGAACCGAGTCCGCCATCGGGAGCAAGGTGTTCATCTCGTGGGCCTCGCCCGGAAGGCCCTCAACCGCGTGAAAAACGCGCTTTTCCGCGTCCCAGAGCAGGCTCAGCTTGATCGTCTGCTGCACTCGGGTCTCTTCCATTCCGACGATTCTGGTCTCGTACCTTTTGAGCGCGAAAGCAGGTGGCGTCGGCAACGGCATCCATCTCCTCGGAACTCACCAACTCGGCGAAGGTCCTGATGGTTTCGTCGAACAGCCGCTTCGGCAGCCTGTCGATCGCCTTCTGGATCGCGGTGTAGTGCACGCCGGCGATGCCGAGCCACTGGACGTAGCGACTCGCTGCAAGATCGCGATATGGCATCTGGTGGTGATACTCCCTCACGGCGGCAAGGAAGGCCGCCTCCTTTGGACCGATCTTCGGAGGCCGGCCGGGTCCCTTTTTGCGAGGACAGAGCTGTTCGGTGAGGACAGCGAGCACGGCAAGAAAGCGCTCTAGCAGGGCTTCTGGCAGTTCCCTGTACGCTTGATCCCTAGCGCGCCAGTGTTCGTTGAACCCATACTTGGTTATGCCATTCACCTCCTATCACGCGCCGCCTCCTCAGAACAGCCTCCAGATCAACTATCAAAAGGAGGAATTTTAATTTTTCTACAAGCTCTCAGGAAGCAAAAGCTATTTAGAAATAATCAATTAAAATCGCTTGGGTTTCGTTTATGCCCGAGCAAGTGGCACAGGCACCGCCAGCGCCCAGTCCGCAGAAACAATTTGCCACAATGGTAATCGGCATAGCTCTGGTCGCGATTGGAGCCATTCTCATAAACCAAGGGATGAACGCGGTTCAGACGGAGGTGGCGCTGATACTTGGCGTCGGCCTCATCGCCGCTGGCGCACTGCTGGTCTTCGCCGGTGCCAGCAGGGTCTGGCCGGGAAAGACCTGGGTGAACCTCGTCCTGCTTGCTGCGGGAATATGTCTTCTGGTTGCCAGCGGGACAACTTTCCACGAACTGGAGCAAGGCCATCTACGGCATCGTCCTGACCATAGTAGGTATAGCCATGATCGTGGCCGGGGTGGAAATCGCGAAGAATGGGTGGGCAAAATTCAACAAAAAATAAAATTGCCCCTTTCAAAGAGTTGTGCGGATTCCACAAAAATAAAAGTTTAAATAAGATGCCCCTGACAATTAATAAAAAGGTGATCAGTTTGGCTTGGTCCAGCAGAGTTTCGGTGATCCTAACTTCAGCATTTCTATGTGCCTTGCTGTTGGGTTCAGCCTCGGTGACAGCGGCTTCCGGGGAAGTAAAGATAGTTACCTCTTTCCCCAGAATTGAGGTCAACCCCGGGCAGAGCATTCAGCTTTCGGTGAATATCAACAATCTCAGCGCCGAATATCAGACGCTGAGCTTGGAGGTCACGGCACCACAGGGATGGCAGGCGACGTTGAAAAGCGGAGGTTACTTGGTCAAAATGGTCACTCTGGCACCATATGAGAATAAACCCCTATCCCTCACGATTACCCAACCAACTGGCGTGAGCCTTGGTTCTTTCACCGTGGTCATCAAGGCTAAGGATGCGTCCGGCAATGTGGTTGATTCCCTGAGCATCATCATCGATGTTGCCGAGGTTTCACCACTGGGCCTGACCCTCAGTACCACCAGCCCCTCAATTGAGGGACCGGCGGGACAGAGTTTCCAGTTCTCGGTGGATTTGGTAAACGATACGGGTGAGGAAAGGGATATAGATCTCTCTTACATCGCTCCAGCCCAATGGACCGTCACCTTTTCACCTGGATACGAGTCGACGTTGGTGCGCGCGGTTCACATGAAGGCGGGGGAGAGGAAAACTCTGCGGATAACGGTTACCCCTGCTTCCAATGCCGATGCAGGGGAGTACTCGATCACGGTTTTGGCGACCTCGGGACCCTACAGCCAGTCCCTGGACCTGAAGGCGATAATTACCGGGACTTACACCATGGAGCTGTCAACTTCCGACGGTCTCCTGAACCTGAATGCTCCGCAGGGAGAAGTTACCACTTTAACCATGGTGGTAAAAAATACCGGCTCCGGCACGCTGGAAAAGATCGGCTTCAGATCCATCACACCCAGCGGATGGGAGGTGACCTTTGAGCCCGATCAGATCGCTGCAGTTCCACCAGGATCATCTGCTCAAGTTGTGGTGAGCATAAAACCAGCTTCTGACGCCATACCCGGCGACTACAGCTTGCGGATCACTGCTTACACCAGCGGCTCGAATTCAGTTTCACAGACGCTGGAGCTCAGGGTGACGGTTCTCGGTTCAATTGCGTGGGGATTAGTCGGACTGGCCATAATCATCGTCGTTGTCTTAGGATTGGTCTTCATATTCTGGCGCTTGGGCAGAAGGTAGTCATATGGACCAGACCTTGGCCATAGAGACACATGACCTGACCAAGAAGTACAATGATTTCGTCGCAGTTGACCGGCTGAACCTCTCGATCAAGCCGGGGGAGCTCTTCGGGATGCTGGGCCCGAACGGGGCGGGCAAGACCACAACCGTTTTGATGTTGCTTGGACTTACCGAGCCCTCCTCCGGCACCTGCAGGGTTTTCGGTCACGATCCGTTTCGAGAACCCCTGAAGGTGAAAAGCATCAGCGGATATCTGGCCGAGAGAATAGGACTCTATGAAGATCTGACCCCGGAGCAAAATCTGAGATACATTACCAAGCTGAACCAGATCCCGGAGAACGAAGCGCGCCGGCGCATCAAGGATGCCCTCGAATCAGTTGGGGCCGCAGGATATGCTCAGACAAAAGTTGGTAAACTTTCCCGGGGGATGAGGCAGCGGGTGGGTATTGCCGGTGTGCTGGTAAAAAAGCCCAAGGTTGCTTTCTTCGATGAGCCGACGCAGGGACTGGATCCCGAGGGAAAAAATGAGCTGCTCGAATTGCTAAGGCGCATCAGCAAGGAGGAGAAGACGACTGTTTTGTTGCTTTCCCACATGCTCGCTGATGTGCAGCACATTTGTGACCGCATAGGCATAATGTTGCGGGGAAAGATGGTTGCGCTGGGCACCATCGAGGAGCTGAGAGCCAGAACCAAGGAGGATTGGGTGATTGACATTGAGGCAGAAAACATCACCCCAAAGCTGGTCCACGACCTGTCCTCGCTTCACGGTGTAAAGAGCGTCGACAGGTCTGGTAACGTCATCACGGTGAGATCGGAGAAGGACATCAGGTCGGCCATCATGGAGTTCTTTTTGCAGAATAAGATCTTTCCCCTCAGCCTGAGGGCGAGGGAACGTTCTCTGGAGGAAATTTATCTGGGATATCTGGGGGAAAGCTGATGGCGGGGACGCGGGAGATCTTCATTAAGGAGCTATCCGATAACCTCGGTAGCAAGAGGTTCTGGCTCCTGTTTTTCATCATCTACGCGCTCGGCCTGTTCATGACCTATGGAGCGGTGCAGAACTTGGGACTGCAGAGGACATTGGGCGAGTATGTGTTTCTTCAGCTTTTCGTGATCGGGGCGCAGGGATTGCCTTCATTTCTGTGGGTGGTTATTTACTTGGCCCCCCTGCTCGGGTTCATTTTTACCTTTGACACAATCAACCGGGAGATATCCAGCGGCACCTTGGGCAACGTCCTCTCTCAGCCCGTGCACCGGGATTCAGTGATAAACGCCAAGTTTTTGGCCGGTGTGGCGACCATCACCATTACCCTGATTGGTGTGATCTTTATTCAGGTGGGGCTGGCCATTCGGGCCTGGAGCACTCTGCCGACGCTTGAGGAAATAGGTCGAATACTGATTTTTCTCCTTTTGAGCGTGGTTTATCTCTCCTTTTGGGTTGCTCTGGGGCTGCTCTTCTCCGTAATCTTTAGGCGTGAGGGCACCTCGGCACTCGCCTCGGTAGCCGTATGGCTGTTTTTCAGCTTCTTTGTCTACATGATTGCCTCGCCGCTGAGAAGTTCAACCCTGCTCTATCTTTCGCCGAGCTACATTTTCCTCGAGGCGTCATACGTGATGGTTAATCCCTGGGTGAGAATTCTAGGGCCTGTGTCGATAGAGAAGCTGTATGGGATGGTGGCAAACCCGCTCCCGCTGGATCAGAGCCTGCTCCTGATCTGGTCACACGCGACAACCCTGATAGCCGCCACACTCATCATCTTCGCCATTTCCTACGTCAAATTTATGAGGCAGGAGATCCGGGCTATTTAAGAAATTTTTAAAATTATTTGCAAAAGGGTTTGTCGAAAAAATCCGTAGAATAAAGGCAAAACCCAATTTCCCCGCCGCCTGAACTCTCATGTAGGTGCGGAGGTTGTGCGCCACGAGCATGAGCAGCATGCTCAGGACCTTCGTCCTGGCCCTCCTGCACCTCGTGTGGGCCCCATAGCGGTTCTCGATGCCCGCAAATATCGCCTCCCCGATGCCCCTCCGCCGGTAGAGCTTGCGGTTCCGCCTGAAGTCGCGGAGCACCTCCT
>Ga0209225_1003665_pt1 | contig 12623 bp, 14 predicted proteins | sample WasSprMetagenome_FD_184732 | JGI IMG/M metagenome (GOLD analysis project Ga0209225, IMG submission 184732) | Sulfidic aquatic microbial communities from Washburn Spring, Yellowstone National Park, USA - WS (SPAdes) (version 3) | ecosystem: Environmental > Aquatic > Thermal springs > Hot (42-90C)...
CATCCAAGCTTCGTTATGGCGGCTCATCTTAGCGAATTCAACGTAGATTGTCCTGAAAACCAGAATGCAGGTTCATACTTCTCGGCTTTTGCATCCTACAAGCTTGCAGACTTACTTAAAGTCGATTCAAGGAATGTGTTTAAAGTTCTCTTAGTGGTTCAGGCAATCACGCCGCTGGTAAGCACAATCACATACATTTGGGGCTTCCACGTGTTTGGCGGCGCTAGGGTTGGATGGGGTATATATGCTTCCTCACCGCCTCTAGAAAGATGCGCTAATCCAGACAACTGGAATAGGCTTCCCGGAACAGACCCCTGGGTTCACATATTCGCCATAGGTTTCATAGCGATGGGTGTCATATCGTATCTTCACGCTAGGTTTGTATGGTTCCCATTTGAGCCTATAGGTTTCCTAATGGCCTTCAGTGAGGCATGCCTATTCTTCGGAATGTGGCTTCCAGCCCTCATAGCGTGGGTACTCAAATACTTGACGCTTAGAATAGGTGGCTCCAAACTCTACGAGGAGTACGGTATACCGGTTGCAGCGGGCTTCGCCATAGGTTTCGTATCGATAAGCTTCATAGGTGGAATAATAGGGATATACCGATGGTTCTTCCCATTCTAAAACTCTACCCTCTATTTTTTAACGGCCTCAATCCGGCCAATTATAAGCTCAGATACTTTTAAAGCATGACGGTGATTTCCATCCGGCTCTTGAGAAAGTTTTAAATCGGAAACGCATAATACTTCTTGTTAAATATGACTGGAAGACCATATGCAGCTATCATAGGTGTTGGTAGGACGAAGTTTGGAGAGCTCTGGTATGAGAATCCTGAGAGTATGGTTGTTAAGGCTGGCTTAGATGCCTTAGAATCCGTAGATAAAGGTCTTCATAGAGCCGATATTCAAGCGTGTTACTTCGGAAGCTTTATGTATCAAGTTACGAATAAGCTCGGCTTGGTTCCAGGCTACATATCTAGAGAGTTGGGCTTAAACGTACCTATGACTCAAACTGAAGCTGCATGTGCTTCAAGTAGCTCGGCTCTTCATAATGCGTGTTTAGCCATAAAGTCTGGCATTTACGACGTTGTCTTAGTCGGCGGTTTTGAGAAGATGACCGATAGGTATGGAAAGATTGCAGACGACCTTATGTTCGCAGCGGATCCGCATGAATTCGACTCCGGCTTCACATTTTCAGGTTTATACGCAACTATCATGGCTAGGTACATGTACGAATTCGGTAGAAATGATGATAGGTGTAAAGTGGCGTTGGCTCAAATAGCGGTGAAGAATCACCATCACGCTGTTAAAAATCCGTATGCTCAGTTTAGAAGTGAAATACGCGTTGAAGATGTCCTTAAATCCACATTGGTTGCTGACCCGATAAGACTTTTACATTGCAGTCCAATATCCGATGGAGCTGTAGCCGTTGTACTATGTACACCCGAGATCGCTAGAAAGTATACTGATGACCCAATCTACATAGTTGCCTCTCAGCAGGCTACAGATCACGTATCGTTGTTCAGTAGGATATCGACGTTGGAGATTAGAGCTACTAGGCTTGCTGTGGGTAAAGCTTTAAAAGAAGCGGGTATAACGCTTAAAGACATTCAGATAGCTGAAGCGCATGATTGTTTTACGATAGAGGAGTGTCTATTCATGGAGGATTCAGGTTTCTATCGTAAAGGTGAGGGTTGGAAGGGAATATATGAGAGTATAGACTCGTTCAGCGGCTCAAAGCACATACCGTATGTTGGAGATGGTTGGGAGGTTTTCGTAAACGTCGGAGGTGGGCTTAAAGCTGACGGGCATCCAGTTGGCGCTACGGGGCTTAGGCAGATCTACGAATGCTTCAAACAGATGAGGAATGAGGCTGGTGAAAATCAAGTTGATGTTGAAGGCGGTATTAGGTATGCTCTATGCCATAATATAGGCGGTAGCGGTGGGATTGCAAACGTGCACATATTGACTAGGGAGGTTTGATTATGAGTGAGCCTATAACTAGGAGGAAGATTACAGTAGACTACGGGATTAGAGTAAGTAAATGTGAAATATGCGGTAGGAGGTATTTCCCACCCAAGCCTTTCTGCGACGTTGAAGGGCGTAAAAGTAGAATAACCTATGAAGACTACTTCTATAATAGAGGGGTTTTCTACGCTGGAACAGTCATAAGAAGGCCTACGAATAAGTTCTCGTACTTAGGCTCGTTCATCGCAGGAGTCATCGACTTCAACGGAGAAGTTAAAGTTCCCGGTAGGATCACGGATTTTGTGGTAGATAATTCTGAAGTGGATTTATCTGAATTCATAGGTAAGGAGGTTTTGCCTAGGTTTAGGAGGCTCTACGTAGACGGTGAAAGCGGTTTAATATACTACTCAAGTTTAGTCTTCTCATTTGCAGACGATTACTATGAGGCTAGAGAGTATAAGCCTTTGAAACCATCTGAGAAGTCTGAGAAGCCTGGCATAGTAGGCTATGGAGTGTATATACCGAAGTTTAGAATTAAAAACGATGACCCCTCTGCAGGCGCAGGGATATTGGAGAGAGCAGTGCCGTTTCCAGATGAAGATGCTACGACATTCGCTGTAGAAGCAGGTAAAAGGGCCTTAATACACGCCTCTTTAGATAGCCGATATATCAAGAAGTGTTATGTTGGTTCTGAGTCTACACCATATGCTGTTAAACCTTCGGCTTCAACAGTCATACAAGCCTTAAAACTTGGAGAGCCGTATGAAGATGGCTTCTTCTCAGGTGGACTGGATACGCAATTCGCCTGTAAAGCGGCCACAGACCTATTCATAGATGCCGTAGCCCTAGTTGAATCTCCAGTATTCAGGGGTGAGTACGTAATGGTTATAGGTGCCGATAACTCTCAAGCAGCTCCTGGAGATCCATTAGATTATACGGTTGGAGCTGGAGCTGCAGCGTACATATTCGGTAAGAGAGATGTGATAGCTACCCTCGACTACTACGCATCATACACTTCTGATACGCCAGACTTCTACAGGAGAGATGGGGAGAAATATCCTAGACATGGGGGGAGGTTTACCGGAGAACCAGCATACTTTAAACATATACTGTCGGCCATAAAAGGCGTGCTTAAAGAATCGGGGTTAACGCCGGGCGACATATCTTACGTCGCTCTACATTCACCTAATGTAAAATTCCCCGTTAGAGCGGCTTTAGATGCGGGCTTCTCTATGGATCAGATTAAGCCAAGCTTAGTGGCGCAGTACATAGGCAATCTATACTCCGGGTCGAGTCCAACGGCTTTAGCAGCGCTACTCGACATCGCTGAGCCTGGGTGTAGAATTTTAATGGTCAGTTATGGGTCTGGCGCCGGTAGTGACGCGTACATCTTCACGGTGACTGAAAAGATCGAGGAGAAGAGGGAGAAATCCATACCAGTGCTTTCGCAAATAAATAATGTGAAGCGTCAGTACGTAGACTATTCAACCTATAGGAAGTGGAAGGAGTCTAGTGGGCTTTAATGGTGACGAATATCAGCAGGGTATTTGAATCGCAAACTGGTAGACTTAGATTGCTGAATCTCTTGAAGAGGGAAGGCTATGGCGTTAGAATGCATGCTTACGAATACTTTGTAAGGAACAGGTACTTCATAGCGTTTATCCAGCTGATGCCTTCGCGTAATACGGCCATTGTAACCGGTTTTAAATGGAACGAAGAAGAATTCAAAGTGAATGTTGATAAAATAGTTGAGTTGATTAAACGTATAGATCCAACGATAACAGTGGAATTCCGCTTATAATATTAGCCTTAAAGAGCGAGTAAGATTTAATAGAGAAGTCTTCTCTTCTCAGTTGAGACTATGTCTCTAGCTGAACAATTGGATAAGAGTCGAGGATTCAACGAAATCTTCCTATTGGTTAAGAAGGCCGTATATAAGACTCTAGGTAGGCGTAGAGTTGGGTTAATGCTCGGTCTATCCGATATGCCACCTGCGGTAGCCGCGTACTATTCACCGAACGTCATCGTTTTAAACCGGAAGCTTATTGAAAAGCTTAAACGTGAAATGAGCGATGAAAGCATCATTAAAAGCTACATATTCGAAGTGTTGTTGCACGAGTATCTCCATTCACTAGGCTATGATGAGGTTTATGCTAATGAGCTTGCATACATGATTTGTAAAGACAACCTTGGTGAAGAGCATCCGGCGACCAAAATATCCAGGTATGGTGCGCGGTCGATTTTCCAGTCGCTTAAAGATTTGGATGAGGAATTGAAATACCCCGTGAAGATTAAGCCTAGGAATATAGAGTTTGTAAAAGGCTTTGATTCTGAAAACGTCACGTATCTAGCTTAACCTTTATGAGTTTAAAGTTTATAGAGCTTTCTCAAAAGCTCGATGTCCCGCTCGGATATTTCGGTCGGTTTTACACCCATACACTTGGCTACGAAGGTCATTTTTGCGCACTCCTCTAGAATTTCCATGGCTGTTACCGCCTCGTATATATCGTAGCCTAATGTCACAGCTCCATGGTTTTGGAGAAGTATTACGCGGCTACCCATAGCCGCTTCAGCTACAGCTTCACCCAGCTCTTTAGTTCCAGGGTATATGAAGGGAACTACGGGTGCTCTAGCTATCATCAAAGCAGCTTCTAAAGTTATGGGTCTAAACTCTACGCCAGCTAATGTAAGTCCTGTTGCATAAGGTGGGTGGCAGTGTAGTACGCAGTTTACATCGATTCGCCGCTTATATATTGATACGTGGATAGGCCACTCCATAGATGGTTTATAAACCCCCTCCAATAGGTTCCCCTCTAAGTCTATTTTGACTAGGTCTTCTACGCTTAACTTGGGTTTATATAGTCCGGATGGGGTTATCCAAACTTCATTGGTCTCAGGCATCCTGTAGGAAACGTTTCCACCTATACCCGTCATCAAGCCTTTACTGTGCATTATCTTCATAACCTCTATGAGCTCCCTTTTAATATCCTCTTCATTTACGTAGCTCAACTAACCATCAACCTCCCTCATGTATCAGACAGCCACCTCTTAATATAGCTAACTTTAAGAATTTTTCTAACCTTAGAAGAATAGATGGCTGGAAAATTTATCATAACCGGATTGCCGGGTGTGGGTAAGACTACGGTTTTACTGAAGACTATTCAAATACTTAGAGCTGAGGGTTTACGTGTCGGCGGTATGGTTTGTCGAGAAGTTAGGGTGAAAGGCGTTAGGGTGGGCTTTAAGGTTGAAGATTTGGAGAGTGGTCAATGGGGGTGGCTGGCTAATGTGGAGTTTAAAACTCCTGTTAAAGTTGGCAAGTATGGCGTTAACATAGAAGACCTTGAAAGTGTAGGGGTTGGGGCTTTAAGGAGGGCGTTATTGGATGAAAATGTGCCCATCATAGCGTTGGATGAAATAGGGCCTATGGAGCTTAAAAGCAGGCTATTTTATGAAACAGTTGTAGACATAGTTAGAAGTCCTAAATTATTGATAGCGGTTTTACATCATAAAATCGGCGGACCGTTAGTAGACCTTTTGAACAGCAGTAGCCCAATGATTGTTAGAGTTTCACCCGCAAATAGGGATGCGTTACCTAAGACGATTGCTACAATGGTTTTAAATGCTCTAAGAGCGCAAGGTTAAAGTGTGGTGAACACTACTAGCGTCATAGTTGCGTTTTCTCCTACGAGAATGCATTGAGTTTCATAGGCTTTAGGGGACAGCTGGGGAACTTTTCAACCTCCTTCCAGGATTCTACGAGTTTAACACAGCCCAACTTTATCATGCTTATCGTCTGCTGGCATGGTGTGTGAATCTTTAGAACCCTCCTCTTATAGTCTATCTCTTCTATGACGCCTATGCCGATGAACCTCCCCTCCTTATCGTATAGGCCGGTTATCAACCCTCTTTCAGATCCAAGCCATATAACGTTCACAGACCTACTTTGGTTTTCAAATATCTTCTTTATGGAATCTTTAGAGACAATCCTTTCGTTTAAAACTAAGAGTAGTCCATTCGGCGTCTCTTCTCCATAGACCAATCCTCCATTAAGCTGTTCATTAAGCTTCTTAAACCTATCATCGCCTAGAATCATGCCTGTACCTAGGTCGTGGTTTAAAATTTTGACCCAGCTTATAGGTATTGACCTTATAGTAGCTCCTCTAAGGTTTTTCTGATAGCTTAGCTCTCTCAGCTCTTTCCGAGCCTCCCTACTCCTCTTCCTAGCTTTAGCCAATTGGGGGGCTCTGAGAACGTTGAATTTCTCCTGAAGCCGTTTCCTGAGTTCTTCAAGCTCTTCATCGCGGCAGAGGACAACTATAAGCGAAGGCTTCAATGCTTCGGCTAGTTTAACTTTATACTCTACGGCTTTTTCATCGTCAACCCAACCATCCGTATTAACCACTACTAAGTCTACGTTTAAACTTTCAGCTTCACTCTTAAGCTTACATATGGCCTCTATGATCTCCCTCTCAAAACCCATAGGGCTGGTGGATCCAATAAATTCTGAAGCTATGGGGTTTTGTCTAAACAAGTCGGGTGATGGTGTTTTAGGTATGGCTAGGCTTACGGTTGTTGGGGGGCCGACTTCAGCCTGACCGACGTCTCCCTCTATGATGCCAACTTTTAAACCATTTGAAAGTAAACTGTTGGCTATTAGTGTGCATAGTGTGGATTTTCCGACGTCTACAGCTCCAATAACCAACACTGTGCCTTTAACTTCAGAGACCTTGTCAACTACTTTGATCCATTCGGCTGGATACGGTTCATCTATGCGTTCAACAAACCCATTAACTCCATGCTCTACTTCGAGAAGGCTTTTCTCAATGACTCTTATGGGGATTGCCCTGAAGACTCGCGCAACTACCCGCTCTCCTCTACTGAGTTTAACACCTAGCGCTTCAACTCTACCTTCAAGTATCTTCAATTGAGCAGGTCCACCTATCAGTAGACACTCTCCAGCTTCAGCTTCAAGACGTTTAGATCTACCCTTCTCCATGTTATTGCTTATAACATTATTGATAGAGGGGGAATTTATCTTTTAGTAGTCCTATAGTTGGATGAAAAGCTAAATTTTGGGAAATCTATTGATCTATAGGAGGCGTATTTACCCTGAGTTTGACGACGGGATGCCGAACGATAGACGTAGCACTTGGAGGAGGTTTTCCCAGAGGTAGTATAACGCTCGTTTATGGTGAAGCCGGCTCAGGTAAATCTACGCTGGCTCTTCAAACGGCGGTTAAAGCAGCTTTGAAAGGCTTTAAAGTGATATACGTGGATTCTGATGAAAGGCTTAGTCCCGGTAGGCTTTTACAAATTGGTGAGCATATCACTGACGATGTTTTGCAGAGGATAATTGTGTTACGTCCCACATCGTTTAATGAGCAGACGTACATAATGGAATCTCTTGAACGGTACATTAGCCGCGGTGTGGCATTGATAGTTTTAGACTCTGTTACGAGGCTGTATAGGGTTGAGCTTTCAGAGACTAGAGACCCCTTTGGCCTTAACAGGGAGCTTAATAGGCAGATGGCTTATCTAAGTAAAACAGCGAAAGCGTTCAACTTAGTCTGCATATCCGTAAGTCAGGCTAGAAGCTTAGAAGAGGGGGGTTTAGAGCCCGTTGCTAGTAGGGTTTTAAAATTCTGGTCTCCGGTGATCATTAAGATGGAGTTGACGGGTAAACCAAATCTTAGAAGAATAAGTATTGAGAAAAATGAGGTTACGGGTAAAAAAGCTACGGCCAACGTTCTAATCACTTCTAGAGGTCTTGAGGAGGTCTAATGTTATCTGTGGAAGGGTTCAAATTGTTTAAAGTTTTTGATTAAGGTAAACGTTAGGTTTATATAGATTCCACTTCTCTACTTTTATGTCAACCTACGGGTATTGGATTGGAATACGGGATGCCGCTCTAAGCCCTTGTATCCGTAAAATCGGGGCTGTGAAGAGGGGCGTGATGTAGGAATGGGTGGTCTGAAAACCCACGACCATCGGAGTGGTGGTAAATTGGAGACGTTGCGGGTCTTCGATGAGGTGGAGGATTTAATTAAACGCCTCCTTAAGTTGAGGGGGAGTATGTTGTAAATACGCGGGTGTTTATTATGGGTATTATTACATGGTCTCGGGTGAGAAGCCCTTGGCTTTTACACTTCAATACTGGAGGATGTAACGGTTGCGATATAGAGGTTCTTGCTGTTTTAACGCCGAGGTATGACTTGGAGAGGTTTGGCTGTCTTCTTAAAGGTAGCCCTAGGCATGCGGACGTCATGGTTGTCACAGGTCCAGTAACTAGGCAGGTTAGGGATAGACTTATAAGGGTCTATGAGCAGATGCCTGAACCTAAGTTTGTAGTTGCTGTGGGTGCATGTGCGTGTAGTGGTGGGGTTTTCAGAGGATGTTATAACGTGTACCCTGGTTTGGATGCTGTTCTTCCGGTTGACGCGTATATACCAGGTTGTCCGCCTAAACCTGAGGCTATCATAAATGGGGTTGCAGCATTGTTGGCTAAACTCGGTGGTAGGTTATGAGAGAGGAAGATGTTGTGTTGAAGCTTAAGGAAGCGTTTGGAGATAAGGTTTCAGATTTTAAAACGGCTCCGCGTAGAGTATTCTTCTACACTCCTTCAGAGTACTATAAGGAGGTTGTAAAGTTTCTAGTTGAGAAGTTGGGTTTTGTACACATTCAAGCTATAACGTCTATAGACTTGGGTAAAGAGTTAGAGGTTATGCCGCATTTAGGTAGAGGCTTAACCGTAAGTGTTAGAACGCGGGTGCCCAAGGATAAGCCTATAGTGGATAGTATAGTCGATTTGATTCCAGGCGCATCCGTCCATGAGAGGGAAGTACACGACATGTTGGGGGTTGAATTTAAGGGTAATTTAAACTTGAAGCGCATCCTCCTACCTGAAGATTGGCCTGAGGGTGTATACCCGCTTAGGAGGGAAAGTCAAGTAGCTCCTCCAAAGCCTATTAGAGGTGGTGGGGAATGAGCGTCAATTCATCATATGAGAGGTTTTTCGACGTACCTATAGGGCCTCAGCATCCGGCTCTCAAAGAGCCGTTGTTCTTGAAGCTTATAGTGGAAGGAGAGCACGTTGTCTCGGCGGACGTAGACGTGTCTTACACTCATAGGGGTGTTGAAAGGGCTCTACAGGAGAGAAACTACATACAGAACATATACTTAGTTGAGAGGATATGCGGTATATGTAACGTGGCCCACACGTTATGCTACTGTCAGAACGTTGAAGGGTTGTATGATGTTGAAGTGCCGAGTAGGGCGTTGTATATAAGGGTTCTGGTTGAAGAGCTTGCTAGAATTCACAGCCACCTCTTATGGCTTGGGGTCGCAGCTCATGAGATAGGCTTCGACACATTGTTTATGTATGTGTGGAGAGACCGTGAAGCCGTTATGGATTTGATCGAGGAGATAACTGGCAATAGGGTTACGTCTGCCATAAATACCATCGGAGGGGTTCGGAGGGATGTAAAACCTGAAACAGCTGATAGGTGTTTAAAGGTTATGGATTATATAGAGGAAAGGACGAAGTACTATAAGAAGGTCTGTGAAACAGACCCTACGATAGCTGCAAGATGCGCAGGTGTTGGAATACTCAAACCTAGTGACGCGATAAGGCTTTGCGCAGTAGGGCCGACTTTAAGGGCGTCTAACGTGAAATACGACGTTAGAGCCGACGACCCGTATGCTGTTCACGATGAGGTTCCGTTTAACGTGATCGTTTACGATACTAACGACTCCCTCGGTAGGATTTTAGTCAGAATAGATGAGATATTTGAGTCTGTAAACATGGTTAGGTATTGCGTTAAGCATATGCCCAGTGGTCCTGTTAGAGTTAGGCTTAGGTTGAATCCGCCAGCTGGCGAACATGTGAGTAGGGTTGAGGCCCCTAGAGGTGAGCTTATACACTATGTGAGGTCTAATGGGAGTGAAAAGCCTGAAAGGTATAAGGTTAGGACTCCTACGTTTGAGAATCTTCCAGCATTGTGTGAAATGCTTACTTCTAAGGGAGATTACGTGGTTAACATAGCCGACGTACCGATTGTATTCGCTTCAATAGACCCATGTTTAAGTTGTACAGCTAGAGTTGCAGTGCTAGATTGTGAAAAGGAGACTGTTTGGATAGGCCATTTGGAAGAGCTTAAGAGGTTGAGGAGGCGGTGTTAAATGGCTATGGTTACGGAGGTTCTTAAACACCTCTTCAAGAAGCGGGCTACGTTGATGTATCCATTTAGAGATAGGGATAAGGTGCACGTACCTGAGGGGCTTAGGGGGAGGATAAGCTTCAATCGGGAACTTTGCATAGGCTGCGGCCTCTGTGCGAGGTTTTGTCCAAGTGGGGCTGCAGAGCTTATAGGGGACGATAAGGGTAAACGTCCGATATTTCACATAGACCAGTGCCTATTCTGCGCTCAATGTGAAGAGGTTTGCCCTAGGAAGGCTATAAAGTTGACGAGGGAGTTTGAAATAGCAAGCTTCAATAGAAGCGATTTAATCGTAAAGTAGAAGGTTTATGGGGATGGAGGAGGCTCTCAATAGGCTTCTGGAGAATAGGCGTAGGATTGTTGTTTTAGGTATTGGGAATACGTTGAGGAGGGATGACTGCTTCGGCGTATATGTTGCCTCTCTACTTAAGCGGTTTAATCTCAAAAACGTTTTGGTATTGGAGGCCGGTGTTTCACCTGAAGCGTTTCTAGACGATATTTTGAAGTTTAAGCCTTCACATCTCATAATAGTAGATGCGGTTGAAGTGAAGCGTAAACCAGGAGATTTAATAATAGCTAGGCTTGACGACGTAGTGGATGATGTGGCTTTATCAACCCATAAACTACCCCTAACGTTGCTCGTAAAGTATCTGAGGCTTATGGGGTTTAATGGGGAAGTCGTACTCGTAGGCGTTCAACCGGGCGACTTATCTTTTGGGGAAACCCCAACGCCGGAGGTTAAAAAGGCGATTCACATGGCTACTGATTTATTGAAAACCGTACTGTCGAATAAACCGAATATGTAGAAATCCATAGTGGTAAACACTTTAAAGCATTATGAGGAGTGTAGAAGGCTGAGGGGGGAAGAAGGTACAACTTATAGGATTACTTCAATTTCGATCTTCTTTCCTTTAAAGAGGAGTCTGAAGGATTCTAGGCCGTGTTTTACTGGTGCTTTGGAAATCCTTATCATTCTCTCGCTATCTCTAACGTATGTTGTTAAGACGTAGTCGCATATGGATTTTATTGTTTCCTCGACTATCTTTTCCTGTGCCCCTTCATCCATGATGAGGAGTGAGGTTAAGTTGTTTTCCCTTGCATTCTTCCTTAACCCGAAGATGAATCTTTCCACCGCCTGTATATCCATTATAAGGTTGAATAGGTGCGATAACGTGCTGAAGCACATCCTCCCTCCACCCTTCTCACCGACCTCTCTCATGGCTTTGAAAACGGCCTCTGAAACACTATCCACGTCTACGGGCGTTCTCAATTGTGATGGTTCAAGAGGCCAGAAACGGCTTAAGTCAACAAACTTTAAAAGCCCCTTCTCTACGAAGGGTTTTACATCCCAGCCGAATCCAAGCTTCAACTGCTCTTGAAAACCGTTCAAGTCTTCAAGAGTGCTTACGTAGAGGCAGTTTTCACCATCCTCTAAACCCTTAAATATAAACTGCTGAGCGATATGAGACTTTAAAGTGCCAGCGGGGCCGATGAGAAGCATTGTAGAAGCTTCAGCCAAACCGCCACCCAACAACATATCGAGGTTATCAATTCCAGTCTTAAGAAATCTCACCATCCCAGCGAAATAGTTAACAATTTTTCTAATTTAAACTTTTCAACAGGATGAAAGGCTTAAAGACTTGAAGAATCCAAGCAGTCTTAGGATGCCTCCCCGCAGGAGGATGTCAAATATGCACGGTTTGGAGAAACCTTCAAACCAGTAAGCTTGAGTTTCCCCCTTCAACTTTCTAAGAAGCCTCTCAGCCTGCTGTTTAGTCACAGAATAAAGTGGAGCAGACTTATCTCCATGCAAATAACGTTGAAAGTTCTCATATTCACGCTTTAAAAGCTCCTCCTCGCTCTTCCACAACTCAAGAATCTTACCCTTAATGGTCTTCCTAATCTTCAGCTGAACCTTAAGCAGGCATGCTTTAAGCTTTTTAAACCTTTAAAACTCATACGCCTCTGCCTCCTCTGAGGTTTTCAGCTGGCCTACTGGGATGGGTAAAAAGCACATAACGGGTGCTATATGGGAGACCCTATGAGGGTGAATCTGGTAGATGCATAGTATCTTAGGTTGAAGGTTTTCATGTCTCGATGAAGAGTTTTTCGGGTTTGTGGAATTCTTCTGTTGCCTTTAAAAGCCATATTCTCCTCTTTTTAGCCTCTTCTATAAGCTCCGCGGTCGGTAGGGACGCGTATATTACGAGTATGATCTTCCTCCTAAGTCTATCCGGATACATCTTCTTAAGCTTTTCAAACTTACCCATGAGATCTTCTAGTATGCTGACCCCTGCTCTAACAGTGGCCTCACCTATCACACATACGTCTCCTGAAACACCGTATATGTTAAGCTCTAAGTCTGGGAGTATGAGGGATGTCAATTCTACGCTTAAGCCAAGCTCCCTAAGCCTATGCTTAAGGAAAGACCTAGCCT
>Ga0209225_1003685_pt1 | contig 12584 bp, 10 predicted proteins | sample WasSprMetagenome_FD_184732 | JGI IMG/M metagenome (GOLD analysis project Ga0209225, IMG submission 184732) | Sulfidic aquatic microbial communities from Washburn Spring, Yellowstone National Park, USA - WS (SPAdes) (version 3) | ecosystem: Environmental > Aquatic > Thermal springs > Hot (42-90C)...
GTTGCAGAAGGAATCCCAATATAGTGGGAATTGAAAGTTCAATTTTTGCCCCTTCGATCATGAAGCAAATCCATTTTCGTTGCAGAAGGAATCCCAATATAGTGGGAATTGAAAGGATGGCCAATGTGATTCGCGCCAAAAGGCAGGGAAAGATCGTTGCAGAAGGAATCCCAATATAGTGGGAATTGAAAGTAACGCACTTCCTCGCGGGGCGGATGATCGCGATGTTCCGTTGCAGAAGGAATCCCAATATAGTGGGAATTGAAAGATGCGAAGACGGGGCGGCCCCGGTCGGGGCGCGTTTCCCGTTGCAGAAGGAATCCCAATATAGTGGGAATTGAAAGCCATTCCCCTCATTATGTGGAAGCTTGGTCTTCCAATAGTTGCAGAAGGAATCCCAATATAGTGGGAATTGAAAGTCCCCTTGTTCAAATTCCAACCAAGCCCTGCCCCAAAGAGGTTGCAGAAGGAATCCCAATATAGTGGGAATTGAAAGATAAGCCTCGCGTTGGAAGCACCCGCGTATGAAGTCCCGTTGCAGAAGGAATCCCAATATAGTGGGAATTGAAAGTAGCATGGTCTGCTAAGAAGGCCGGAGTTCCACTAGCGGGTTGCAGAAGGAATCCCAATATAGTGGGAATTGAAAGTGAAAGATTACGACCCACCATGCCATTCTCGCTGGATCTGTTGCAGAAGGAATCCCAATATAGTGGGAATTGAAAGACGAGGAGGACGACGGAGAAATACTCGCCCTCCCTGTCCGTTGCAGAAGGAATCCCAATATAGTGGGAATTGAAAGGCCAGCGTGCTTTCCTCCTCTAGTTCCCTCTGGGCCCTCCGTTGCAGAAGGAATCCCAATATAGTGGGAATTGAAAGGGAGGGAGCCATTCCTCCCAGGGCTGCAACTCGCGAACCGGAAGGTTGCAGAAGGAATCCCAATATAGTGGGAATTGAAAGTGCGCGAGTAGCTCCTTCCTCCCCCTCTTCCCCTTGTGCGTTGCAGAAGGAATCCCAATATAGTGGGAATTGAAAGTCAAATGGGATCTTGGGCATTGGGACATCGCCTCCTTAACGTTGCAGAAGGAATCCCAATATAGTGGGAATTGAAAGTTACCCCCAATTTTTCGAGGCTCCACTGATAACCACACGTTGCAGAAGGAATCCCAATATAGTGGGAATTGAAAGTATAATATGGCATCGGTGGGGCCCTCCAGCGCGATGATGGTTGCAGAAGGAATCCCAATATAGTGGGAATTGAAAGCCTCAACTCAAGATCCTCAAGCACTTCGCGCTTCTGGGTTGCAGAGGGAATCCCAACATAGTGGGAATTGAAAGTAGGCCGCTTGGCCCTTGGCGGCCTTTTCCTTCCATTCGGTTGCAGGAGAAATCGAAAGTCAGGAGGAGGTGGAGTAAAAGGAACAGAAACGGGGAGCAACCAGCGGATGAGAGGGTAGCGGAGCTAATGGCGAATATAACCATCTGCGGCCTTCCAGGAGGGAAATCCCCTCGGCCTTATGACCCTCCATCATTCAATGAAAAGGGGCATCGGAAGTCGCCTTGAGAAGGGCCATCCCCCTTAGGGCCTTCCTGAAGCATCATTCGGTCCATTCAAATTCCAATGGATCGACCACCAATCCAATTCGGGGAAATTTGGTTGAACTCCGCCCAGATCAATTGGCCATGGGGCGATATGCGGGCTATGGCTAAGCGGCTTCCAATATCTCTTTGAATTCCTCGTATAGGTCATCCCTCGATTTCAACCAAAAGATGCGCCCCTCATCCTCGTAAACATAAATTAGGGGGATGCTGTATTGGGATGCCAGCCTATAGTACGCTATGCCGGCCGGCCTCAGCCCGGAAGTGCAATCCATTATGAGGTTGTAGGCCCTCATCAATTCTACTAGCTTTCGCCTCATCCTCCTCTCGACGGCTTCTATGTCATTCATATTTTTCACATCGATGTGGATCGTTTCCATCCTATCCTCAAGATCCGGCCCTATCGACCCGGTCCAGCTACCGCTCGCCTCCCGGGTCGTCAGGACAGTGATCCTCTCGAACCTAACCCCAATCTCGCGTTCGAGGAGCCCCACGGCGGTCGCGGTCTCGGATTCCCTACGGGACTCCCTCATGCCCAAGAGGCCCAGGTAGGCATATGGGATCTTCGGCGTCCCCGCGAGGAAGCAGAGCGGCGTCTTGAACCTGAGGACGATGGGGGCGCGCCTCTCGCCCTCGGTTATCCCGAGCCTCTTAAGGGCGTCGAGGCGAGTCTTCAAGGTGGATTTTTTCGCCCCGGTAGCCCCCTGGATCTCGGAGAAGGTGGCCTTGGCGCCCTCCCGATCCAGGAGGAACTTCACCAAGCGCCTCAATGGGGCCCTCCTCTGCCCATAGATCCCGCGATAGTTTGGCGGGCTGAGATCGGCATCCGAGTTCGTCAAGGATATATGGGGAGGCGAACTCCTCCGTTAAAAATCGCTCGGTTTCGAATTAGTCCGCCGGCGCGGATATAGGATGGGGCCAAATCCATGAAAGGATTATGGGAGAGATGCGGTCCCGCGGATCTCGGGTTTGCCGCCCGCTGGTGGGCTTCGATATAGAGACCTATAGCCCAGACGGCTTCCCCGCGCAGAGGGAGGACCCAATAGTAAATGTTTCCCTCGCGGCCCACGACAGGAGGGGCCTGAGGATCGTATCGCTCGCGTATCCGCCAGAGGAGGAACGCACCCTCCTACTGCGCTTGGCAGTCGAGCTCGAGGGGCTGGGCGGCAATTTGCTCACTTACAATGGCACCAGGTTCGATCTGCCATACTTGGCGAGGAGGTACGCCTTCAACGGCCTCGAATTCCCCGTGGGCCGGTTCGCGCACTTGGACCTATATTGGCTGGCCAAGAGGTCCATTCCCGGCTTGGCATCCTATTCCCAATCGAGCGTCGAGAAATCCCTCGGCATCTCCCGCATAGTCGATTGGGTTTCCGGGGGAAATTACCATGAGTATTTCGATGGATTCCTTCATGATTGCATCCCAGACCCCATAATATATAACATGGAGGATTCGCTGGGATGCCTGAGGATCTTCGGTAGGCTCCCCCTGGGCGGGCGAGGCGATTGGTGAAAGATGCCTAATTCCCCGTACATTTGGAAAGCTTTAAATAGTTATTCCGCCGAAAAATATATGGCCATGGCTGGTTTTGGAATCCGCTTGGCCGAAAGGATTTGTAAAGGATCATTAAATCGGATCCTTATTTGGGGCGTGATGGAATGGACTCCGAAGAAATACTCATAAGCCCATACAGATCCTCCGATATCCTCCTTATCAAGGCCATTACCAACCTCCACCCAGGATCCGGAAGGGGCGGGGAAGTTGTGGACCTCCCCGTTCAAAAAGACAACTTGGGTTTTCCGATCATATATTCATCCAGCATAAAGGGCGCCATGAAAAGCGCATTTTGGCAACATGACCAAGACACGGACGTAATAAAAGCCTTGTTCGGTCCCGATCCAGAAGATGAGGAAAAATACTCCTCAGCGGTGGCCGTGCTCGATGCCTTCGTCTTGGCATTCCCAGTTAGGAGCTTGGAAGGGGTTTATGCATTTGCGACTTGCCCTTTACTGCTTAGGCGTTTATCGGAATATTCCGAACTCGCAGGAAGGCGCTTAGATTATGTTGAGGAGCTGGCAACCAAACAAATAGGGAGGGGTTCGTGTTTAGTTTCACAAAAAACTTTCAGTATCTTGGTTAGTGAGGCCATAGGGGATAGGATAATCATCAATGAGGAAATAGATGCGAAATGCGAGAAGATCGATGGAGGCTCCATCGAGAGGCTTGAGGGTGCGCTTGATATAGACAGCGGCAGGCTCATCTTGCTTAACGATGATGACGCGCAAATAGCTATGGGGAGATCGTTGGTAAGGGTGACGCGTATCAGGGTTGAGAGGGAGAGGAAGATCGTTGAGAGAGGAGGCCTGTGGACCGAGGAGTACATACCCTGGGGCACAGTATTCGCTACCTCCTTGCTTTATTCGAAATCCAAGAAGATCAATTGGGGCGCCCAAGAGGTTAGGGAAAGGCTTAAGGGTTTACTAAACAAAACCAAAAATTACCTCATAATCGGCGGCGATGAAACGGTAGGCAGGGGCATAGTCAAGCTGAAATTTTTGGAAGAAAGTGGAGGGCGGCAAGGGTAATGGAGGGATCGGTTTCAGCCGCTGTAACGGACTTCGATGCCATCCTCAGATTATTGGAGGGGAAAGAGAAAAGCAAAGTGGGCGCAAGCTTCCGAGCTAGGTGCAGGGAACTGCCAAGCCTTATGGAGGATGCCGGGTTCATCTCCGCCCTTAGTTTTTGTTATGCTAAAGCAACGAAAAATATCTATAAAGAGATAAGAGAAAATATAAAAAATAATAAATCAATAAGCGAAAAGGATGATACTAACAAAAAAGGCTACGGAATATACCTATATATGGTGCTGAAAAGGCTGAAGGAACTCGGGTTGATTCAAGAGGATGCCCTTGATAATCCAATTGAAGCTCTGAAGGAGCTTGAGTATAAATGGAGGGCCGCCAGCAAACTCCTCATGCCGTACTTGGCGCAACTTAAAAGATTGTCAGAGGCCATATTTGAAGCTGAGGGCGAAGAGAGTTGAGTACTTGGCTAGAGATTCAGGAAAACTTAGTAAAGGATCGTGATCTTATAGCCGAGATCGGCGTCGAAATGATTACTTTGATGAGACTGGGAGGTTATAAAGCTACACCTTATAGCTTAAAGCTAAATTTGCTCACTCAACCATCTGCTAAGTCATTGAAAGGGATCTGGCGATGGTGGGCGAGAGCCGCTATTGTTGGAGCTTATAATGGAAAAATTAACTATAAGGAAGCAAATAAATACTTGAATAAACTCTTGGGTGGTACGGGCAAAGATGAGGGAATTTCGTCATATACATTACAAATTTCTGACGTTAAATTTCCTGTAAATCATGAACAAACGCTAAATTTAATAAAATATGATATAGATAAATTTTATGAGAAAGCCAAGGAGTTCTTGATTAGACAAGAACCACAATTACGTTCACAATTGCGTTTACCATATGATACTCAAGTTTCAGTTCAGTTAAATCCTTCTAATACTGCTATAATAATCGAAAATAAAAAGATGCCATTAGATCGATACAAAAATACTATATATAACGCGACAAAACAGGGACCCTTGAAGGACTACATTATCGATATTCGGTTAGCTAAGAAGGGACGTAGAATTGAAATTAAGTTAGTTATTCAAAAAATAAGCATATACTCTCAGATACCTAGGGTGAAGCTATTAATAATGAAAAGAGAAGATGAAGAAGACACTCTTGATAAGAATAACATTGATTCTAACAAAATAGAGAAGTATCTTAAGCGAGTTAAGGAAGAAATGGCAGCATTGGTAAGCAAAGGATTGAGTTTTAAAATCTTGCTTTACGGTAACATGGAAACTAAAAAAGTCAATTTTGCCCTTTCATCCTTCTTGCTTTCACTAATTCTTGGAGGGATCGGCTCAATTACAAAAAGGGGTTTCGGCTCCTTAAGATTGCTTTCATTAAAACTTAGGGATGGCCTCCAAATCGATGAACGAATTAAAGAAATCTTTGAGAAGCTTCAGAAGAACAATCTTACAAAAGATGAACTAACGGAGATACTCAAAAAGCTATGCAACATTGTAGTCATATGCGCTAGAAACGTATTAAATGTAAGAGAACAGACGGATGGCATTCCAGATGTTCCCTCATTAAGTAATATTAGAATAGAAGTGATAGAATGCCCATTCTCATTAGCTGGTCGCGATGTGATGAAAAAATCTAAAGAAGGAGAGATGGCGGAAGATCTCAATAAGATAGGGAGAGCCTTTGTTAAGCAAACATGGAAATTAAATCCTATGGAACAAGGAAGAAATCTTCATACGTGGATATTGGGATTGCCTAGGTTTCGAAATGGAACTGGGTATGCTATAAAAACTGATGGAAAGTACGACCCTCTGAGAAGAACATCGTCAATCGGCGCGAGGTATTTCGTGTCTGGCGATAGGGGCTTCATCATCGTTTATGGATTTCTTTCAAACGACTGGTGTAAAGATCTATTGCACATTAGGCGTGAAGGACAGCGTGAGCGTGAAAAGAAAGTTAAGGAAATTCTAGGTGATAAGACTTTTCAAATGATTTTTGATGAAGTATTTAAAAAAGTTTCTGAGATGATATGTAGATGATTAATATAGATTTCGAATTGATAGGTAAGCCGAATTTGTGGAGTTATATCTCATTAGCTGGTCGCGATGTGATGAAAAAATCTAAAGAAGGAGAGATGGCGGAAGAAAAGCGGGTAATATTAGAGTATATAATTAATCGGGCAAGCCTTCCAAGCGAAGAAATTAAAAAAATCCTTGAAAGCACTTTGCAGGCCCTCCTTGGCTGTGGATATGAGGTAAGGCGCGTTAAGATCAAGGCATTATCCCAAGCCCTTGTAGGAGGATCGGAGGCCTTTGGCGAGATACCCTTCGAAGTGGGGTTGTATTTCGATCCGATATTAAACGTCCCTTATATACCTGGTTCCACAATCAAGGGCGCAGTCCGGGCCGGCGTATTCGATCTAATGCTCAATTGGAAAACCTCTGAGGAAGAGGCTGAAAAAAGGGCCGAAGTGGAGGTTAAGAGGCTCTTCGGGGATAATAAATGTGCTGGCCTCATCGGCTTCACCGATGCATATCCCATCGAGAAGGGCGAGAATGGCTATCTGCTATACCCCGATGTGATGACCCCGCATTACAAGAGCAATACGGCCACGGAGCTCGACGTCTCCCCAACGCCGATAATTTACCTAACAATCGCGCCGGGTACTAAGTTCCAGTTTTACATGTTCTTCAAAAGGGAGAGGGGGAGTGGTGAAAGTAAAAGGCAATTAACCGTGGGAGATTCCAAAAACTCCGATTTGGCTGAAAACCCGATCCCAGATCCAAATAGGCTGGGCATCTTGGATCGCGGGTTGCTCTACTCCTTTTATAGGGGCGTCGGGGCTAAGACGTCGGTGGGCTATTCCAGATTCGAGATCCTTAGTTACGAATCCATTGGGTGAATTGCTTTGAACAAAGATCTCTTTTTCCTCCTAAAGACCGCATGCCTCCTCCATGACCCGCCTACGAAGGCTTGGGACCTTGTGTGGGGAAGGAATCACGAGAGAAGGGCTAAGGAGATCGCCGATCAGGTGTTGATGGGTACCGTGCTCGAAGGGGCAAAGCATCACCTCGGTGACGAGAGAGTAAAGCGTGCGGATCATTTGGCAGCGGGCGTAGACCGCTGGTTATTGAGCAAGCTCATAGGCCAAGATTATAACAAGTTCCCATTCCGGGAGGTAAAGATAAAGAACATATTCAATCCCAAATTTTCCGAGAGTCTGGGAAAAAATGTCGTAGGCGAGGATCAATTGGAGAATTTCTCCTCTCAGCTGAATCGCATCCTGAGGCTCGCAAATGACCCAAGTTTGGCTTATCACGTCCTATGCGCCGGATATGAAGCGTGTTGGATCGTAAATGATCTGCCGGCCGGGCCGGCCGATACGAGGGCACCATCGCATAACGTCCTCGATCACGATTACGCTACTGCATCGATGATGAATTGGGTCGTTGAGGGAGGGGAAAGGGGGAAGCCGCAGGGGATCCTTCTATACATAGACCTCGGGGGCCCTCAGAGGTTCATATCGAGCTCTAGGAAGTTGAGGGACCTCTGGGTTTCGAGCTATCTGGCATCGGCCCTGGCTTGGAGGTTGTTCTGGATCTTCATTAGGGCCTTTGGCCCCGATGTGATGGTCCTTCCAAGTTGCAGGGGCAACCCCTTCTATTACCACAGCCTAATCTCCGAACTAATCAAGCGGATTGGAGATAGCGGAATAGTTGAGATCAAGAAGATCCTTAAAGAGGTTTCCGGATATGACCCGGAGGAATCAGGGATACCTAGATATGCTGTCGTCCCGGTAACGGCTACTTTCATGTTGCCGGATATTAATACATTAAAAATGTTCGATGATTTTAAGGACATCAACAACCCATCTGACTTGGAAAAATTCGTCGAAGAGGAATATAGGAAGATCTGGGGAGAAATCTACCAGGAGGTGACGGATGGATGCAAATTACTTGAAGGGAATCTTGGAAATTTTGCCAAGGAAGCAGCATTAATCCTAGGAAGATGTAAGGATTATGGATTCGGAAGCCCTCCGTTGCCCATTAGAGTGATGGCGATTTGTACAGAAGATCTTTATAAATTACAATTCATCCGAGATGAAAAGCGCTTGGATGAGGAAGACTCTTATAAGCTATATCATTATATGTTCAAGCTTTTGAGATTTAACGAGAGAAGGAGGAAACTATACAAATTCAGGTCAGAAGAGGAGCTCTCCCTATGCCAATTCACTAAAGATCTGATCTCAAAGTCGCTGATGAGCTATCCCGAGGTGAGCGAAAAGGGCTTCGATTATTGCACAGTTTGCGGATACCTACCGGCTGTGGTCATCATGCCATCGAATGAAGAGGGATTCAAAAAGAGGGGCCTAGATCTTGAGCTTGAACCAGTATTCAGTTTCGGTGAGCGCTTATGCCCATATTGCCTGATAAAGAGACTCCTGAGCATAGGGAAAATATTAAAACAAGTAATGGAAAGGCTTTTAGGAAGGGCTTCTCGGAACGAGCTGGAGCTGGAATTTCCCTCAGTCTCGGATATCGCGACCCTTCCATTCAAGGAGTCTTTCATAGAAGCCGTTAGGGGGATCGACGAAGCTGATGATAAAAGTAGAGGTCAATTCTTGAATTTGATAAAGGAGTTATGGAATGAAATCAGGGGGGAAGGCGGCAATCTCCATGTGCGTAATAGGAAATCAGCATTGCGCAGGGAGAAAGATCTATTAAAAAGTATTGATAAAATGAAATCCAATGTGGTAAAGGAACGTCTGGAAGAATTGCTACTTTTGGAATCCGAGGCAAACATCTTGAGAAAGCCAGGGCTAAGAAAAATTTGGCGAAAGTTCCTAAATAAACTAAATAACCTAAAGTATAGTATCGGCCCCTCATTAATCTTAGAAAAGATAAATCCAATTAATATATATTATGCCACCATAAGGAGCGATGCTGACAATTTTGGAAAAATAATAACTGGAAATGTTGAGAAAGGCTTCAGAATAAACATTATGGAATACCTCGGAAGCTTGCTGGAGGGAGATGCTGGGGAAGTCATTCGGGCAATTATGGATGGAAGACTTGACTATGCTAGGAAAATATGCGAGAGAAATGGGTTAAGCGATATAGATGCTAAATTGAGCGAATTAAGAGAATTCCTCGGCAAGCTAATATGCAGGAGGGAAATAATAGTCTCCCCATCATATCATTCGGCCTTGAGCAGGGCCTTGGTGAATAATTCGTCTAAAGATATCGAAACGATTGATAAATACGGAATGGTGATCTATGCCGGCGGGGACGATTTATTGGCGGTTATCCCCGTTGTGGATTGCTTGAGGGCAGTGAGAGAATTGAGGACGAATTTCAGCTTTCCATTAAAAGAGCCTAGGGGCTTTTATGGGATAAAGAGCTATTTGATGCCTTCATTGGCTACCGCAAGCCGGAGCTTCTCAGTATATCTCGGCCATTACATCTTCCCGATGTACGTCATAATGGGAAGATCTGCCGAGCTTTTGGATGGATTGGCTAAGGAGGCCAAATGGATCGTTTGCGGTTCTGAAAAAAGGGAAAAGGATGCGCTCGTGCTCTCATACAGCCCAAGGGGTGGCGAACAAAGCGCTCTACTTCCCCTCAATGATGCAAAGCTACCGGATGTGGATTTGGCATTCGATATCGAAAATCTTCAAAAACTCATTGATTTGATAGAGGGCCCCGCCAACGCCGTGAGATTTTCCTCATCGTTGATTTACGATCTCTATGATGGTTTGGAATTGATAAGGGCTTTGGCGAGGCATGGAAATGAGTTCCTCCTGAGAAAGGCCTTGGAACATGTATTCTATAGAAATTCCGTAATAGAAAGTAGGAGGCGCGAGGAAGCGAAAATATGGGCTGAGAATTTGATGAGGAACTATGATCTAATATTTAAAATAAAGGGGGAGGAGCGCACCTTCCTTTCGGGCTTTGTATCTGGCTTGATGCTCTATAGATCGGGCCTTAGGGAGGGGATATAGATATGGAGACCCTAACCCTGAGCCTCAGGATAGTGGAGCCAATGATGTTCCGAGGCCCCGGAGAGTTTGATCCATTAGCAAAGGGAACGTATAGCAGGGCGAATACCTTGACGATGCCATCTCCATCGACCATAGCTGGAACTTTAGCGACCTATTGCATCTCGAGACTAAACAAGCCAGTGCCCAAGGACGATGATTGGATTGGACGATACCTCAATGTGCTCGGAGCGGATGTTGAGATAAGGGGGCCCTTGATATTCTTGGGGGATAAGGCGATGGTAGAGGATAGGGCGACCAATGGCCTTCTGGATATGGAGGGGGTTAAGAAAAAATCCGAGATATTATATGCGCTATTGACCAAAAAGCCAAGCTCTATTGAGGAACTTGATGAAGAGGATCTGGCGGAGGGGCCGAGCCCCATCGAAATGAAGAGGGAAGCTAGGGTTGGCATAATGTTGGAACTGAGGGGAAGCATGAATAAAATAGCGAGGGAGGGCTTCCTATATAGCGCGGAATACATCGACTATTCGCAACTCGCCAGCAGGGGGCCGCCCCGGCCCAAGTTGGAGATCGCGGCTGAAGTAAGTGGGAGCATCGCTGAGGAATTGTCATCGGCTCAAGGCGCACCCGTCAAGCTCGGCGGGGAATCGAGGGTTGCGTTCCTCTCCTTTAGGATGGGCTCCATGATCCCCGATGAAGCCAAAAGGGCCCTCGGCTGGGCGGAAATGGAACGGGGGGCCTTGGCGCTTTACCTCATATCCCCCGCCCTTTTCAAAGGCGGCAAGCCCATAAGGGAATTCGTTATGGAATGGGCCGATGGAAAAGGTTGCGAATTCTTGGGCATGGCGGGAGGATCGGAACCGCTGGGCGCGGGTTTCGAGTTGGGAGATGGGAGGAGGAAGCCGATCTACAGCTCGCTGAAGCCCGGGAGCATAATATTCCTGAAGGGCGACCTGGGGCTCGAGGGGACCCCCTTAGGTGGGGGGCTCGGCGAAGCCTCCCAGCTGGGCTATGGAAGCTTCCTCGCGATCCCGGTCGGCGCCCGTTGAAGGGGGGCCGCCCCAGCGGGCCCCTCATCCCAAAGCCACCCTCAATATCTCCGCGAAAAACTTCCCATCCTCGGTTGGATATATGCGCTTCCCATCGTATTGAAGGATCCCGGCCATCGCCAGGCGGATTATGTGGTCCGGATCCAAGCCGGATTTGGCCGCCGGGATCCCGCCCTTGCCCAAGGCCTTGCTAAGAGCTTTCAGCCAATTCCAGGGCTGGGGGAGGATGGGTATCTTGACGACCGAGTACCTGCTCCTATCCGGGTACATTAGCGGATCGAATAGGCTCTTATGGGCCAGGTAATAGGCCCTCTTGTCCTCGGCCTTCCCCAGCTCCTCTATCTCGCGCTTCGCCCGCTCCAATTCCGCGCTGAAGGCCTTCACCTCGGGCATTACGACGTGGAATACGCCCTTCACCGGGAATAGCTGCGCAAGGATCGAGAGCGCTATCAGCGAATCCTTCCTACCCCCGGCCGAGTTTATGTAGATCCCCCCGGCCCCGCGCTCCCCCGCCCGATCCCTCAAGAGCTCGGCCATCTTGAGCATGAACTCCCGGACCCTTTCCTCGGAGTCGAGGTCCTCGAAGCCCAGCTCAAGCCTGTGGACGCGTATATGCGGGTACCTATCCGCTATGGCTTGCTCGGCCAAATCGGCGCAGCTCCGGACGTAGGGATCGCTGGTTGATATCAGGACCAGGTCCTCGATGCGCTCCCCGACCCCCTCCTCCAAGTATTGGACGAACTCGGTTATCACGGGCGGGCTCGCCCCAATCGGCGCCAGGACCGAGGCCTTGCCCCCTCTTCGCATGGTCTATCAATTGGGGGGTTTATTCAAAAAATCCTTGCGGAGGCTTTGTGGGTCCGCGATATTGGGCCGGGGCCCCTCGCCCATGGCCCGGCGGCCCTTTCCAAATGGTTTCTTTAAAAATGGTCATTTGGATGGGCTGCGATATTAGGGGTAATGGCCCCAAACGCTGGGTTGAGCCCACCCGATGCCCTTTTCGATTATCTTTATAAAGGGCCATGCAATTTAAAAATAATCGAGGGCCCGCCCCTGGGCGATGCCCAAATCGGGCGATCCGGGCCCCGAATTGGCCGAAGGGGCCACGGTTGCAGAGGAAATCCCAACATAGTGGGAATTGAAAGTCAAACCGGATCCGAGGACCGTGGACGTCTCCTACATAAGTTGCAGAGGAAATCCCAACATAGTGGGAATTGAAAGCAATGGCCCGCCACCGCGGGAAGATCGGCAGATCCCGGGGGTTGCAGAGGAAATCCCAACATAGTGGGAATTGAAAGTTACCTCTATCGTGCTCTCATGCTCCACAATCTTCCCAAG
>Ga0209225_1003688_pt1 | contig 12576 bp, 10 predicted proteins | sample WasSprMetagenome_FD_184732 | JGI IMG/M metagenome (GOLD analysis project Ga0209225, IMG submission 184732) | Sulfidic aquatic microbial communities from Washburn Spring, Yellowstone National Park, USA - WS (SPAdes) (version 3) | ecosystem: Environmental > Aquatic > Thermal springs > Hot (42-90C)...
CGCTGGTCGCCTCGGGATGTTGGCCGACGTGCTGAGGCTGGGGCTCCTTCTGTACTTCGCCCAGGTGGGGGGAGATGTGAGAAACCTCGCCGAGTTGGTCAATAAGGCCGCGGAGGAGGCGCGGGGTGCCGTTCTCAAGGCGTCTCTGGAGAGGGACGGGCCCTGGGTCCACGTCGTGAGGCGCCTGGCGGCTGACCCCGGCCTGGCCCGCCTCCGCATATTGGCGGAGGTGCTGGCCTGGGCACACGGCGAGGTGCAGAGATGCGGAGCCGAGGACGGCTTCTACAAGCTGAATTGCCTCGGCGACGCCGCGGACACGCTGAAGCTGGGCGTCGTGGCGAAGACTCTGCTGAAGAACGAGATAGATTCGCTTTCCGACAAGTTGAAGAGGTGGGCGGAGGAGGGGCCGAGGCTGGCCTGCGAGGCCTTGGGCGAGATCTGCAAGCCGTGTAGCGTCGACAGGAGGATCCTGATAGCCCACGCCGGCCTCGCCAAGGCCCTCGTCGACGTGGCGAGGAGAGGTGAGGAGCTCTACGTCAGGCTTCGGAGGGACTGCGCGGCTGTTGTGGAGACCCATCTGAGAAAAATTGAGGAATGATGGCGGCTAGGACTCTCTACGTCGCCACCTGGGGGAGCCCGCTGAACTGGAAGCCTGTAGTCTACAGGTGCAGTGGCGGGGAGAGGACGGGGTTCTCGTCGATCGTGTGCGCCAAGGCCGACCGCTACGTTGTCTACGCCCTCGACTCCGCGGTGACGGCGGCCGCAAAGAGGAGCGAGGTCGACGGTAGGATTCTGGAGGCGGCCAGAGGCTCCGGCCTGGAGGTGGCCGAGGAGGGGGACCGGGTCGCCGTGCGCCCCGCGGAGGGGAGGGAGTGGCGGGAGGCCCTGCGGAGGTACATGAAGGCTGTGGCCGAGGCCATGGGGTATGAGGTCGAGGTGGTGGCCACGGGATCCAGAGGTCTCTACGGCGGATATCTCTACGAGGCCAAGCCGGATCACATCTTGGCGGAGCTCGTGCTGGGGCTATGGCGGCAAGTGGAGGCGCTGGGAGAGCCCGGGGGGACTCTCGAGATGATGCTCGACGTGACCCACGGCGTGAACTTCATGCCGACTATCTCGCTTTACGCCGCCAGGCTCCTCGCCGGCGCGGCGCTCCTCCGCGGCTACGACTCTGTGAAAATTTCTGTGTGGAACGCCACGCCTCAGGAGTGGAGCTACGAGGCGCTGTTCAGCGACTCCGTCGACCACCTTCAGTTTCTGTGGAAGCCGAATATTCAGGCAGTGCGGGCCCTCTACTACGGAGCCCCGCTTCACTACGCGGCTCTCTGCAGAGAGGTGGAGAAGCCTGACTACAGGTCAGAGCCCAAGCCCATCTGCGGGGAGGGGCCTTGCAGAGTGACCTACGGCAAAGAACCAGACTACAGATCCCTCTACGAGCGTCTCCTGGCGTGGGCGGGATGCAGAGATCTGCCTGGCACCCTAAGCCAGTATAGGCAGTGGCACATCGTTAAGAAGCTGAACCCCACGGCCAAGCTCCTCGTCCAGCACGAGCTGGAGGACATAAAGATGCGCCTCGACAGACGCCGCCTAGGCGGATGCACCACGCTCGCGGATCTGAAGGGCATCATGCCGTCGCGCGCCGATGAGCCGTGCGGCAAGGACAACAGAGACTTTGTCGCCCACGCAGGACTGCTGGACAGCTACACCAAGATCTGCAGACACGGCGACGACTACACGATACAGATCGACGAGCGCACCTACAAGTGCTTAGAAAAATAACGCCGAGACGCCGCCAAGCCTCCGCCGCGCTGAGCCCGCCGCAACGCGACAGCTACGTCCTCCGACTCACGCCTCCCGGCGATGCTCGATGACATTAGCCTACGCCGCTGGACAAAGGACGCAAACGACATAAGCCATTAAACATTTGAGATTACTTTAATTTTTAGAGAATATCAATAAATTACGTACTGCCGAAAAGTTCAGATAGAGCGGATTTCATCCTTCTTAACGCTTGAAGATGTGGACCGAGAAGAGGCCCCTGACGTGCTACCCTCTCGTTAAATTCTTCTGAGATTCTACCGCTTATTTGGGGTGGTTTTTCGGATTTCTCCTTGTGCCTTGCGGCCGCGCTCAAATTACGCTTTACATTCAAGAGTGACGGCGCTGGGTGGCCGGCGCGGGCGGTGGGCAACGACGTGAAGAAGGCGAGGAGGGAGGGGAGGCTGACCTACGTAGTGGCGACTGGCGGCTTCAAGCCGGAGTCTACCTTCGCCGTAATTGCGGCGTACCTCGCCGGGGCCCACGGCGCCGTCTACATCCACGAGACGTTTAAAGACGCAGTGGAGCTCCCCATACTCCACCTCCAGCTGGAGGAAACCCTCGTCAAGTTCGCCAAGAGAGAGGCAGACGAACACGACGTAGCCCCCACCAAGGCATGGACATCCACCACCTAAAAGGCATCAAGGTGCCAGCCCTATGTTTCAATTCTCTGTTTGAGATTCCTGCCGAGTGCGCCCGGAGGGCGGGGACATACCTGGAATCCCGTTTCAATTCTCTGTTTGAGATGCATCACTGCTACGGTGGATGGGAAGCCGATAACAGTCAGTTTCAATTCTCTGTTTGAGATGCAACGATGTGTTTAGATGAGCGCTGTGTTGCACAAGCCGTCGTTGAGTGTTTCAATTCTCTGTTTGAGATGCCGTACTTCGCCGACTTCCGGTGGTGGCCTCCGGTGGCGTTTCAATTCTCTGTTTGAGATGCGGGGTGTTGCGGTTCCTCGAACGTGCGTCGAAACACCTATGGTTTCAATTCTCTGTTTGAGATGCCCGAAGTAGCGCCACAGAGGGCGCGGGACGGTCTGCGCCCAGGTTTCAATTCTCTGTTTGAGATGCTGTTCGTGCTCAGGGATGGCTTTCGCATCGTCAACAGTCCGGTTTCAATTCTCTGTTTGAGATGCATTGATAATGAAAGATAAGAAAGTTGTGTGGTGGATTGAATTTGTTTCAATTCTCTGTTTGAGATGCAGCGTATTTGCCAGCCGCTGAAGCGCCGACGGGACGTCGTTTCAATTCTCTGTTTGAGATGCAGACACCTCTTAAGGGAAGTTGTGGCGTATGAGGTGTACCGTTTCAATTCTCTGTTTGAGATGCGGAAAAATCAAGATGGTGGCCACGGTCTTCGAACTTCCCCAGCGGTTGTTTCAATTCTCTGTTTGAGATGCCGGGCTTTCTGGTCTTTTGAATTGTGTTTGTTTTTAAGTTTTTCTATCTGCATTTCGACGTGATGGTGTCTAACTTGGTTTGTGTGGGTTGTGGGGTATTGTCTATGGGTAAAGTGTGTCGGGCGTGTATATGCACATGTTTTCGTGTCTCTTCGTGTCGGCGTCGGCCTGCGCTGAGAAGATGCACGACGTTTTATAAACTGGATTTCCGCTTTACGTACTTAACCTGCCGAAACAGTAGAAAGCCTTGACAGACGTAAAGCGGATGGTGCACGACGATTTATAAACGCTGAGCTTTAAGCAACCAGTTAAATATCATCACGGCGCCGCTGATCGGCGCGCCAGCGGCGGCCCTAAGAGACAGAAGAGGGGTAGCGTCCAATCCACTGGTCATGTTGTAGCTTTTGCCGAGCATCAGATGAGGGGTCCGTTCGCCATTTAACTGCTCGACAGGGTGTTGAGGCGGCTCCGCGGTGGCGTGGGTGTGGTTGGCCAGATCTGAGGGGCCCTAGGGTTGTGTGTTGTAGGGGTGTAGCGCGCCGTAGCCTAGCCGGGCCATGTGGCCGACGGTTGGTGGGCAGTCATGTGCCTCGGTTACGGTGCCGGGCGGCAGGGCTGGGTACATGGGTCTTCTCTCGCGGCATACGTCGCTGAAGCCTAGGCCCCACTGGATCACCTTGACCCTTTCGTCGGGCTTGGCTTTGCACTCCTTGGTGTCTAGTTTGAGGGCGCCTTTGGGCCTTAGGCATGGGGGCATCTCGCCGTCTGGCGTCAGCAGGGGGGTCATGAGCACGGTGGTTCCGCTGATCTTCTCAGGGAGCTTGAAGTCTGTCTCGACGGCTTCCACGAGGGCGGATCTCCCCTCGCCGCCCAGTCTGATGGCCGTCGGCTTTATGACGGTGAGGCCGTCGATGTAGTAGATGTAGGCGACGTGCTTGGGGTATAGGTATGTGGCGCGGTAGAGGTGGCCGGGTCTGGCGGCCTTCTGCTCGGTGAGCGCGAGGCCTATGCGCGTCTTCTTGTCGAACTTCTTTGCTGAGCCGTCGGGGAAGGCGGCGAAGTCCATGGCGGGGATGCCTACCTTGTTGCCTATTTTCACCAGGGGGCCCCACATCCTGCGTATCCCCAGCTGGTCGGCGAGGGCCGTCAGGGCCTCCTCGGCGGCCTGAGTGGGGCTACCGACGCCTTGAGGACACTCTGCCCTCACGCCGAGGAGGTCGCCGAGGGCTCCCAGGACCGTGGATGGTGGCGGGGCTATCCACACGTCGTCTCTGCTGGCCACTGCGGGCGAGGCGACGTTTCTGGTGCCGAAGCGGGCGGGCCCCAGGGGGACTATCCTCAGCTCGATCATAGGAACTCCCGGAGCGCTTTTAGGAGCTCCGCCGTGTTCCGCCAGGGCTCCTCTGTCCTCAGCTCGTCACATGTCTCCTCTGCCTCGGCCTGCGCCCTCTTCTGCTTGTCCTGCGTCTCCTTCAGCTTTAAGCTTTCCCACATCTCTCTGTGGAGTTCGGCGAGCGCCTCCACAGCCGCCTTTCCGTCGCCTCTAGCGTTCCTCTCGGCGATGTACCTCAAGAGGGCCTTCTCGGCTCTGCGCCTGATCTCTTTCTCCTCCGTTTTTTCTTCGGCGAATTCTCTCTCCATGTCGTAGGGGAGGTTTCTGGAGAGGCTTCCCTCTAGGAGGGCCGCCACTACCTTCACGACTGAGTCGACGTTGGGCGTCTTGGCGATGCCCATGTGGCCGGTGGAGGTGGACACCACTAGGGCGTCCTTCCCCTTCACGACCTCCTTGGCCTTCTCCACGGCCTCGTGCGCCGTCCAGACCTCGACAGCCATGAAGTCCGTGATGGAGTGGGCTAGTCTGACCGAGTAGCTTCTGCCGTAGGCGGCGGGCGCTGGCAGGGCGTAGTTCCTCAGCCTGTGGAATCCCCCCTCGCCGTGGTATCCCTCCCGGGTCTCCTTCACTATCTCCAGCGCGGCTGGCCTGGCGGCGAACGCCAGCAGGTCGTCGCCTCCGGCGTAGACTGCCTCGCCGCCGTGTTTGAGGACCGTCTTGACGTCCTTGAGGGCGGTCACCATTAGGGAGGCCGAGAGCGCGGCGTAGTACGACGGCGACGGGATGACGAAGGCCACGTCGCCGAAATCCTGCGCCGCATCGCCGCATTCCACGTCCCTCAGCTCCTGAGCCGCCTTGAGGGCTTGGGCCGCGGCCTCTCTGTCTCTCCTCCACTGCTCGGCGTCTCCGTCGGCGTCCTTGGGGAGGATCTCGTCAATTGCTTTCCCCACGTCGGGGCCTAGCCCCCTCACGCACCCTCTATTCAGCCGCCCGATGAAGTCGCCGTCTGCGCTGATTATGGCGTACATAAACGACATGGGCGGCGCCTTCTCTCCGGGCGGCCTGCACCGCCGAAGCGCTTGGTCGGGGGCCGGCGAGGGGCCTATGACCTCCTCGGCGTCCTCCCCCTCAACTATTTTCTTCACAGCGTTCCTCACGTCTTCTGGGCATCCATCCATCCAGCTCTCCCTCTGGTAGTACCACCACAAGGCGATCACCTCTACGGACGGGAGGCGTCCTTCGCTGGCCGCGTAGTAGAGCGCCCTCTTCAGCACGTCCACGGGCCCTAGGGCCTCCTTTGGCTTGAACACCCTCTTGAGCTCCTTGGGGTCCCACCCGCTGCCTAGCCGCTCCTCAAGCATCTTTTTGGTCGCCTCGTCGTAGTCCAGCGAGTCGGGGCTCTGGCCGAACCTCAGCGAGGCTGGCTGGTCCGGGTCCAGGGTGCTGTGGATCCACGGCCCGTCGTAGAGCTTTTTAAACCTAGGCACGCCGCCCTTGGCGAACCAGGAGGGGACTCTCGGCGTGGCAGGTCTGCGGTGGAGCAGACGCCGGGCGGCGTAGAAGAGGAGGCGCTCTTCGTCGAAGACGCCGGGCGGGCCGCCGCGCGACAGCAGCTCCGCCAGCCTCCTGGCCTCCTCGCGGGCCTCCTCCACAGACACGTATCTATATCTGAAGGGTAGGTAGGGCATCGGCATCTGCCGCAACGTCTCCACTGTCAGCTTGTAGATGGGGCTGCTACTATCTACGCTGAGGGGGATCGGGAGGGGCGGATCCACGCCCTCCGAGCCCAGAACTGCATCTTTTATGGCCGTCAGCGCTCTGTCGAAGTAGTCCGGCGCCTTCTCCGCCTCGCCGCAGTCTGGCAACATCAAATACGCGGTGCCGGGCATTACCGAGGCCCTGATCACGAGGGAGTGTACAAGAGTCTTGGCTCCCTCTTTCCTCCCCGACTCGGCCAGCTCTCTGAACCCTAATATCTCTGTGGCGAATCTTGAGTAGCGCTCCAGCGCCTCGCTACCGCCCTTTATCTCCTTCTCCAGCTGGAGGTAGAAGAGGGGGTTGAAGCGTGGCGTGGGCGAGAGGAGCACGTCTGGCCCGTAGGCCCTCATGTACTGCCAGGCGGTGAGCCATATGGCCAGCGACACGAGCAGGCTCCCCGCGTTGTAGTCGCCGGCCTTCCTCGCCGAGCCGATTACCTTCTGTATGCCCGGGATGTCCACCTCCAAGAGGCATCCCTGCAACCTGCCCCCTTCGCCTATCCAGTTCATAACTGAGGCCGTTGCGTACAGGTGGTCGAAAATGGTGTGGGTCGGCGCCCTGGTATCTGCGGGCAACGCCGGAAGGTCTCTCAGCGCCCAGGCGAGCTCCGCCGTCGCGTAGAGGAGCATGTAGGCATCTCTCTCGCTTGAGGCTTCTCTCAAGATGTTGTTGACGTCGTGGACGTATTCCAGGAAGGCCGCCTCGAAGGTCTTGGGGTCTGGTCTCTCTATCTCTAAGCTGTACTTGACGTTGAAGGGGTTGTAGAGGGCCTTGGCTTTCACCCAGTAGCCGCCGTCGGGCTTGGGCAACGCCCATCTGTCGAAAGAGGCGGCGACTCTGTCGGCCAGATCTACCCTCCTCGCGAGTGCGTCTCTAGTCGGGGGTGCCCCCCCGCCGAGGGGCGTGGCCATGAGCATCGTTGCGAGCATCTGGCGCGCCTCCTCCTCGTGACTGTTCTTGCTATATATCCTATAGCCCTCGAACCAAAGCGCCTTGTGCGGCGGGTCGTGAAGGAGGGCATAAGCTTTCGCAAACCAATCCATAAAATTTAAAATATAGTATTTATTAAAGTTTATGGAAGGGAAGTTGTTCTGGTTGGTGGCGTTGACCGCGGTACATCCTGGCGTCGGCAGAAGCGAGGAGGCGCAGGTCGACCTACCCGTGCAACGCGACGAGTTTGGTCTGCCCACCGTCTGGGCCTCTTCGTTGAAGGGCGCCATAAGGGCCAAGGCGGAGCTGGGGCTGTTGCGCGACGGCTTGTGCGTGGGGGATTTGGCGCGGTGTGCCGGGGTTCTCGCGGCCTTTGGCCCCAGGCCCGAGGAGGCGTCCGACTTCGCGTCGCCCCTTGCGTTTCTAGACGCCAAGCTGGTGGCCATCCCCGCGAGGTCCCTCAGGGGGGTCTGGGTGTACGTCACCTCGCCGCTCCTCCTAAGCTTCGTGAGGCTGTACACCGAGGCGCTGGGCGCCGCCCAGGCGGTCAGCCTGCCGGAGGTCCCGAGGCCCAAGAGGGGCGAGGTCTACCTCTCTGACGATAGATACGCCGTCGGAAACGAGGCGGTGATTAACGAGAGGAAGTACAGCGTGGCCGGAAAGGCGCCGGCCCTCGACCTCCCGCCGTTTCAGGAGGTGAAGAGGATCGTCGGCGACGTGGGGTTCGCGGTGGTGTCGGACGAGGACATCGCGGGGGTCGTGCGGCGGAGCCTCCTGGTGCAGTACAGAGTCCGCCTCAAGCAGGAGACCAAGACCGTGGATGTGGGGCCATGGAGCGAGGAGTACATCCCGCCCTTCACGGTCTTCGTGTCGGGGTACTACTGCGCCAAACGGCGCGTCTCGGCCGTGGGCGTGCGGGTGCAGGTTGATGACATTTCAAAGTGTAACAACGACGAGGTGGTCAACCGCGAGAGGAAGATCTGCAAGAAGCAGGTTAGGGTCGACGGCGACCCCTGCGCATATGTGGCTGACGTGGTGAAGGGCTCCTTGTGGCTTGGGGGCAAGGAGACCGTGGGCAGGGGGCTTGTGAAGTTGTTGCTATGACGTCGTGGCTCGAGAGGGCTCTGGCTTGCGTGGAGCAGATAGAGAAGGTGTGCGACAGGGATGCCCAGTCGGCTTTCAGGACGAGGGCTAGGCAGATCCCCTCAGATATATACTACGTGGGCACAGCCTACGCCCTTGCCGTGCTGGCGGCTAGGTCCAGCGAGCGGGACGTATTCGGCCACCGCGACGTGAAGGAGGGGATCAGCGCCATATGTAGCTCCAAGCCGTCGAAGGAGGAGAAGGGGTACGCCCTGTACGGCCTCTGCCTCGTCGACGCGCTGAGGGCTCTGGGCGTGAGGGCTGACACGCTGGGGGATGCGCTGAGGGAGGCCGAGAGGCTGGGCGACTTGATAGACGCGGAGCTCGCCGAGTATGTGGACTGGCTTAAGAAGCTGGCCGAGGCGAAGTTCGAGAAGGGGGAATGAGGGCAGTCTTCGAGCTTACGATAGCCACGCCCCTGTCTGTGGGCTGGTACGACCCCGACTTGGTGGACCCGCGTTTCTACATAAGGCCCACCTCCGTGAAGGGCGTCTGGAGGTGGTGGGCGAGGGCGGCCGCCGCCGGCGCGCTTTACGAGGCCGGGTGCGTGAAGGATCTGGCTGAGAACACTGCGAGGGCCGTGGCCGAGGACCTGGGCCTGGGCTCCACCAAGGCCGCTTCGGCGTACAAGATCAGGGTCGAGGTCCTCGAGAAGCCCAGAGTTGAGGCGGTCAGGAGGAGGCAGAAGAGGGGCATCCAGAGGCTCGACCTCCTCGCACTGTCTAGAGACGTGGAGTACGCCGTCGGGGGCAGGTTCAGGCTGACGGTGGAGGGGAGCCACAGATCTTTTGCCTCGGCCGCGGCGGCGCTCGCCCTCGCCCTCACCCTCTCCGGGCTGGGCAAAGGCGGGAGGAAGTCGCTGGGCGTCGTCGACGTGCTGGACGCGCGGGGGGACGCCCCCAGCGGCGGCGTGAAGGAGCTTCTGGAGGCGGCGAGGGCGGGCGTGAGGGTCCAGAGGTGCGGCGTCGCGCCGCAGTCGCTTCCGCCGTTCCCCGCGGCCGCCCGGGGCTTCTTCGAGGTGTATAAAGTCTCGGCCGGGTTCCCCGACGTCCACAACATCTTCCTGCGGCCCAACAGGGCCAGGCTGGCCGCGGGGAGCTTCGCCGCGCCCGACCCCATGGACCGAGACGCCTGGTTTTTCGGCCTGCCGAGGAGCCAGAGGGGCACGGGCTACATGGACCCCCAAGGCGGCGATCTGAGGAGGCCCTCCGCCGTCTTCGCGGCGGCCCACTCGCAACGCCACAAGTACGGGGGAGGGACCTACATATCGATATTCCTCTCGGCCGACTGGCCCCCAAGGCTCAAGTGGGTCGGCGGAGGCGGCGTCGACAGCATCTCCGTAGACGAGCGGAGGATCAGGGGGGCGCACAGCCGCCTCCTCCAGCTCATAGGGAGGTGGAGCCCCCAGAGGGTGTGGCCATGAGGCATCAGAGGCGGCCGCCGGCCGCCGGAGGCCCGCCCGGCGGGAGGTCTCAGCAACGGGGGAAGGAAGGCGGGGAGGACGCCTTTGACTGCGTCAAGCAGGGCTACAACGTGACCTCGTGCGTCGTGCTTAAGTTGCTCGAATGGATGAGGGTCAAACGGGGGGATGAGGCCAGGCTCCCGAGGTTCAGCCGCGAGGTAGCCGTGGGGCTGAGGAACTTCTCCGTCGACACGGCCGCGGTGGCGAGGTATCTAGAGGCCGTGGAGAGGGAGCTGAGGAGCATGTTCCCCATGGTCCTCCGCTTGACCATGGAGACGGAGACACCCCTCGCGGTGCATCTCCGCAATCCCTACATGCCGCTGGAGATAGGCCTGGCGTGGCATCCTCTATTCAACGCGCCTTATATACCCGCGACTACGCTCAAGGGCGCCCTCAGGGCGGGGGCGCGGAGAGGCGCCTGCGGATTGCCGCCGGCCGATCTGTTCGGGTACGTGGGGCAGGAGGGGGCGTTGGTCATAACCGACGCCCTCCCCACCTCCTCAGCCGCCGTAGAGCCGGACGTCATAACGCCGCACTACAAGGAGCCGGACGTCAGAGAGGACCGCGCGGAGCCTACCCCCCTCGTCTATCCCGTGGTCAAGCCCGGCGCCACCTTCGACTTCTTTGTGGCGTCCCGCTCCATAGAGACGCGATGCGCCAAGGAGATATACAGACTAGTCATGGAGGCCCTGGCGGAGGGACTCGGGGCTAAGACCAGGCTGGGGTACGGCATAGTCAAGCTCAGATAGGCAGGTCCCTATCCCTTTCGAGGAACCCAAGGCTTTTTAAGTAGTTAACACCTCACTTCGCGCTTATTCAAATCAAGGCCTTGAAGACGATGAGGGACATGGTTATCGAGGGGGACAAGGTGGTCCTCTACGGGCCCAACAGCTCTGGGAAGTCCACGGTGATCCATTTCCCGCCCCTGGCCCTTACCGAGTTCTCCGCGGGCCAGTACTACAATAGCGACGTGTTGCCTGGGCTGGCGCTGGAAAGGGCGGAAGCCGTCGTGAAGTTCACGGAGCTCCAGGTGGAGATAGGCGGATACAACCTCTCTGCAAGGAGGGACGACGGGAGTTTGTGGAGGAGCACTGTCACCAGCCCCGACGGCTGGGGCCAGGTGCTGGACGTGTGGCGCCACTCGGTGTACAAGTTTCAATTCTCTATTGGAGATGCGGAGGGTTAGTGTAGCTAAACTCCTCCTCCGCCGCGGTGCGGACTGTTTCAATTCTCTATTGGAGATGCGATGCATTGTCAACGTCGGAGCGTGGCAACCTTGATTGTTTGAGTTTCAATTCTCTATTGGAGATGCCAATATGCAGAGCAATAAATATCGTGGTCAATGAGGACGGACTGTGTTTCAATTCTCTATTGGAGATGCGGATTTGGGCCGCGGCGGCTTTGTGGTTGGCGTCGCTTAAGGTTTCAATTCTCTATTGGAGATGTTGCCTCGGTGTACAGCGTGCTGAAGACGCTCCTCGGTGCTGTATAGTTTCAATTCTCTATTGGAGATGCCTACCTGCTGGAGTACCTCCGAACTGGCAACGACCAGAAAATAAGTTTCAATTCTCTATTGGAGATGCGGATGTGGATTAACGCAAGATTAACCGTGTTGCAAGACTTCATCCGGTTTCAATTCTCTATTGGAGATGCTGGGCCTTGTGGAGTTTTGAATGTGTGGGTTTTTAAGTTTTTTGTCTGTGTTTTGGCTTGGTGGTGCTTGGCTGGGTTGTGTGGGTTTCCGGGTCTTGTATGTAGGTAAAGTGTGTGGGGTGTGGAGGTGTGTTTATCTGCGTGTTTTTTCTCCTCGGCGTCGGCTTGTGCCGGGTGGTTGCACGACGTTTTATAAACTGGATCTTCGCTTTACAAAATCAACACGGCGAAGGAGTAGAACGATTAGACAAAGATAAAGGGCATTCTGCACGACGATTTATAAATGCCGAATTTTAAACAGTTGGTTAAATATTTAAGGCGGCGCCCTCTTCCAAGCCGCTGGGTACACGCCGCAACGCTTGTCGGTCGCCCGGAGGGGAGGCTGATTTGCCGTGTGGCCGCTCGGCGGGGGATATGGGGCGGCGGGGCTGAGTCTCGGGCTGGGGCGCGGTGTGGGCTTGCTGGATCTGAGGGGTCTGGCGGCTTGGGGGTGCGTGTTGTATCGAGAGGATGTAGCGTGGCGGGAAGGTCGCAAGCCCTTGACCTCCCGCCGTTCCAGGGGGTCGCTGGCGATGTGGGGTTCGCCGTGTTGTCGGACGAGGGCATCGCGGAGGTTGATAACACTTAGGCTTGTCCTCTCTGTGGAGTCTGGATGCTCAGACCTATAGGGGCCTATTGACTGTAGGTATGTCTAATGGGGGGACTGTAAATATGCCTGCATCGACAGGCAGGAGCTTCGTGATTGTGGAGAATATAGGGTCGTGAAGTGTTATATAGACAATTTATCCGGGGATATATGCCGGAGAGGTTGAGGGTTGACCTGCCTTTGGAGGAGTTGCCGGATAGGTGGTACAATATTTTGGCTGATCTGCCGGAGCCGTTTCCGCCGCCTCATGATCCTGATAACGGGAGGAGGTTGGAGCTCCTTAGGCGGGTGGTGCCTTCGGAGGCGTTGAGGTTGGAGTTCTCGACTGAGAGGTATGTCAAGATTCCTGAGGAGGTGTGGGAGAGGTATGTCCAGGTGGGTAGACCGACGCCTCTGATAAGGGCGAAGAGGCTTGAGGAGTATCTTGACGC
>Ga0209225_1003692_pt1 | contig 12570 bp, 12 predicted proteins | sample WasSprMetagenome_FD_184732 | JGI IMG/M metagenome (GOLD analysis project Ga0209225, IMG submission 184732) | Sulfidic aquatic microbial communities from Washburn Spring, Yellowstone National Park, USA - WS (SPAdes) (version 3) | ecosystem: Environmental > Aquatic > Thermal springs > Hot (42-90C)...
TGGAGATAGCGCGTCTGATATACCAATGTTTCGGATTGCCCGCTTTAAGGTGGCTGTTGCTAATGCGGATCAAAAATTGAAAGAGATGGCAGACTATGTGACTAATAGGCCTTATGGTGAGGGGGTCGTAGAAGGCTTACAGAAGATTCTTGGAGAACCAAAGTAAAAAGAAAAAATATTTTTGTTTTATCCCAGGACTCCTATCAAAGCCAACACGAAGGCTGTGAGGAACAGGATAATGACAGCTTTACCGTAGCTGTAGCCTTTTGTCTTGATGAGTCAGTAGGCATATAGTGTAAATAGCAGTGGGAGCAATGATGGCATGAGCTAGTCTAGAACTGGCTGCAACTTGATGGCCTGGCCACCCTCCTGGGCTAAGACTATTGGTGTTGTTGCTCTGACGTATGTGTTTGCTATGCCTCCAACCATTGCCATGGCGAAGAACGCACGCTTAATATTTATGTACTGCGAAGCTTTCAACAATATACTTAGCACCTTAAAGACTTAACATGCTTTGCCTTTAACGCGCGAAAAATAAGGAAAACTTTAAAAAATTAAGCGTTCTTGTAATCTGTATGGATATTCTGACATTACGTGTAGAGAACGTTTATAGTTGCAAAGAGGTACTAGCTTACGCGGCTAAAATGCTTTATGAAATGAAGTATGTTGACGAGAATTACTTATCTGCTTTATTAAAGAGAGAGCAGGAGTTTCCCACGGGCTTAGCAATTAGAGAAGATTTTAACGTTGCCATACCTCATGCAGATGTAAAGTACGTCTTAAGGGAAGCATTAGTTATAATTAAAACCGATAAATCGGTGCTCTTCAGGAAAATGGACGAGCCAGATAAAGAGATACTTGTAGACATAGTATTCCTCCTAGTAATTAAGGATCCAACTGGATACATCAAGTTTCTAGCAAAGCTAACTGAGCTGTTTAGCAACGAAGAGTTCATAAAGCTCGCCAAGTACGGTAACCTAGTGGAGCTAGAAAAATTTCTCAAGCAAAATCTTTTAATTCTTAGATAATCACTGTGTCGAGCGCTATTTATCGGATATAATCATGGAAGGCAAAATCGAGCGGCATCCTGGAACTTAAGATAAAGGGTGACACTTAGAATTCGTCAAACTCCTAGCGTGGAACCCAGACCATCCGCACGGTCTATACATGGATAGAACTATACAAAGTCTCCAAAAGCCAAGTCAGGGATATGAAAGACAAGGCTATATGCTTTTAACGAGATAAGAACTTGGTACAAATCAGAGTTCAGCTTTTGGATCGATAATTCGCGTGCTTGGAGAACTTATAGGAGAATTGGAATGCCGAGATTAGTTTTATAGCCTTGGAAGAAAAGTATAAATTAACCCTCTTAAGCAAACTATGACTGAGGTAGCCATGAGCCAACAAGAGCCTGTTCGTATAGTAGTAGCGTGTGGAACAACTATTGCAACTGCCACTTATGTAGCTGAGAAAGTGAAAAATGCTTAAGAAATATAAAATTAAGGGTGAAATATATCAAGCTAAAGCGCAAGAAGTAAATTATTTTATAAAAATGCTGGGGAAAGTGGATCCTTTACTCGCAACAATGTTTGTTCCTCTTTTAGATAGCAAAATTCCTGTCTTGAACGCTATGCCATTTCTAACAGGTATAAGGTGAGGATGCCCTACAGAAGAAAATAATCAGCATTTTAACTCTTAAAGAGTAGCGCACGTAATAGTCTCCTGTAGCAATGCCTGGAGAAGTATAGTAGCAGAAGACACGAGAATACTCATATTACATATTACTTGGCTTGGTAAAAATGATTTGATAACATGTGAAATATTAATCAATGAAAATATTTTTCATAGTACTTGGTAAGGCCCAGTTCTTTTATGGTTTCTAGTCTTGGTGCTCCATTTTCATCAATGCCTACATATGCATAAAACTCTCTCAGCATATCCTCTAGTTCTACAGTCTGTCCTTTGGCACCTCCATTTTGAAGGGGCTGTTCTAAAAACCTCGTAGGCAACCTATCGCTGTTTTTATCTAGTCCGTTAGCAATATTAAAAATCCTTTTTAAGAAAAATATTCTTTTTCCTATTTGAACAAGATCTGGCAGTGTTTTCTTAATGCTAGTAACATATGTATACAAGCCGGCCACATAAGCAGGGGGTATATCGACAAATTTGCATAATCCCATCGACTCTTGCACTTCGCTCCAAAACTCCATCGTAGCTACCATCCACGCCTTACCTTTATAGGCAAATCGATCCACTCTTTCATATATCTTCAGGTCTGTGACTCTTTGTCCCTGTTCTACTCTCATAAATAGACCATAAAGGTGATCAGCTCCTCTATTTGAGGTTGCATACTGGAGACCCAGCCCCTTAAAGGCCCTTGGATCATGCATAGGCATCTCGACGCCCTTTACATGCATGCAATACTCATGAGAACCACGTCCTATAATTTCTGAAGCTTTTCTGCACCCCTCAGCAAGGACTTTTCCAAATCCCTCTTTCTGAGCAATCATATGCAACAATTTAAGAACACTCTCTTTATCCCCCCATTTAGGCTCTAACCCATCTAAATCTTCCTTTTTAACAATTCCCTTTTCGTAACATTCCATTAACCATGCAATAACATTGCCTGTTGAAATAACGTCAAGCCCAAACGCGTTACATGTCTCGTAAAATTTAACTATGTATTCAGGATCATCGACAAGCAACATTGATCCAAGAGAAGCTATAGCCTCATATTCAGGGAACCTCATTTTTCTTTTTCCCGAGTCCGTTATCTTCCAACATTTTACAGGACAAGCCCAGCAACCGTGTGTACCAATCATAAAACCCTTTTCCTTAAAATACTGTCCAGATAATCTCTTATATCCACTAAATTCTCCTTGCGAGAAATTTTTTATCGGCATATCGCCATATTCATAAAATTCTTCAACTTCACCAGAGGTGCCATATGAAGAAAGTATCTGTGTTACTGGAGAAGACATTATCAGTGGCAAGAGTCTCTGAAGAATAGTAGTTATCCGCGCAGGATCTTTTACTTTTATTTTTCCAGTACCTCTTACAGCTATTGCTTTTAGATTCTTGGACCCCATCACGGCACCCATGCCTGTTCTTCCAGCTATCCTTGGCCCATAGGGTACAGGCTCAAATGCTATTGTAGAAAATCTCACGAGATTCTCGCCAGCAGGACCTATTAACCCCACTTTAGCTTCATTATCGGATATTTCCCTAAGTATCATTGAGCAAGCTTCATAGGTTGTTAATCCCCAGTACTTGCTAGCATCTCTTATCTCTACTTTGCTATCTCTTATGTATAAGTATACAGGACTAGATGCTCTTCCTTTCACAACAATACCATCATATCCAGCTCTCTTTAGTTCAGGTCCCCAGTAGCCGCCTACATGCGCTTCGCCCCAAGCGTTGGTAAGGGGAGATTTTGCAACCACGACAAACCTGCTACTTGAATAGATAGGCGTTCCAGTAAGTGCTCCTGTCATAAAAATAAGAACATTTCCAGGATCAAATGGTTCTATCCTTGGATTATCTAATTCATCCACAAGGATTTTCGTTGCGAGACCTATACCTCCGATAAACGTAGTAATATCTTCTAGACTAATATCTTTCTCCTCTATTTTTTCCTTTGAAAGATCTACATACAATAACTTGCCTGCATAACCCCCTAGCTCCACGTTAATTCACCTTTACCTTATCCCGTATAGTTTATAGTATAATTCTACATCTTTCTCAGGAATTATGGGAGGTTCTTTTCCTAAAGCCATAGCTACAAATTGGGCTGTAGCCACTTCCTCCAGAGTCTCAGCCACAGCTTCAGCATCGTATAAATTAGACCCTAAAGCCACAATACCATGATTTTGCAAAATTATCGCTCTAGAGCCTTTTGAAGCCTTTTCTTCAACTAACTTAGCCAGTTGATCAGTTCCAGGGAAAGCGAAAGGCACGATCTCCACTTTCCTAAGAACCATTACCGCCTCCACTGTAATTGGCTTTAAAGAACTTCCCGCCAATGCTAGACCCAGCGTAACAGGATTATGAGCATGCACTACAGCATTCACATCTGGTCTGACCTTATATATAGCGGCATGCATTTGCCATTCTATTGAGGGTCTTAGAAAACCCTCTAAGACATTACCCTCGAGATCCAATTTAACAAGATCATCCGGGTTCAATTCACCCTTAAAAATTCCACTTGGAGTAATCCAAAATTCTGAGGAACCAGGAACTCTAGAACTGACATTACCTCCCAGAGCTGACACTAGTCCTCTGTTATATAGATTTTTCATAACTTTGCATATATCATTCTTTAATTGATCCTCCATAATTACTTCAAACTCACTCAAAACAAACACCACTCTTTCCATTACTATATCTTTAATATAAACTTTTTGATCAAGAAATAATCCAGGAAATTAGATTGTTCCCACACAACAAACTCTTTCTTGTTCTAAGGAGTAAGATAAAAAAGAAAAAAACAGGTTGGAGATAATTATTAAATATAGATATTTTAGTATTTCATATAGAAGACGCTTATCGTTGTGAGGATGTTCTATTTAGGGCGCCATAATTCTCATGAAAGAAGGTATGTTGACGAGAATTATTTATCTGCTTTATTGAAGAGAGAACTAGAATATCCTACAGGTCTAGCAGTTCGAGAAGACTCCAATGTGGCTATTCCTCATGGAGATATAAAGTATGAACTGAGAGAGTCTTTAGTTGTAATTGAAACGGAAGAGCCCGTACTTTTTAGGAAGATGAGGGGGCGTGACAAGCAAAGACTGTGGATATATTTTTTCTTCGTTATCAAGGATCTGAGCAGATTTATTAGATTTTTAGCAAAGCAACTGAGCTGTTTAGCAACGAAGAGTTCATAAAGCTCGCCAAGCATAGTAATTTAAATGAACTACTAAAAAAATTCATTATATCTATCTTTTGCTTTTTCAGATAATCTTATAAATCTGATTATAGATCCCTTTCATTGAAGTCCAAATGAAGTCATATTTCTCTTTTAACTTAGTGTATGTTTTCGTGAGAGAGGGGTCAGGCTCTACCACTTCTAGTGGTTTTATAAATTTCTCCTTCACCTTAGAGACATCTTTATATATATTTACATTTATAAGAAGAGGAATTAATGGTCCGGCGTTTATTACATCGGGATAGACTTTTATTCTCCTACCATAAATAGTTGCTCTTAATTTATTATGAACACTTGACAGAGTTCCTCCACCACTTATTCCTATTTCTGTTACTTTTTCATTTAGTACATCTTCTAAAAGGCGAATTAAGTAGTCCTCAGACAATGATAACCCAATGAGGATACCCCTAAGAAATCTGCCAATAGTGTACTCTCTAGGCTCGTTCTCCGGCACCTTCAATCCTAGTAAGGAGGCATTTAGAGAAGGGTCATAAAATGGAGCCCTGTCGCCAGGAGGAATAAATAAAAACTCGTCACCAGGCCTAACCTTTCCTGCCAAATCATCAACAAGATTAATATCTATCCCCAGAACTTTTTCACATATCCAAGAAAGAAACGCACCCGTAAAACCTGTTGTTGTGCTGGCCAGATAACCACCAAAAGGATGCAAATGATAATATACAGAAGGATGACTTATCAGTTTCCTTGTGACCATTTTGATGATAGTTGTAGACCCGCTATAAACACTTACATTCCCCGTTTCTAATGCACCAGAGGCAAGGGCTGAAGCTACTCCATCTGTCATTCCTTGATGAACACTAGCTTTAAGTAAACCCAACTTATTGGACCAATTGCTTTCAGCTTCACATATGAATTCACCGCTCTGAGCCAATCCCGGCATCTTATCCAAATCTAGACCCAGTTCAAAGTATATTCTTGTAAAGTATTGAGGCTTTTCTTGCGATATGTCTAAGCCGAATTTTAAAGCATTTGTGTAATCTGTTTTTATGTCGGACCACTTCTCTTCTTCCTTGATGCATAGTTTATAGAGAACCCAAGTGGCTGGCGGAAGAATCCATCTAGCTTTGGCATAGAGGTTGTGAAAGCGTTCTTTTATTCCATGTAATTTTGTTATAGGTGAAGATGCATCAACGACTACTCCTTTCTGAGTTAACTCCTTTACACTTTCTTTCTCTTTAATTTTATTATAAGCTTCAACATCCTTCTCGTAATACATACTAGGTTTGACTAGTGGATTGCCATACTCATCGATTAATAAGAAGGACCCCGAAGTGCTATCAACCGTAACATATGTTTCATGTTTTCCGTTTCCATGGGATTGATGGAGAATAGGCGGCATTGCTTTTTCAATTGCATAGAGCCACTCATTTGGATCCTGTCTTTCAATAGGATATTTATTTAGCGCCTTCAGGTTACCGTCAAAGTCAAAAATAGCTATTTTAACGCTACTTGTTCCCAGATCTACGGAAACTAACATAGGCTTTCACAAATAATTTTATTATTCATAATAAAAAAAATATTTTATTTATAGCTTCTCAGCAATTTTCTTAGGCATATCTCGTGCATAATACCAGGCAAGGAAGTATATTACTAGCAATGTGGTGCTAAATATGAAGCCTCCCATATCTCCTGACGTGTATGAGATAATTGGATACATAATTACAAAGGGCAATATATGTGACCCTGCATCAAGACTCGACGCTAGAGCGACTGGCAAAGCATAGTTGATCGTTTTAGCCGCAGTGGTTAGAGGAACTGCAAACGCATGCGTAATATATACTACAAGTGTCAATGTTATTAATCCATTCAGGAATGTTTTAACTAAATTACCACGGGACGCGGCCGCTGCCCACATGAAGAATATTGGAATGATCGCTACATCCGCCAGCGGCAGAATCTGGTTGAGACCTGCTCTATTTAGAGCCACAGCTATTAGGTATAATAATGGTATAGATATATACCCCACGGCGATAGATGGTGGGTTGGCGTTTCCAATCGGTCCAGCATCTATACCGATCCATATAGTGCGCCCCTTAAATCTTTTGGACTTCTCAAAGTACTCTCGAATGCCATCGGCAATAGGCACTAGTCCCTCCATAAGTATTCCTATGAGCCTGCCCATAAGTAGCATTAAAGCAGCCACGTAAATGCCGGCCCTAAGCCACCAGTCCCAAGACATTTGGGCAATTGCTGCAAGCAATACACCTATGATAAAACCAATCATCATTGGCTCGCCGAATGGACCAAATCTTTCTCTAAGAGACTCTGGATCGGCTTTAATTTCCTCCAGTTTTTTAATCCTTGAGAATATTGCTTTTTCCAGTGCTAAATTTATAGGAGCCCAATTCGTAGTTTCCGTATGTGGTAAGGAGCATCCAGGAATGCCAAAGAATTTTTGTGCTAAGGGAGCTGTCCAGTCAGCCAGTTTCAGTATAAGTATTTCTGTAATTATTGCTATAATATAGGCGAGTACCAGGTTGTTTGTCCACATGTAAACCATTACGGCTGTGAAAGCCCAGTGCCAATAGTTCCAAATATCTGCATCGAATGTAGACGTCCATCCAAGCAACAACAACAGAATATTCACAATAAATCCTATCGGTATTATTAGTGCTGATAGAGGAACAGCCCAAGTTATAGCGGATGTTAGCGGCCAACCAATATCTAGACCCACAAGCGTTATTCCATATGCTTTAACCATAGCATCAATGATCTTGCTAACTATGTCGAGTACTGCTCCTAGAACAGCAAATATACCTACGAATGCGATACCAACAAGCACTGCCGCCCTAGCGCTCTTACCGACGGGCTGCCTGAAGATTAGTGCAAGTACGAATAGTATCACTGGCATCATTAAGGCTGGGCCTAGAGACAAGAAGTACTGTACAGCTCCTACTATGTCTATCGGGGGCATTTTTAGTCATATTACAATTAGAATTGCGCTATATAAGTTTTTTGCATAGCCTTTGTTAGGCTTTTTAGTGGTGTTAAAATAGAAATCCTTGGAACAAAATACCTTAGACGTAGGAAAACATATATCTAAGATAGCTGCGAAATTATGTGGGAGGTAACGTTGCCTAGGAAGGTATATGTTGAAGTCGAATCTACGTTAGGTTTCAATAACTTAATTGAGTTGTTAATTAAAGGACATGGTTATACACTAATAGAGAGAGCCGAAAGTTTAGCTATTTTGGAAAAGGGGAGTAGAGTCTTAACATATATAGGTTTTACGAACTGGAATTATGTGCATAGAAGACTGAAAATATCATTAAGTGATAAGAAAGAGAAGTATTATTTATATCGTTTTGAATACGAGTTTTCGTGGTTAACTAATATTGCTTATCTGTATAGACCAGTCTCTAAGGAGTTAAGTAATCTGGCTAAAGATGGAGTAGTCCGCATGAAGAAGATGAAATGATAAAGTATATAAGCCCCCATAAAACAACTACCTGTGGTGAACGAAGTTGTCCCAGAAAAAGAAATATCTTATATACGTTGCATGCGGTTCGGCCGCTGCATCAGCAAACCTTGTCAAAGAAAGATTAAGAGAACTGCTTAAAAAATACAACGTAGATGCTGAAATGCAAGTATACCGAGTTGCAGAGCTTGCTAATGCTACTAAGCTCAGAAGACCTGATTTAATAATTGTGACAGCTGGTTCATTCACAAAGGCTGGAATACCTCAGGACATACCTATTTTGATAGGTTTACCCTTGATGACTATGGTTGGTGTAGATAATTTCATGAAACAAGTCATCGATGCTCTTCAAAAGTCTAAGTCTTAAATATTTATCATTTGCTTCGTAAACTAGTACGCATTAAGCACATAAGTACAAATATACATTTAATTTAACAAAACAATTTAAATTATCTAATACTGATAAGTTATCCCTTGTGTATAAAATGTTGAGTTGTCTAGGCTTTTACAAGTAACTGGCTGGGATTCTAAGAATATGGTTGCTATTGGAGATAGTGCGTCTGATATACCAATGTTTCGGATTGCCCACTTCCGGATGGCCGTTGTCAATACAGATGAGCAATTGCGCGCGCAGCGCGCTATTTTCTACAAGTAGGGCTCGGAGTTCAATGTCGTCGTGGACTCCTTGTGATTTTCCCCTTCGGGTTAGGTAGCCAGATAGCTCGGATCCTCGAGGTGGCTGGGGGGTTATGGTTGTCTTTGCAAAGGCTAACTCTAACAAGTTGTATCCCTTACTGTGTAACGGCTTTTACTAGGTGCCTAGGAGTATCTATAGGCCTGTTTAGTTTTTCGCCTAGTCTATAGGCGAGGAGCTGGAGAGGAAGAGCCAGCGATATTGGTGCAAGGTGCCTCTCAGTCTCTACGGCTCGTATGATAGTTACGTCGTCTTGTGAAAGCTCAAGCAACTTCTGGTTGTTCTCGGAGCCTATCACTATTACGGTTGCACCTGTTTGTCTGGCCATCTCTATCAATGGATATGTGGCCTCTGAAGAAACCTTTTCGACAGGCATGATAAATATGGTGGCGAAACCTTGCTCTACAAGGACGAATGGGCCGTGCTTGAATTCTCCTGCTTCGACACCCTCGGCGTGGAAATACGAGGCCTCTTTTAGTTTTAGTGCTCCTTCTAGTGCGAGGGGATATGTTAATCCTCTTGAAACTACATAGCCTGACCTGCAAAGAGATATTTTTTCCGCGGCTTTCATTGCTTCACTATCTATGAATGCAAGCCTTTCATCAAGGCTTTGTGCAAGCTTCTTTATAGCTTCAAGCCTTGCTTTATGCTCGGACTCCTCTATTTTGCCTTTTTGTCTTGATGAGCTTAGGGCTACGAGGTAGAGAACTTGAAGGGTTGAGGTGAATGTCTTTGTGGCTGGAACGGCTAGTTCTGGTCCTGCGGCAATTGGTAAGTAGAGATTCGAGAGCCTAGCGAGCCTCGAGCCGACATAGTTGGTTATTCCGAGAATCGTGGCTCCTCTAAGCTTTGCCTCGTATAGAGAAGATAACACGTCTCCAGTTTCTCCAGACTGGGAAATAGCGATGACGAGGGTTCCTGGCCCGACGTTTTCCAGGTAGTATAGTGGGAACTCGGCCGCACTTGTCACTATTGGGCTTATGCCGGCGAGCTCGGAGAAGTAGTAGGAGGCTATCATGCCTGCGTGTAGGCTTGTACCGTTCGCTATGATATAAATGTTGTCGGCTCCTGTTACTAGTCTTCCCGCGAGGTTCAAGTATCTCTTTTGCACAGAACTGAGTGTTCTTAGCAGAGCTTCTGGCACCTCGTTTATTTCCCTAAGCATGTGATGTTTATAGCCGCCTTTCTCGACGAGTATGGGGTCGAGTTGGAGCGGTAAAGACTGTACCTGTTTCGCTAAGCCTTCTGAGGTGTAAATGGTGGGCCCATCTTTTGAAAGTATTATTAGTTCGCCTGGAGAGAGCTCGCCGTATTGGTCTGCAAAGCCGTGCAGGGCGTATTGGCTACTGGAAAGGAGAACGTATTTGTCTGACAGCCCGTAGAAAAGTTTGGGCCCATTTGTTGTCGCGATTATTCTTTGTTTTTCTGCCTCTAGAACTGCAAATGAGAAGTATCCTTCCATTTTCGAGTAAATCTCCTTCAGGAACTCTGATGACTGATATTCTTTGTTGAGAAGAGACTCAAATATATGTGCAACTACCTCAAAGTCTGATCTCGAAGTAATCTTGTGGCCCTCCATCAGTAGTTTGTCTCTTAAATCTTCATAGTTTGCCAGTGCGCCGTCTCCGACGACAGCAATCCTTCTTCCACAGTCGGTGTGGGGATGAGCATTTTCAACTGTGGGTCTTCCATGTGTGGCGAAGCGCGTGTGTCCCAAGACTATTCTTGAGGATATGTTTTCTAGTCCGAGTTTCGCTGAAACTGCCTCTATTGACCCCACTTCCTTGAAAATCTCTATGCGTCCGTCTAGAAGAACAGCTATTCCCGAGTTGTCTGCACCCCTGTATTTAAGCCTTCTAAGGCCTTCTATTACTATGGGAACAGTGTTTTCAGATCTTTTTGAAATAGCAGCGAATATTCCTCCCATTTTTATCCCTCGTAGACAAGCTCTCCATTTATAATTGTCTTCTTTACATTTAATTTTTCATCTAGAATAATGAGGTCGGCCTTGTATCCGGGCTTTAAGTAACCTATTTTTTCCCGTGTCAATGCCTCGATGCTCTTAGAGGGTGTATAGCTAGCCATTGTAAGTGCCTCTAGAAGGCCTGCTCCGGCCTTTATCATATTTTTGACTGCATTGTCCATTGTCAAGGTGCTTCCGGCCAGGGCCCCACTTTCACTCAGCCTTGAAACGCCGTTTTTAACGGTTATCTTGAGACCTCCCAGTACATATTCGCCATCGGGCAAGCCCGCCGCACTAACTGCATCTGTTATGAGGACTGTTCGTAGGGGTCCTGCCAGTTTGAATACGAGTTGAACAGTGGCTGGATGGAGATGTATGAAATCTACAATCATCTCGATAAATGTGTTAGGGTTTAGGAGTAGAGCAAATGGGAGGCCTGGTTCCCTGTGGTGAAATTGCCTCATCTGGTTGAAAATGTGGTTGGCGACTGTAGCTCCCGCCTCTATTCCTCTAAGGGTCTCGTCATACGTTGCCTGGGAATGCCCCAAACTGACCGTTATACCTCTGCTCTTTACGGCTTTGATGAAATCTATGGCTCCCTCGAGCTCAGGCGCGACCGTTATTTTTCTGAGAAGTCCCTTCGAAGCAAGGTAGTATTCTTCAAACTCTTTTAGGCTTGGCTTTCTCAGATATGCTTCATTCATGGCACCCTTCATGGAGGGATTTAGATAGGGGCCCTCTAGATGGGCTCCAAGAATTCTCGCACCTTTAGAGGGGGACCACGATTCAGTCGCCTTTGTAATGTTTCCACAGGCTTGGACAAGTTTCTCGTGGGGTGCTGCGACTGTTGAAGCCAAGAATGCCGTCACTCCACGTCCTGCAAGTTTTTGTGACATTTCTAGTATTTCCTCTGGCGAAGCCTCCGTAACATCTATGCCTGCATAGCCGTGTATGTGGGTATCGATGTATCCTGGGGCGACATACTGTCTTTCAGCATCTATTATTTTGTCCGGTGTTCCCTGGACATTGAACCCCTCAATTACGCCATCCCTTATAGAGATATTAACCACGCCGATATCTTCTAGCGGAGTCAAAACATGCGCATTCCTAACATGAATTCTCAAGTGTCAACCCTGAATACAGTTGTGTATTTAGGAATATAAACATTAGTTTGTCGCATTAGTTTTTAAAAACATTTTATATCCTTTCGATGATAATAGAAGATTGGGTTAAAGAATGAGTAGTTTACCGAGGAACAGTGAGACGAGGTATAGAGGCCTAATCGTGTCTCCTGGGGTGGCTATTGGAAGGATTTTTGTCCTGAAGGAGAAAGATGTATTAGAAAGCATTTCTGAGTCGAAATCCAACGATGTGAATAAAGAAACAAAGCTTCTAAACAAGGCAAGTCTAATAGTGAAAAAGAGACTTGAAGACTTAAAGAGAATTCTCCCGAAAGCAGAACAAGAAATTATTGATGCACAGTTACTTATGCTTGATTCCCTTGTGTCAGAGGCTGAAGAACTTATTCGGAACCTGTCTCTCAGCGC
>Ga0209225_1003703_pt1 | contig 12536 bp, 18 predicted proteins | sample WasSprMetagenome_FD_184732 | JGI IMG/M metagenome (GOLD analysis project Ga0209225, IMG submission 184732) | Sulfidic aquatic microbial communities from Washburn Spring, Yellowstone National Park, USA - WS (SPAdes) (version 3) | ecosystem: Environmental > Aquatic > Thermal springs > Hot (42-90C)...
GACCGATTTCTGGAAATCGCCAAAGCAGTGCGCAGCGCCCTTTCCCCTGATATGCCAATGGTTGCAAACATCGGGGATTTTGGTCCGGATGAAGCTGAGAAACTAATAGAAGCGGGATTTCAGGGAGTATACCATGTATTCCGTCTAAGGGAAGGCAAAGATACCCAGATAGACCCAGAAGTAAGGTTGAGAACTCTTAAGACTATAAGGGATTTTGGGCTCGCACTTGCCTATTGTGTTGAGCCAATCGGTCCGGAACATTCTCCCGAGGAATTAGTTGAGGAAATGTTCAGAGGAAAGGAATTGGGTGCGGCTAGCCTTGCCGCGATGTGGAGGGTTCCTGTGCCCAATACTCCGCTATATAGATACGGGAGGATATCGCAATGGACATTAGCAAAGGTCGTAGCGGTTACCAGAATCGTAGCGGGGGACTCAATACTTGCTATGGGTGTGCACGAGGCGAGGATTTTACCCCTAAGAGCTGGTGCCAACCAGGTATACGCGGAGACGGGACCCAATCCAAGGGATGTTTTGGAGGATACATCGATGGAAGGTGGTAGGGGCTTCACTGTTGAGGATTGCAAGGAGTTATTGAAAGATGCTGGCTACATTCCCTTGGAGGGTCCATCAAAAGCCTTTCCGTTTGAACCTAAGAGAGGGCATTAAGGGTTCATTCTTAGTCGTTGCTTCCATGTAGAATTGCTAACTCAGCTGTTTGGGCTCTGTTCTTCGTGTGGACTGCGTTCATGTTATCCCGATGGAATGAATGCCCCATTCGCAAAATTCCCCAAAGCGCATCATTTATGATTTTGTCGAGCAAGGCACTCTCTTCGGGTGACAGCCTTGCTGGTGGTAGCTCTGTAAGGTCAACGACGAAGCCTGCTGACTTGATTCCGCCAAAAAGCTCGTTTTCAATCACTTCTCGCCACTGAGGGGGGATTAGAATGCATATCTCAGTCCCATTTCGTAGGAGCAGTTTCATGCGACTTAAATACGGATCGAAGCGCAACGCAACAACATGTGCCAAGTTAATGAATTCTTTTTCCCTGATAATGTCCTATGTGCGATCCATGTCATGATCATTTGACTTCACCTCCTACCGTCACATCCTTTGCAGCGCTACAGGATGGATTTACACCCTAAATGTTATTCCACATGATGCCATTAAGGCATGGAAGGCTTTAGGGATTTTGAGACGAAAGACAAAGTTTTGTCTCACTTTCACCCCATACCCAACAGTTACCCCCATAAAATCCTTCATTTTTCCCACACATAGACCACAAGGCTGTAGCCTTTGGAGACAAAACTTCATCAAACAGCAAAGTTGTCTCACTTGAAAAAGTGAAAGGTGCTAAGACGAGCTCAACAGAAGCACTGTGAAAAATCTCCGTTGGTCATAGCGTATAAGGGAATGGGAAGGCAAGCTAACACAAAAACAAGTAGCTAACTATGAGAAGGGTGAAAAAAGACTGAAAAGATGAAAAAACATGACCCTTGACAGAGGGCGAGGAATGTGCTATACTTAAATAGCAACGGAGGTGAAGCCGATGCGGAAAAAGAAAGGAAAAAGCACAGAGCCACAGGTGAAACCTTACAAGTTGGATTTTAATGAGGTGATAGAAGAGGGGCGCCGCCAAGGGGGCATGATTAGGCTTTCGGAAATCTATCTCCCTGATAAGCTTGTGCAGGTTGCGTCCTATTACTACCACAACCTCGCAGCAAGGGAAGCAGCCATCAAGGAAGGTATATGGGAGCACATCAAAAGGAAGATGATACGAAGCTTCATAATCTTCAAGCGTGAAATCCCTTGGTGGCTCAAAGATGAGGAGATGGAGAAAGAGGAGCGAGAATACCTGAGAGGGCTTGGGTTTGATGTGTAGGGAGCTGGACTCAAAGGAGGTGATGGACATGCAGGTCAAGGTATTTGATGGTGACACTCTTATCAAAGAATTTTCGTTTAACGGCTCGGTTGATGACTTGGCTGCTCGCCTCGAAGCAGTGCCAGTGACATTGGATGCCGTTGACGAGTATGGCACTCCGATCAAAGTTGAGGTGTTCGTGCACCCTCAGTGGGCTAACTCCATCACGAGCATCTTCTTCGCTAAGGAAGTGAAAGAGGACAAGGATGAGGATGAAGAACAGTCCATACTCGAAGACATACGCTTTCCCGAGCATGACCCCTTCGGCCTCTTTCCCGAGGATGATCCCCTCAGCCAACCGCTTGACCTGCTTGAGAGCCCGAGCAGGGAAATGGAAGAGGACAAGGACGAAGATGAAGATGAGGATGATGAAGACATATTCGATGAAAGCGAGGGCGAAGATGAAGACACATTTGCCGATGAAGAAGATGATGAAGGCGAGAGCTATTATGAAGATAGAGAGTTTGGTTTTTTCGACTTGGATATGTTAAATATAGTGGTTGCGTTGGCAGCATCTGCATTAAAGGAAGCAGGTGATGAAGATGATGAGGATGAGCCCCTCGACCGACTGCTTGACCCCCTGAGCAGGGAAATGGAAGAGGAAGAAGAAGAGGAATGAATATGGGGAGAGGAAGAACCTAAGTGGAAGAGAGGCGCAGCAAAGGGTCGGCGACGAAAAAGGTGAAGAAGATTGAAAAGAAGATTTTGGATTGGTGAAGACGCAAGAGAAGAAAAGGCTATAGCGAAGGGAGGAAGGTAGTGCGAGCATGACAGCCATATAAGCGTGTGAAAGTTTGAAAAGAGGCAAAGAGACAGACCACTAAGGGCGTGCAAGACAGCGGTGACCTTTCCTCGTTTGTGCGAGAGCTCTTAAAATGTAAAAAATAATGTAGAGAAGTATAACTGAAATTATAAAAGAAGCATATTCTCGCCCTCCAGTTGTAACCAGCAGGAATAAAACGGCAGCTAAAGTTAGACCGATTTTCCAGGCAATTCTAACCTCCTGGTTGCGCTCCAGCCTCTTTAATCCGCTGTAGAGAAGAATTAGCACTACCATGAAAAAACTACCAAGCTGGGGCGAAATGAACCCTTCAAATACTAACTTCATAATGAAGGCAAAAATGCCAATTCGTCTGCATGGTAAGTGACTTGAGTTCACGAAAGGTAATCGCCATTGCTCACCGCTTGGAGGAATTTAATTAACCTTAGGCGTGCACCCATTTCGTCTTCAGATTAGGATTTCCCTGAGGCGGTTTAACGCTTCATCGTCTAAGCCGATCCGCCAATCAAGGACCAAAGCCCGACCCAAAAAAGCTTTGGCATTGGGGCAAGGGGAAGATGCTACCGAGGTTAATCGCTTAGGGAAGGGATGCCAATAAAGTAGTCCTTTCATGAGGGCATTAGCGAGTTCGTCAGAGAGCAATTTTGCCCCAAAAACATCACTGACAGGCAAACCTGCAGCCAAAAGGGCTATCATCACTGACCTTTTCACCTTCCTGTTCGGAGCAAGGGCGATAAAACGGTAACTGCTTTGTTGGCAACCTGTAACTCTAAGATACTCATTGCAGTTTATACTCCCCTCCTAAGCCCTGAGGTCTAAGTCTCATAAGGATGAGGATGAACAGACCGTAGAGAATCTGACGAACATTAGGAGCGATTGTGTCTGGGATGTGCAAGAAGCGAAGGAACTCTGGGAGGAGAATGACAAACACAGTGCCGATGATCGGACCTTTAATGTTTCCCGCTCCTCCTATAAGGACAGCCGAGAGGATGAAAACTGTTTCCATTAAAGTAAAACTGGTGGGATCAATATAGCGCATGTAACTGGCAAACAATGCCCCTGGAACGGAAGCAAAGGCCCCTGAGAGAACAAAAGCGAGAACCTTAAAGCGATAGATGTTTTTCCCGAGAGCAGAAGCAGCAATTTCATCGTCCCTAATGGCTCTCAGCGTCCTTCCGAAAGGCGATTCGCAAATGCGCCACAGGAGCAACAAGCAAATCCCTGAAAGGAGGATGCTGAAAACAGAGTAGGCAAAGATGGAATCAACCCCGAACCCTAAAAATTTAGGGCGAGGAATTCCAGGGATCCCGTAAGGACCATTGGTCAATCCAACCCAGTTGTAAAGAATGTAAAAAATGATTGTTTGAAAACCTAAAGTAGCTAAGACAAAATAATCGCCTTTTAACCTCAAAGAGGGAATTGCGACAGTAAGACTCAGAAGTATTGCTCCAAGAATTGCTATAAACAAAGCAGGGAAAAATCCCCAACCTGCTTTTATCATTAAAAGTGTAGTGATATAAGCACCTATGCCATAAAAGGCAGCATGGGCAAAAGAGAAGAGACCCGTGTATCCAACCAACAGGTTCAAAGAAAGGCTAAGGACAGAATATATGCTGAGTAAAATTAACAAATGAAGTATGTAACTCACTTTTCTTCCAACCTCCTTCTTTGCCCGAAAATGCCTTCAGGCTTGAAGAGCAGGAACAAGATGAGCAGGGCAAAAGTGACGGCTTCCTGCCAGCGCCCCGATGCCTGCCAAATGACCACGCTTTGCAAAATCCCGAGAAGAAGCCCTCCGAAAGCAGGCGCCTCAAGAATACCCACACCACCGATGATAACGGCAACAGCAGCAATTAAGACCGCCGACATTCTAATGTTTGGGTCAATGCCGACATCAAGGGCTTGGAGCATGGCTGCTAATCCAGCAAGCAGAGATCCTAATCCGAAGATCAACCAACGGACTTTTTGAAGGTCTATACCCATCAAAGAAAGGAGGTCAGGGTTGTCCCTCATGGCACGGATGATTTTGCCAAAGTTAGTCCATTTCAAGGAAAGAACTAAGGTAAAGAATACAAAGGCAAAGGCAACAATTTGGAGAATTTGAATATCGTTCAAAATTACTTGACCTAAAGAGAAAGTTGTTGCAACACCAGACCTTAAAACTTTTATTTCGTTGCCAAAAATAAGTGCTATAATGTTTACAGTAATGATATAAACTGCTAATGAACTAATCATTACAATCAGAAAAGAAGAACCTTGGCGAAGTAGGGGTTGATAAATATGAATGTCAATGAGAATTCCTAAGAGTATTGTTAAAATTGAAGCAATAATAAGGGCAATTCCTAATGGTATCTTATACTGAGTCCAAAGGGCAAAGAGCAAGTAAGCAGACACCGTGTATACAGCCCCGTAGGCAATGTGAAAAACACGGGTGGTGTTATAAATCAAACCAAACCCTAAGGCACTTAAGGCATAGAGACTTCCCATAGCCAATCCGTTGGCGAAAAGTTGCGCGACCATGTATTCACCTCCTGATCTCAAGGATGCTTTCATTACCATTAAAAATATACCTCCGCTCAATCGGCTCTTGGTGTCAAAATCTGAAAGCCTTTATCTTCAAAGCACATAGTCGTAACGCCTGTGTAAGCATTTATAGCGAAAGACGCACAAGGGAAAAGACTGCACTTAGCCTGATAGCTCATCATCCACTTCTTGTTGATTGTGTTGCTTTACATGGTTGCGACTCTGGTAGCGGTAGTGGGTTGTGCTTTGAAGGTTTCCAACATAGGTCGGTGTTGTTCGGTGTTATCTTTTTGCAAATTCATAACATCACATTGTGAATCGCTTGCTCTGGCTAAGGCAATGCGTTATCAGCACTCTGATGCTGGGGTGAAAATCCATAGTGCTTCTTCAGCCATTCCATGTATTCGCGCTTCTTCAGGTTCGTATAGCACTTACTGCACAACTTCATCCCTGCATATCTTTTGAGCTCACGAATCACTTCAACCATTGAAGCCAAGTAGCTTCCGAGCTCGTAGTGTTTGAGCGCTTCACATTGGGCACCGCAAAGCTCGCATTCCCCTTTTGGTTTATTATCCTCAGCGCTTAGTCGGGTCAACCGCTCTTTCAATTCTCGTATCTTTTTCAACCTTTGCTCCCTTGTAGCTTCTTTCTCTTCTTCTTCCTTCTTCATCAGCCATGAAATCACCGCTGCTTCAATGTGCATCCTGATCTCACGCAGGATGTCTGCCATGTGGCGGTAGACCCACCGCATCAGTGAAAGGGCATTGCCAAGTATGTAGTAGAGTTTTTTTCCCGCATACTTTATCGCCTTCCAAATTTGCCCAATTGTCCATCCTTCGTTTTTCAGCTTGAAGTAGATTGAGATACAGCCGCCAAAATCCCTTCTAGTTATTTCTCCCTCGTTTGTGGCTTCTTTCAACACTCTCCACAGTGCTCTTATCTCAGTTCTCCTTCCTCCTGCAGTGTTTCTTTTCTTGGAAACACCCTTTGCACCCTTTGGGTGCACTTTAGTGTTTATATGTTGTTTAACTTCTCTTCTACCTTCTAATGGAACCGGATTATTACTTCTATCTCCGGAACAACTTAACAACATATGCTGTTCGGTATTCTTTCGTGGCTTCCTTCTCAAGCGCTCCCGTGGAGGGAATGGCAACCTTTCCATCATGCCCATGATCAAGTTAACCAAGCTTTGGTAATCAAATGCCTGCCCCTCATACAACTTCTTCTTCACTATCGCCTCACCCAGTTCGGTCAACTGCATCATCGTCTTCTTTCTCTTCCCTCTACCTTCTTTCCAGACGCGCACCAAGTAGGCAAGCCTGTTCTTACATCTTTTGTTGAGCCCGCAGATGGCTTCAAAGGTTGACCACCTTATTTCCACCGGCTCGAAACCGTGAAGTTGCTTCTTTCTCATCTTCTTGTAAAGCTGATAAAGATTCATCGGTCCGTTAAGGTAAAGGGTTAAGAGGATACACCAAACTCTTTCATCCTGCTCAAACTCGTAAACACGCCTTGCGATATGTCTTGCCCTCTCAAGTCTCCTTGCTTGCATCTCTTGCTCTCCTCGGCTTTTTGTGCTATAATTATTCTTGCATCTCTTGCTCTCCACGGCTTCTTGTGCTATAATTACCATTCGGATCACCTCCTTGGGTGATCTGATGGTTTGGAGCCTGACGGCGAGCGGGCCGTGGGCCACCATAGACTCTGCCGTCAGGCTCGTTCTTTTTCTTTTCAAGGTTCTGTAACCTGTGTGTCGCGATATAATTATACATCGGGTTGTTGCCTCCTATGCAGGTGGTGGTTCGTGATATAATTAGCATCGGTCTCACCTCCTTAGGGGAGGGGTCTTACAGAGAGCCTGACGGCGGTGTATGAGCCACTTGCCGTCAGGCTTTCTTATTTACTTCCCTCCCCTTGATTTTAGCTACCGTCATTTTTCAGGTGGTGAACCTTCTTTCATCAGCCACTCAGCAATTAACAATCTTATTGCTGCCGAGGCAGTTAAGCCAAGTTTGCTTGCACGCTCCCTAAGCTTCTCATACATCTCCTCAGACATCTTCACTAACACCAGCTTTTCGAAACGAAGCTTTTGTTGCTTCTTCATTCTCTTCTGCTTCCTCATTCCCTTCACCTCTTGCATTAGCTTGGTCAACTGCCACTTACATTGTTAAAGTATAGCGTCAAGTATATCTTCGCGCCATGTCCAAATATGCATGGTCATAAGCTCCTCATCACATCTATGTCCGTGTAACTATTAAAAGAGAGGCTACCAAGCAACCTTTGTAAGGTTGGAGGTGTATCTTTCCATGGCTGGCGAGGAAGTGAAGAGGGCAATCGTTTCGTTTGCGAAGGCTCGAGCAATCGCTCAAAGGAAATCACTCTCTCCAGTCCCTTACCTTCGCCAAGATGAAGTTGCAGCGCTAATTGATGCTGCCTTACATCTCCGCTACAGAGAGAGGAATGCACTGCTCATCAAAGTCCTCTATCAATGCGGCTTGCGCATCTCAGAAGCTTTATCGCTGACCCCTTCGCATCTTGAGCGAGTCGATGGCATTCCGTGTCTCAGGATCAAAGGCAAGGGTGGAAAGGAAAGGCTTGTGCATGTCCCAGAGACTCTATTCAGCCAGCTCCTTGCTTTCGCATACCAACGAGGGCTGAAGCCAGATGAGAGGATCTTCAACCTAAACAGAAAGAGCGCTCATAAGATGATATCAAAGGCTGCAAGGCTCGCTGGACTTAACAAGCGTGTCTATCCCCATCTCCTGCGTCACAGCTGTGCTATTGAGAGGCTGAGGCAAACAGGGAATCCAAAGGCACTGCAACTCCATCTTGGTCATGCAACGCTGACCATGACGATGAGATACTTGGCGACACTCACTATGGAAGATGCGTTGAAGGTGCAAGCTCAAGTGAAGTTTGATGAGGGTTAGCTCTTCCTCTTCTTACGCTTAACATCAACTGGCAGGTAATCTGAGATTGTTTCTGTGCGGACAACTTTTGCTCCAGTGACTTCCTTTAGCGCCTCCAACTCCTCATCCTTTGGGTTGTCAACGATGAGCCATGCAACCCTCTTTTCACCTTTGGTGAAGATCCTCACGATCACTCTTGACTTCTCTGACATCCTCCCCATCAGCTTACAAACCTTGCATGCTACGCTTTTTGGCGGGCAGGTCGTCGTCCTGCCTTCGTGCTCAACCTTAAAGTGCTCTATCAACCTGTTCCTGAGCCAACCGCGAAATGTGAACGGATTCTTTATCTCCGTCTCACAGGAGAGATAAGCAAGCTTCTCAAGAGCTCCAGTATCAATGGCTTTAAACCAAGAGCTCCAATTCATCTTGAGCTTGTTGAAGATGCGTTGGGCAAGTTGGACGAAGAGGGATGGCATTGTAAACTCACCGTCGCCAACTAAATCCATCACCTTCGGATTGAGCTTTTGTATCACATCCTGTGGCTTGCCGAGTGATGTCTCTACAACCTTTATTGAGCAGTATCCGTAGCCCATAGAGGTGTTTGCTCCAACTCCAAAGTTTTGAAGGAGCTTCAAAGCACCCAAAACGATGTCGGCATCTCTTTCAGGAGCTTGGACGGTGAACACTATTTTGCCTCTGAAGAATTCTTGTCCTCTCACATTGACGATTTTCCCTTCGCCAACCAAGAAGCCATCGGAGGCTTTCACCGAAGGGATGGGGCGGTTGACGGCTTTGGCTAACCTCAATGCAAGTGTTGCTATTTGTGTCGTGAGGACTATTGAAGGTATGAATGGCTTCTTCCTTACATCCCTCACTTGCCTTCCAGTCCCAAAGCCAACATGCGCTGGTTTCTTAAGCTCAGCCGTGCACTTGAAGATGATCATTCTCATCATCTCCTTACCTTCACATTTTGCCCAATGCTTATTAGCTTGACAAGGGTGACGGACATTCAAATTTGAGCTTCTGAGGGCTTGGTTGGATTAAGGGCAGTATCAAAATAGTGGTGTGGTGAAGACGGGCGCTGTGATGGAAAGTGCAACAAGAGTTGCATAAGCCTCCTTTGAGGTTTCGCCGTCAGGAGCTCAAGTGAAAGGGGTGGTAGTCATGAGGATGAAGATGTGGATGGAAAGGGTAGGTGTATCACTAAAGCAAATGGCAATGATGGTCGGTTACGACAAGACCACTCTATGGCATGCCTTAAATGATCGCAATTACCGCAAGAGGCTTTCAAGGAAGTTTTGGGGGAGGGTTGGCGCGGTGGTCAGATGGAAGATAAAGCCGATTGCTCTTCGCTTGGAAGACGAAGGTATAAAGATGATCAGATGTCCTCACTGCAGATCCTTCATCCAAGTCAAGGTAAAGGCAAAGGCGGATGTCATCATCGAGCCTCTGTTTAGCCACCATGAAACGAAGTGAGTGCATCTTTGTCTAATAAGATGGGAAGAAGGAAAGCCGTTAGAATGGTAAAGTGTGAGGATGTTAAAAAGTCAAGGAGTAGATACGGATGAGCGGGAAGGCAGTGGTGATCTCATTTGCGAGCTTGAAGGGCGGGACTGGTAAGACGACTTTGACACTCAACCTCTCACACCTTTGGGCTGACAGGGGAAAGAAGGTGTTGGTTGTCGACTTTGACCCTCAGGCTAACCTCACTTTTTCTTTCCTTCCACCAGAGAACATTCCAGAGGCATCTCAAACACGCTCGTTGTTTTTGAGGAGAGCGCCTGAGCCGTTTCAAGTTTCAGAAAACCTGTGGCTCATCGGGACTGACGGGAGGTTGTCAAGTTGGGATTTGAGAGGTTCATCTTCAGACTTGCTTTTGCCATCGCAAACCCTTCCGCTACTGCCTCATGACTACGACCTTATACTCCTTGACACCCCAACAGGCTGGAGACCTTTGACTAAGGCAGCTCTTTTGGCTTCCGATTATGTTGTGATTCCGATTGACCCATCCCCTTTCTCAGTTGCTGGCGTTGTGAGGATGGTTGAAAGTTTGGTCGAGTTATCTGAGAGGCATAGCAGGTCAGTGCAAATTCTTGGAGTTGTTGTAAACATCGCAGAGGAGCACACGAGGGTAACTCAACGGGTTATAGAGACGGTGAAACAGCTTGTTGGGGGCGATAGGTTTTTGGGAGTTTTATCGAAATCTGTGAAGGTGAAAGAGACAGTGCTGGAGAGGAAACCGCTTCATGTTATTGCCTCAGGGAGCAAGCTCTCAAACCAGATAATTGAAATCTCAAAGAACATCGAAAGGAGGGTGAGAAGGTATGAAGCAAAGGAAGGCTGACACGCTTGCCGAGCTTGAGGAGAAGGGGGTTGGGTTGATGGAGAAGCTGGAGAAGGGAGGAAGTAAAGCTGTTGGAATGGGTGAGCGTAAAAAAGTTGAGACAGAAAGAAAGCAAGCTGTTGAGATGGAAAGAAGGAGAGATGTGAAGACTACGATAAAGATGCCAGAGGAGATGCTCAAGGCATTGAAGCACAGGGCGATTGATGAAGGGAAGACCATGCAAGAGCTGGTCATAGAGGCTGTAAGGAAGCTTTTGGAAGGGTGATGTCCAAGGAAGAAACAACGGAGAGTAGCGAATGGCTTCTTGACGACAACACGATTTGAGCGAGAGAGGTAATTTGCATGCCGAAGGAAAACGCCAAAAAGGCTATGTCTGGGACTTAGTGGAAGCCATCCGATAGAAGGTTCGGGAAAGGCAGCAAGAAAGGAGGGATAAGCTACCCATGACAGACTGGCGAGAACGAATCTCCGTTGATCCCAATGTTTGCCACGGAGCACCCTGCATCAAAGGGACTCGCATCATGGTTTGGGTCATCCTCAGTTGCCTTGCAAACGGCGATTCCATTGACGATGTTCTCAAGGCTTACCCTAACTTGACGAGGGAAGACATCTACGCAGCCTTAGCCTATGCTGCTGAATTGGCGAGGGAGCGCATCGTTCCTGTTTCGGTTGGTGAGGCAAAGTGAAGATAAAGTTGGACGAGAACATTGACCCTCGGGCGAAGGAAATCCTTGCTCAACATGGGCATCAAGTGTTCACTGTTGCAGAAGAAAGATTAAGTGGCGCTTCAGACGCGGTAATTGCGGATGCAGTGATGAGGGAAGGGATGTGCTTGGTGACTTTGGACTTGGGGTTCGCGAATGTTTTGAGGTATCCACCAGAGATGTATGCGGGGGTAGTGGTTTTGCGGCATCCCCATCTAACGGTTAAAGGCTTGCTAAACTTGGTATGCCAACTCGCTGACCTTCTGAAGGAAGACAACCCTCTTGGGAAACTTTGGATTGTGGTGCTATGTTGAACAACTGGGGTCCGAGGGGCTACAATGGCGGTGGGGGATCGACGATGAGAGAGGAGAAAAACCCGATAGAAACCGGAAGGAATACAACGGGAGGCTCGTCCAGAGGGGAGATACTCCTTGCAGTGGAGAGCTTGAAAGGGATGGAAGGAGGAGCTTAAGGGGATGAACTTTAAGAGGAATGGAAGGCCTTTCCTTTACCCTCGTAGCCTGATGTTGTTCTTTGGGATACTTAGGGTTGTCTTCGGGCTTCCCTATCGCCAACTTGAAGGATTTGGGAGGGGGTTGGGGAGGCTTCTCTCCATCCCCTCTCCAGACTACAGCACCCTTTAGCCTGTGTATCCCGAAAGTTGAACTTGATTCAGGATACAGAGCAAGGGAAGGTGAAGAAGTAGTCATAGCGGTAGACAGCATGGGGATAAAGGTGACCAACAGAGGGGAATGGATGAGGAGGAAGAAGAAGGGCTATATCAAGATCCGTGTTGCAGTTGATACCAGAACAAAGCAGGTTGTAAGCCTTGAGGTGAGCGATGAAAAGACTCATGATGGGGAGAAGCTAAAGCCTTTGGTGAAGAAGGCAAAGAAGAAGGCAAGGGTCAAGAAGGTTCTTGGGGATGGGGGTTATGACTCTCACGAGAACTTCGATTTCTTGGCTTCTTAGGGGATTGAGCCTTGTATCAAGGTGCGTAGGGATTCTCTCTTGAGCTGTGGTGGGGTTAGGGGTGAGGTAGTGAGGGATTACCTTAAAGACCCTACTTCTTGGAAGAAGGGCCGAGGGTAAGGATAATTATCTCGGAGGTGTCAATATTTTGCGTCCAATCACTGCAAGTATTTTGTGTGTTCTTCTTTTCTGTTCATCCAATTTGAGAGGCGAAATAAAAAAGGGAGAGACGAGCATCGCTCTAATAAAGGAGGGGAATAAAATAGCGGGATTCTTCTTGAAGGCAAAGGGAAAGCCCATCGCCTCCATCTACTGGGATAGCCTGGGCGTTCTTCATCCCTCTCGTTTTGAGGAAAAAGATAATTCACTGATTTTCCGAGATTT
>Ga0209225_1003710_pt1 | contig 12517 bp, 18 predicted proteins | sample WasSprMetagenome_FD_184732 | JGI IMG/M metagenome (GOLD analysis project Ga0209225, IMG submission 184732) | Sulfidic aquatic microbial communities from Washburn Spring, Yellowstone National Park, USA - WS (SPAdes) (version 3) | ecosystem: Environmental > Aquatic > Thermal springs > Hot (42-90C)...
ATTCCGGGAGCTTGGTTTCGTCTGATGCGGGAATTTTGGTTAAAAGAGCTGTTGCCCAACGTTTGCGCGAGATAAAACTACATGCACCGCACAGGGAGCTGACGGTTGATTACGATCGCGGAATGATAGTCGACCTGGGACGAATCGATGAAATTTTGGCCGCCGAGGTCGCTGAAAATGGGGGCGAAATTTGGCTCAACGCCCCGGTGAAAAGCTTGTTGATGGAGGATGGAGTTGTTCGCGGTGTTCACATCGAGGCCGGTGGCTGGTCGGAGAACATCAGGGGAGAGGTGGTCGTGGATGCAACGGGTGCAAGAGGCGATATGTCCTGCCTTTTTTTAAGCGAGGTGCTCCGAAAAGGTTGGAAACGGGAGTTCTTGGCCTTTTATAATGAATACTTGATGGTCAACGCCAGTGATGAAAAAAGCGCGGAGGTATTTTTCGATTCCTATTTGGCTCCGGGTGGTCATGCCTGGGTATATCCCCTCACAAAAGGTCTGGCGGTTTCTGGCATCTGCGGGCTGAGGATACATCCAGACGCAGCGCTTGATGAGTTTTTGGGAAGGAGGGAAATAAAAAGGCTCACCCGCGCAGTGCCGATAGCCGCCTCCCGGGGGCAGCTGCCATTGGAGGGGCCACTTTCTCTGACCTGCGGAGATGGGATACTTGCAGCTGGCGGCGCCGCAGGGCAGATCTTTCCCCTCTCAGGGCAGGGCCTGCAGTATTCCCTGCGTTGCGGGGAAATCGCTGGCCGGGTGGCTGTTGATGCCATCACCGAAGGCGACGTCTCTAAGGAACGTCTTTCGGAGTATGATCGTGTTTGGCGGTCTGAGTTTGGCCGAGATTTTGAGATCGGAAAGGTCATTTACTCTTCTCTGAGCGTTTCGCGGGATCAAAAGATGGATGCCCTCGCGGCGGTTCTTGACGGCAGACCTGGTTTGCAACGCGCCTTCGTGGATCTCTTTTTGGGCTTCAATTTGGCCTCCTCGGCAAGAACTTTGCTCAAGGATGAAGAAATTTCGAAAATTTTCGGCGGTGAAGTGATCAAGCTGTTCAACCGGAGGTGACCCCGATGCACTGTCCGCTTTGCAGCAGTCCCGCTGTCATTTACGACGGCGTCAGGGGTGAACGTATCTGCGTGCGCTGCGGCTTCGTGATTTTGGAGCGCCTCTGCGAGCCGGGACCGGAAAGGTGTGCTGGCCCTGGTGAGGAGACGGAACGGGCTGATCTCTCTTCAGGTTTTGATTTAACCCAGCACGACTATGGCTTAGGTTCCAAGTTCAATGTTTCTTGGTCTCTGCCCCCTTCCGAGCGGGCCCGCCTGCGGCGGATGCAACTGCTCCAGCAGAGGGCGCGCGTCCTTGATTGGGGGGACAGGAGTCTCCGTGAAGTTCTCATCGAACTTGATAAGCTGTGCGAGGACCTGTCGCTTTCCAAGGGGATCAAGGCTGAGGTCAGCATGCATTACCGGAAGGTGCGGGCCAAAAGACTGACGTCCGGCAGAAGTGCTCACCAGGTCCTGGCGGCCCTGATTCTGGTCACCTGCAGGTTAAGGAGCATACCGAGGACAGATGAGGAGATTGCGAGAGCTGTGGCGGAGCGTTTCGGGCTGGAAAAGTCAGGAGTCCTGAAGGGGGTTCATAGATTGACCAAGTTGTTCTCAAAGGAACTCGGGTTAAAGCTGCCCTGCGTCTCCGCCGACAGTTATATAGATAGATTTGCGCCACAGCTGGGACTGTCCCAAAGAGCCGCCATCAATGCCCATGAAATGTTACGGGCTCTTCCCAAGAGCTTCGTGCAGGGCAAACCACCTCTTTTTCTGGCCGCCATTGCCATCTACTGTGGCGCCAATGCCGCTGGTGAGAAAATGACTCTGAAGAAGGTGGCGAAGACGTTGGGCGTTGGCATTTCCAGCCTTTCCAGCAGCGTGGCGAGGATCAGAGGCATCGTTTCTCGGGAATGATGATGATCCCCTCTTCCGGCCTGCCGACCTTTTCCACCTTGCCCTTTAAATAAAGCAGGCCGGTTAAGGCAGCCAGCGCGGCATCTACCTCGTGGCGGCTCCCACCGCCATCAAATTTAAACCCCAGTTGTTTCAGCTTCTTCATCCATTTTTTTCTCTCGGCGGTTCCAAAAAGGAGCAGACCAGATGTTCTGGGGTGAACTTCTATCACTTTGATTCCCATCTTCCTAATTTTTTTGGCCAGTGCAGATCCCCTTTTGGTCAGCGAGCGCATACTGCCAAATTTTGGTGGGAACACCCGGAAACCCCGCTTTATCAGGGAGAGGTCGGCTTCCCGGAGACCTCCGCGGCGGGGAAGGCTGAGGGGAGCATCTATCGCCACGACTGCCGGCCTGCTGGCCTCACAGCGGTCCAAGAGTTCTTCATCCGTGTATAGATTTTGCGTGGTGAACCTTCTTCTTTCTAAAAGTGCAAAGCCGCTCGGGTTGGCATCCAGGCCGGCTAGGTCTATCCCGACGATCCTCACAAATATAATTAACCCTCATTGGTTCAAATTCTATTGGATGGTTATGGTGGGCATAAGGTGGTTGGGCCATGCTGCGTTTGAGATCTCGTCGGGCACGGAGGTCATTTTAATAGATCCTTACCTCACCGGTAACCCGCTGGCTCCGGTCAAAGCTTCTGAAATCTTAAAGGCCGATGTGGTTTGTGTTACCCACGACCACCACGATCATCTCGGCGATGCGATTGACATCTGCCGACGTACCGGCGCAACCTTTGTTGGGATTGCGGAGCTTGCCGAGTACGTAAGGTCTCAGGGGGTGGCTGACGTCGTTGGGATGAACATTGGAGGCACGGTTGAGGTAAAGGGAGTGAGTATCTCGATGGTCCCCGCGTTTCATTCGGCCCGGAGGGGATCTCCGGTTGGCTTTGTGGTCAATTGCGGCGGAGTGAAAATCTACCATGCGGGAGACACCAGCGTCTTCAGCGACATGAAGCTCATCGGGCAATTATACCAGCCGGATCTGGCCTGCCTGCCGATCGGAGGTTACTACACGGCGGGACCGAGAGAGGCTGCGGAAGCGGCGGGATTGGTTTCACCCAAGATCGTCATCCCCATGCACTACCTGACCTTCCCCCAGCTCGAGAAATCAGCGGATGAGTTTGTTGAATTGATGAAGAACAAAAACCCGAGCATCAAGGTGGTCGTCCTTAAGCCCGGAGAAATCTACCACCTTTAGCTTCTCTTCATCACCGCGGCCAGTATTATCGGCAGGATCACTGTGGTGTCCCCAACCACCGTCACTGTTTTTGCGTCTTTGGCGACCTTACCCCAGGACTTGGCCTCTTCGAGAGTCGCCCCGCTCAGGCCGCCGGGTTCCGGTCGATCCATCGTTATCTGAATGGCGTAGTCAAACGATCGCGGCGTCAGGAGCATGCTTTGGAAGATGAAGTTTTTGGGCACCCCTCCCCCGAGAAGAACAGCACCAGGTTTTTTGGCTCCGCTGGCGAGTTCCAAAATCTCTTTGATGTCCTTCAGGGTGTCTATGACGATATCGTGATCCTGAGAGTAGAGCCAGATTTGGAGGCCCAGGATCGAGTCCGCAATGGCGGGACAGAACACCGGGACCTTTTTCTCCGCAGCCGCTTTCAAGAAGGAATTTCTGTCGGTCAACTCCAGGCCGATTCTGCGCAGCAGCTCCGCAGAGGAAATCCTTGATCCCTTTTCCAGAACCTTGGCTAACAAGGGCTGGATGTTGTCCTCGAATATTTCAAATGCCTCCTGCGGAACATAGACGTCGTAGATGCGGCTTATTCTCCTGTTGCGCAGTTCGACATCGTCCGCCTGTTCGTCACCTTGGGCGTGGTGGCCTCCGAAGGCCTCGATCAGGTCATGGGTGGCGTTGGCCCCGGTCACCACCAGCACGTTGACCAGATCCTTCCTGATCGCGTCGGTGAGCGCCTGTCTCAGCCCTCCCGGGACGACGGCTCCACCAACCCCCATGAAAATGGTTGATTTTTGCCTCAGCATTTCGCGGTATATCTCCACTGCTTTAGCCACGCGCCCGGCGCTGAAGACCCCACATTTTTCCATCTCCTGGACTAGATCGTCTATTCTCATCCCTGCCCTTAGCTGAATGTGTTTGACCCATCTGGCCATCCCGATCGCTCCATCAAAGTTTCAGATTGTGTGGATTTAAATTGAACACCTAAAGTTCTTCGCGGCTCAGAGGTTTTTTAAACCTTGATGCGAATTACACGTCTGTGGGGCCGTGGTGTAGCTTGGTTAGCACTCCAGCGCAGGCTGGGCTAAAAGCAGGCTCCAGTGGACCGTCGTGGGTCTGCTGACGCAAGGATGATGACCCATTGGAGCGGTGTGAAGAGACCTGCGAACCCGGGTTCAAATCCTGGCGGCCCCACCATACTTTTGGGTTCAAAACCCTTATATTGGGAGCCGAAAACATTATCTTCGATGGCAAGCCAAAGGGCCAAGTACAAGTTCCTTCTGGAAGACCCCGACATCCAGAGGTGGTACCGGAACCTCGCCAGGGGTTCTCAGATCACGGCGGACATCTGCTTGCGAAGACTGGGCGGGTTCTGCGCCGAACGCGGGATAACACCGAAAGACCTTGCAGCGATGGAGCAGAAGGAGCTGGAGGATCTTCTCCTGGACGCGGTAGGCGAGCTTGAAGCGCAGGGCAAGGCTGGCAGCTACATAAAGTCGATTTTAAAGGCGCTGAAATCTTGGCTCCATCACAATCGCCGCGAAATTAAGGTGAAAATAAAGATCAAGGGGGCGGACGAAACTCCGACTTTGCGCGACGAAAGGGTCCCGACCAAAAACGAGCTCCTCCGCATTCTGCTTGCGGGAGACAAAAAGACGAGAGCGGCCTCTGCGTTGGTAGCTTTTGCCGGGCTGAGGCTGGAGACGCTCGGGAACTACCACGGGAATGACGGCTTAAGGGTGGGCGACTTCCCTGAGATGCGCGTCGAAGACGACAGGGTCGTGTTTGAGCGCATCCCGACGCTCGTCGTGGTGAGGGAGTCGCTGAGTAAAGCCAGGCACCGCTACTTCACTTTTCTCGGCGAAGAGGGTTGCCGGTACCTCAAAGAATATCTGGAGGAGCGAATGAAGCAGGGAGAAAGGATCACCGACAGCTCCCCGGTGATCACGCCAAAGCTTCGAAAGAAACCTTTCATCAGGACCATCAACATCGGAGACATGATCAGGGCTGCTATCAGGAAGGCGGGATTTCCGTGGCGGCCCTATGTGCTCCGGTCTTACTTCGACACCCAGCTCATGGTGGCCGAGAACGCCGGGAAGGTGATCAGGGACTACCGGCAGTTCTGGATGGGGCATAAGGGGGACATAGAGGCGAGGTACACGACGAACAAGCACAGGCTGCCGGAGAACGTCGTTGAGGACATGAGGGCCTCCTATCAGAGGTGCCAGGAGTACCTGCAGACCACGGTTCCAGAAGCGCCCAGCGGAGATAAGATCAGGGAGGAGTTCAAAAGGCATCTGCTGCTGGCGGCCGGTTTCGAGCCGGCGGAAGTGGAGAAAATAAACCTGTCGGCGATGAGGGATGACGAGTTTCAGGAAATGATCAGGCAGAAGCTCCTGACCCTGATGGAAAACAACGGGGCGCGGCAGAAGATAGTGCCGATTGAGGAGATCGAGAAGTACATAGCTAGAGGGTGGGAGTTCGTCGCCGCCCTGCCCAACGGGAAAGCGGTGATAAGGCTCCCGACGTAGGCGGCGGTTACCCAATCCTCACAAATGTGACCCTTTCGCTCCCGTCCTCGTAAACGTGCCCGGCGAGCTCGTAGTTCTTTTCGGAAGCTGAAGGATCAACCGCGAATATGTCCATGGCCACGCCCATCCTCGGCGCAGCCCCGACCATCTGCATGAAATCCATCTCGTCCGGATCCGCCTCGGTAATCTCTATGACATACTCCATGCCGAAAGGGCCTTCGCCGAGCTCGACGGTCTCACAGGCTTCGGGGTTGCCGGTCACCTTTGCCATTTTCTCCAGAATCTCCCTGTAGCGAGGCCCGATCTTCTCAGCGAACCAGCCCAACTCCCTCGCTGTAACGCCGTGGTACTCCATCCATCCAGGTACTATCCAAATCAGCACATGAACACCGAAAAATATCGCTGGAAACCATTTTTACGGGTTAACAAAAGAAGGAAAAACAAAAAAGTTCTTGATTTGCCTCCAGCAACCCCGATTTTCTTACTCAGCGCTGGTCGGCTGGGCTTCGGCCGGCTCGGCTTCCTTGGCTTCGGCTGGTGCGGCTTCTTCGACCGACGGCTTCATTTTCTTCTTTCTCGCCAGTGGACCACCTCCTCAAGGTTTGCCCTCCGTTTCTCGCCCGCGCTTTAATGGCTGAACACGCCTTCTGCGGTGCGGACTTGTAAACATTTAAAAGGGAAATTTGGGCTATACTTTCCCTGTGGTTCCGTGGACGACCGCATTGAACTCTTCGTGCTGATCCTGTCGCTTGCCGGGACGCTGCTCCTGGCGGATGTCCTCAGGGGTCTGCTCTCCGGCCTCTCCAGCTACGGCCCTCTCGCCACCTTCATTGTCGGCATCGGGTTCCTTTACGTGGCCTTGCGGATCAGGAAAAAGGATGACGCAAAAAACGGCGGCAACGAAAAAGCGGGCTGAATTTAAAATTTGAAGCCAATCGCCTCCCCTTTCAGAGCAATGTTGTTCACCCCCTCTGGTAGCGCCCGCGCTTGCGCCCGCTCCCCCAATGCGGCCTGATTTGAATTGCTCGCATTTTCACGGTAAAACTACAGGCGACAAACCACAGGGGCAGCAGAACTTGATCCAAATGTCGCCACTAGAACAACAGTATAGCACGATTTTGCAGGCGATGTTGTTTTTCAGACCTGGGCCTGCGCCCGCGCCTGCTCTGAGGAAAACCAAGCTTGCCCAAAATATTTTTTAGGTAAAATTATTAAGGAATCCTCAAAATCATCATAACTGTTATTAGAGTTTCTAACGCAACGCAACGGAGAATAACTACATAATCTGTAACCAAAGTTGTAGGTTCAAAAGAAAATTATTTAAAGTTTTCTCTTTAAACTAAACAAAGGGAGAAAGATGGAAGATGCCCAAATTTTAGAGCTTCTAAAAATATTCGAGGCTGATAACGAGTGGACCAGCAAAAATTACGAGAAACTTAGAAAGAAGTATGAAGGAAAAATATTCGCTGTAAAAAATAAGAAGATTATCCACGAAGCTGAAACAATAGAGGATTTTATCGATGGGCTTGAGAAGAAAAGAGAAAATGTTGCTTTACTGCTAATAGAAACCATTCCTCCAAAAAACGTGTCATTTATTCTCTGAGGGTATCAGTCTGACGCGCATCCGTTGTTATGCTAAACGATACATCAGCGGAAGACTCTTTCCTTTTGTTACTTTATTTGTAAAAACACCGACAATTACTAAACTCGTAAATGCATTAATTGATACTGGAAGTCCGTTCACAGTTTTGTCTCCAAAGGATATCATGAGTACAAGACTGTCAATTAAAACATTGCAATCAGGTGAAACTGTTTCTTTAGCTGGGTTTCGCTTTTTTAATCACCCAATTAAAGATGTTACTCTAAATTTCAAGACGGAAGAAGGGGAACTTCTCAAGATAAATTTACCGTCAATAGGCGCATTAATCCCCACAAAAATCGATAAAAATACGTTGAACGAGATTATACATATCCCAAGCATATTAGGGAACGTTCTTTTAGAAGAACAAAAATTGGCTTTATACTTTAACCCAAGTACCTTGGTTACATACCTTGAAAAAATCTGATTTTTAAAGTTCATTAAATAAAATACACATCCTCACTCATAGGAAAAATGCGTCCTGCGCCTGCTTCACTCCATCTTCCGAATTTAAAATTTTAAATTTTTGAAAAAAAAAAAATAATCCCCAGCTTCCGCTAACACCCCCTACGGGCGTGGATTCTGGGGATTTTTGGCGGTTTTTGGCCTGTTCAGCGGTACATTATGTTCTCTTCAGAGCTTTGCGGGTACGCCGGAGTGCTGGCTTCTTCTTCTTTGGCTATTCGTCTGTACTTCTCGTGGGCCGCCTTCATCTGGTCGTAAGAGCAGTCTTTCACCAGTTTTTCTACAGCTTCCTCCAGTTCTTTGCCAGGCTTCGGCAGGCGCAGAGCTCCTTCGATCCCGTGCTTGAGCCGCAGAACGTCGCAGAGTATCCCGAGGGTGTTCGTGTAGGTGACCACGTACATCTCTGCCTCGGTGAAGATCGGGATCAGCTGTTTGGCGAGCTCTCTGTCCTTCAGCGCGCGAAGCGTCAGGTGGACGAAGTAGTAGTGTATTGTCGCAAAGCTGTTCAGAAACGCTTCTTTTGCCGGCTGCTTCATCGGTGCGTTCAGGGCCATCTCTAGGGTCGTGTCCGCCAGCATGATGAGCTTTTCCAGCTCCTCCTTCAATATCTTCTTTTTGGGCATTTCCATCACCACTCTATATTTAGCCGAAGTTGTAGCCCAGAACGCCCCTCAGCTCGTCTATTTTTGCCTGGACGCGCTCGCCGAGGTCGGCTGGGGTGGCGGCGTGCTCGATCCCCTTCTCCCGGATCCTCAGGTAGTCGTCACCGAACAGCTCCTGAAAGGCCCGGTCGATCTCCGCCAGTTTGCGGTCGGCGTTATACCGCCGGCAGGCCAAGAACGTCAAATATACCAGCGCCCGCAAGCGCGAGGAGCCCCTCATGCGACCCACAAGCTTCTGGGCGGCGTAGCAGAGGTCGTCCCGAATGCCCGAGGTTAGCCCCATGTAGCCGCAGACCCGCTCGATGTCGTAAAGGAATTCGATGAGCCGCCGCTCGTTGGCTGGTTTGCTCCTGAGGTATGTTCTCGCCCTGTTCCACCACCGCTTGGTTCTTGGGGACATCTTCGAGGACTGGGGCAGACGGTAGATCTCGGTGCCCAGGTTGCGGTCGTGCCGCCTCACCGAAGTGGCGAGATCCCAGGCGCGCCGGAAGGAGGATTCCTCGTCGTCGTTGCGCTCCGGCAGGGAGGAAAACGCCGGTCCGAAGACGAGCCCGCAGCGGACGCAGACCCGCTCCCCGGTGCGCCAGTCGTTGATGATCTTATGGTCGCACACAGGCGCTCACTCGCACGCGCCGGGCGCCGTGCGAATGTAAAAGGAAAAAGGTGGAGGCAACTGCCCGCCCATTGCCTCCCGCTCCAAAACGCGCCGCGAGCTGCGCCATACCCATCCTCTCCTCCATAATATTGTATTAGGACCAGATGCCTTTTAAACCGCCGAAAAATGCGCCAGATGGAGGAGAGGACAAGTTTTATGCGGTTTTAGGTTTTAGTTTTTTCTGAAATTTAGAGAGGCCCTATCTGCCTGAAATTGGTTCGCGTTCCATTAATCATTTCCCAAGATTGAAGGTACCCGCGTCCATTTTTGTTGTTAATACCGAACCGAATGTTCCTGTAATTCGCTGCCTTGACGAACTCTTCCGGTATCTCGCCGATGCCAACCCCGTACAGCTCTTTCAAACCTCTGTTGATTTCTTCCTTTGTTCTCGGCAGACGGTGGATGAGGCAGGCGAGCCAAGTAATCTTCGCCAGCTGTTTTTTGAGGGAAGTTCTCTGTACCGTTCCCTGTTCTTTCGCGTTTGCGTAGATTCTCGTCATTTCTTCCCTGATGTAGCTTGGTAGTTCTAGCCAGCTGCTTATCCTACCGATCTCACGGTAAGCATTCTGCCAGAGCCTAGTTTCGCGCGGCCTTTCTCTCGTTGTTGTTCTCTTCCAGCACTTTCCGACCTCTCCCCCATCACCGCCGAAGGTCAGTTCGTGCGAGCTGCCGAGGAAATGTTCGCTTGGCGCATCGCCGAAAACACCCAGGTAGCGGTGGCGCAGGATTTCCTCAAGGTCTAGTTTTTCTAGACCGCTCGGGGTTGAAACAACAGGGCGGTCCAACTCGTCGTGTCCGACAACCTGCATGGAGTACCACCTCCGAATTTTAAATTTTCAAAATGCGTTTAGAAACTGGCAGCAAACTTGCCACCAGTTGGCAATGTTTTCCTATTTGCGGGGGCGGGCTGTCCGCTCTTCCCAGATCTGTATCTCATCCGGCTCGGCGCTGTTGCCACACTCCAGGCACTCAACGCTGTAGATGACATCCCAGCCGACGCCGACCTGCTCTTCACAGACCTTCTTTCCGTCGGCTTCTTCCAGCTCGTACTCGACTTTTCTTGCACCGTACAGCTTGACGTGCCGGGAGCCGCAGGAAGGGCACACCAGCTTTTCCGGCACCAGCTCCCGTTCGATATATTCCATGCACATGAAGTCTCACCTCCGTCAGCGCTTTTCTTGACCCTCAAGGCAGGTGTCTTCTGTGGAAGTCGAGCAGCTCATCAATATCCACGTTCTCGGCGTCGCATTCCCGGCCCTCATTTTTGCGTTCTGGCGCGGCACTTCCCTTCATTTTCACCGCCTCGCAATTGAGTTCAAAACCCGTTCATCCGGTTGATCGATTCGGAAGCCAGAACGTTGTACTCCAGCTCCCAGGATACCCGCTGTTCCCACTTGTGGAAGTCGCGCTTTTTCACCAGCCTGCCGTTTGGTTTTATCTCGTAGATTTCCATCCAGAACTGGTTGTAGATGAAGCTACGCCCCTTATACTTTCCAACAAGCACAGAATCACCTCCACCGTTGGGCTCAGCCCTTTGTTTCAGGGTTGTGGTTGGCGTTGCATTCCTGCTCGAAGGGGCAGAACCAGCAGCGCCAGGATTCGTGCGGGTAGTTCCTCGCCTCCGGGGGCGGCAAAGTGTGGGAGGTCAGATGCTCGTGAAGCTTTCTTATCCTGGCGATGGCGGCGTCCATCACGCGCTGGTCGTAGAACACCGTGAAGAACTTGTCGGCGTAGGTGTCCCTGGCGAGGTACCAGATGACGGCGATGCTGGCGGCGCGCCCCTCATGCCTCGTAGCCTTGAGGTACGGGTGCACCTGGAACACGTGGTCGATCTTCGGCGCGGTAAGGTGGCCGATGCTCTTCCCCGAAACCGACTTAACCTCCACGACGACCGGCTCCTCTCTCCCCGCGATCTTCACTATGATGACGTCGTCGAGTCTTCCTGATATTTCGAAGTCGTCGCAGATTATGGAGAAAGGCTTCTCCCAGGAGAGGAGCTTCACCTTGTCCGAAGACGCCAGCACATCGCGGATGAACCCGTGCGCTAGGTCAGCCGACTTGAACATCCTCAGCTTTTCCTTTGGCATCTCGTGCGGCAGAAACCGCTTGTAGTAAGATTGTCTTATGCAGGCGCCGATTTCAGACGGCCAGTACACACCGATCCTCGGCGGGTGGTTCTCCATTTTCAGGTAGTCGTCGATCAGGTCGCTGAAGTTGAAATCTGGACCGTTCATTTTTCATCGCCTTCTGATCCTTATTCTCCAGTTGCCCCGCCACGGCTTGGACAGCGTGATGGCAAAGTGCTCGAACTGCACGTCGTAGTATCCGACCAATTCGTAAACTTTCATACTTCCACCATCTCGGCAGATCCGTCTGCGGCCGCCGCAACTGCCACTCCAAGCTTTTTCTTCTTGGTCAAGGACAGCGACTTCTCCAGGGCGGCGGCAATATCGTCCTCCGCGGTCTCTTGAAGTTTGATGGGCTTGATCTCCTTGCCCTCAAGCTTCGCGGTTATCAGCTCCTGCAGCGCCTTGATGTACCTGTTCTTCAGCTCCTTGAACTCGGGCTTGCCGAGCGACTGGAGCAGGGTCTTTCCGAGTTCCAGCTCGCGCGCGTTCACTTCAACGATGTTTATCGTCGGAGGTGCGACAACTTCGTGCGGGTAGTAGAGAAGCGTCAGGAGGAGCATGTTCTTCCAGACGGAGACCGTGGCGATGTACTCCTTGGTGCCTCCCATCACGATCTTGCCGACGGCCATCACCCCGAGCTCCTTCAGGACGTGGTACAGGATGCTGTATCCCTTTTCCCCGGCCTTGCCGTCCGGAGTTATGTAGTACTGCTCCTTCTGGAGTATCGGGTCCACATAGGTCGAGGGCACGAAGCCGATGATCTCTATGCTCTTGGTGCTGGCGAGCCTGACGTTGGCCACCTCGTCCGGAGTCAGTATTACCATTTTGTCCTTGCTGACCTCGTATCCCTTCAGCGTCTCGGAGCGGTTCACTTCTTCTCCAGTTTCAGCGTCAACGAGCTTCTGTTTGACCCGGTGCCCCTGGGCGGTGACCATGTGGAAGCTGATCGTCTCTTCCTTCACAGTGTTGTGGATCTGCACCGGAATGTTCACAAGGCCGAAGCTGATTCCAAATTTGCGGGCCAAAATATCACCCCCTAAACTTTAGCCGATCTCAATCGCTTCAAGAACTCTCAAACTGCGCGTTTTCTCTTCAGCGGGCATTCCTTTGGAACAATACAAGGCGGTATGCTCCGCCTTCTTCATCAAACGCTAATTTCACAGTCGTCGCAAAAGTGACCGCTGCTGATAAAGGCCTCTACGATACCCTCGATGTCGCTTTTTCTTGCCGTTCCGAAGCCCTGCTCG
>Ga0209225_1003712_pt1 | contig 12516 bp, 10 predicted proteins | sample WasSprMetagenome_FD_184732 | JGI IMG/M metagenome (GOLD analysis project Ga0209225, IMG submission 184732) | Sulfidic aquatic microbial communities from Washburn Spring, Yellowstone National Park, USA - WS (SPAdes) (version 3) | ecosystem: Environmental > Aquatic > Thermal springs > Hot (42-90C)...
CCATCTTTTCCCTAATCTCCTCAACCTTCTCCTTTGGTATGAAGAAGTGCAGAATGTTGTCGAATGTGGTGCCTCTAGTGGGGCAGATTCTGAGGGGGTCTATCGCCGTGGTGCTCCGTCACCAAAAGTATGTGGTGGACGCTCTTCAAATCGCCACCTGCAAATATGTGAAATGCGAGACGCTCTACACAGCCGACAAAAAGCTGGCGGAGGTGGCCGAGGCTGAAAACGTCGCCTCGGTGCTCCTAGGCCGACCATAGCAACGCAAAGAGCTCGACAACCCTTGCCGCCCCCCCTTGCGGCTCACCGTCGCCTACCTGAAGGGACTCACGAGGGAACTTAGAGTTGCAGACAGTAAATTTTGCCGCAGAGCCGCCGTAGCCGCGGGGGATCTGGCAACTACCGCCTGTACCATCCGCACATGGGGCAGTAGCCGCCGCGGAGTTCGAAGCCGCAGACGGGGCACGGGTTCTCGGCGGCCCGCCGGTAAGTGTAGCCCAGTTGTTTGAAAATGTGGTATAGGTACCGCGCCGCGCCTTCGGCACGTATGTCGACCTTAACCGCCTTGCCCATCTCGGCCAGGACGTCGTATAGGGCGTCGAAGCCGCTGCCCCGCTCCACTGGGCTTTTCTTCCTCCAAGCCACCTCCGGCCCCAGAGTCTCGGCCAGCTCAGCCCGCAGTAGGCACTTCCCCATTCCGCACTTCACCTTCTCCTCCGCCGGTATGGAGAGGAGGAGTTCCACGTTTTGCAGAAAGGGCGCGACGACGTTGAGCCCCAGCGCCTCTCCTATCTTGAAGGCGCAGAAGCTCCACATCTGTGGGAGGCGTCTCATGTAGTCCTTGAGCTCTTCCAGCGGCATCTTAAGCATGTAGCCGTAGCCTACGCAGAGCTCGTCGCCGCCGTCGCCCGTGCACGTCCTCTTGGCCCCCCTCAGCTTCGCCTCCCTAAGCGCGACATACACCGCGGCGCAGTTCACCACCTCCATGGGGTTGAAGACGCGGAGGATGCGCACCGCCTCCTGAACCGCTTCGAGGGCCTCCTCCTTAGGCACAAACCGCACGAGGAGTGGGAGGCCCAGTCTCCTCGCGACGGGCACCACGTACTGCAGGTCGTCGCCGGGCTTCTCCAGATACTGGACGCTTATCAGAAGAGGCTTGAGACCGAGCATGTGGTGCGCCAAGGCAACCGCCGTAGAGTCGGCGCCTCCAGACGCCAGAACTACGTCGCACGGCGCCTCCTCCACCCGCCTCCTCAAGGCCTCTAGGATCACAGCCGCGCGATGTGGTAGTCGCCGTATTGCTCCACAGAGCCGCAACGGTAGGGGATCTTCACGTCTAGATACCTCACCACAAGCGTGTGGTACTCCCCTAGCTCCCCCAGGGGGTCGACCCCGAGTTGCCCCGCCAGCTCTATGAACTCCTCTACGTTTTCTCTAGTCACCAGGCGGCACACCAGCTCTCTGTGCCTAGCCCCGATTATTAAGACGTCCATATGTTGCACCTCCTCCCTCAGCAGCTGGGCCGGGTCTCTGCCCCACAGCGGCTCTCTGAGCTCGGCACCCGTCTCGGCCGCAAGCCGCTTCATGTATCTAAGGTGGTCCTCCACTGCCTGATCCCCCGCCACCAAGACCTTGGCCCCGAGCCGCCTCAGCAGAGAGGCCTTGGCCTCGAACTCGCCGCCTTTTGGGAGATTCACGATCAACGTCGGCACGCCCAGCGCCAGGGCCAGCTCCACCGTCTTGTGTAGGTTGAGGAGGTGCGGCGAGGGCCGGGGGAATTGGTAGACCGAGACGAAGAAGAGGTCCACAAGCCGCTCCAAGTGGTAGGCGTAGACCGAGTCCTTGCCCCCCGAGAAGAAAAGCACCTTCATGACTTAGCCCTGCGGTAGCTGTGGCTGAATGTGGGGTTGTAGTCAGAGCTCCGCGGGACCTCCCTCGGCTTTACGGAACTACTTTTAAGCATCACGGCGCCCTTGACCCTCTCGGCTATGTCCGCGAGGGTTACCACTATTTTTTCGCTTGACCAAGAGACCTTGTAGATGACTCCGACAGACGTTGCGGGGAGCAAGCCGCCTTCTGTAAGTTCCTTCACCACCCCGTCTATGACGTGGACGCCTGTGTATATGGCAAGGACGCCTCCCGTCTCTTTGGCGAATCTAGCCGAGGTCTTCAAATAGCCGTGATTTAATGTGGAGGACCAACTCAGATGCATGACGACACCCACTTCCATGGATTCGCGCTATTCCCCTATTTTTAAATATTGGCCAATAATCCATTTAATAAATATATCGGCAAAGTTGCGCGTATCTACAGAGGTGGGAACGCGGCAACCTCTCTCAGAATGTCCTCTCAACCACCTGCGAGAGGAAGGAGCAGTATACGGAATCAGCATGCTATACAGCCATAGGTGCACTCTGTATACCATAGTAACTCTACAGGTGCCGACCCCCACAAGAACAAGTAGAGCAGAGCATCGGGGCTGAGAAGGCAGGCAGAATAGCTACGGCATATCTCACACATGTTGCATCAGGCGCGTGGAGGTGAGGAGTGCGAGCCTGCGCCCCGGGCACCTGCCTTCGTGTGTAACGACGCCGTAGATATCCATATCTCGAGAGGATCTGTCGACTGGTGGCGCAGGTGGGGCCGGAAAGGCGATAGCGCTCGCCGCGCACCAGAGGTGTTGTCTCGTCGGTCTCAACACGCCGACGAGGACGGTTAACGCGCGTCTGGCTGGTTGTGCTGGTAGTAAGGCTTATATACGGCTGACGGTTTGTAGTTGTGGCAGTGGTTAGGGTTACGCGGAATTACCAGATAACGATTCCGGCCGAGGTGAGGAGGAGGCTTGGGATCAAGGCAGGTGATCAGGTGGTGGTGGAGGTGGAAGGGGACAGGATCGTCATAAGGAAGACGGCTGGGCGTTTGCCGAGGATTCGGCTGGGGCGGAGACTGACCCCCGAGGAGATAGATAGACTTGTGGAGGAAGGTGCGGCGAGAGGCAGTAGTTGACACCAACGCCATAATTTACTACGTGGTGGAGGACTCACCCATGCATGTAGAGGCTGAGACTTTACTTGACGGCTTAGACGTCTGGCACATGCCCACCGTGGTTATCCACGAGCTCGTCTGGTTCTTCAAAAAGGCGGCGCCGGAGGAGGGCGTCGGCGTGTTGAAGGCTCTTCTTGAGTACGAGAAGGTGGTGATCCACTGCGAAGACGCCACAACATTGAGAGGGGCCGTAGGCGCCGGGTTAACCCACTACAACGACGCCGTAGTGATCCTCACGGCAAAGAAGCTAGGGATACCCCTCGTCACCTTTGACACGCGGATGGCAAAGAGGGCAAAGGCACACGGCGTCTCCGTCTTGAGACGCCTAGACGATTGACGGCCGCCACACACCTCTGTCAGTCCGCCTAGTTCAATCCACCACTTCCTCAACCCTTCGAAGAACACGCCTGTCCCGGCGCGTCAAGTCCCAGCCCCTGTAGCCCCCAGCCACTCTCTTTCACTTAGCCTCTTCATATCCTCCTCCTTCGCCGGCTGCTCTTTGAGCGCGAGGTTCTGGCATCGTCAGCTCGTCCAGCACTCGTAGACGGTCTGCAACCGCGCCGTCAACGCCGCCAGAGTCTCTGGGTGCTTCCTCGACACCTGCTTCACCTCCCCGACACGACTCGCAACTACAAACAGTTTAAGAACCCGCGTTTGAGGAGATCGGCAAACAATATGGGGTCAAAAAGAGAGAAAAAAGGGGATTTATTTCAGGACCCAGATGGGGGTGAAGGTGGCGTTTCTGAGCTCTAGCCCTAGCAGGGCGGCGATGGTGGAGCCCACATTCGCCGTATATGTTTCAAAGCCTTTTATCTGTCTCACCCCGACGCCCTTGCCCCATATGCCGATGATGGAGCGGAGCTCTTTCCAGCTCCCCAGGTCGTCGTGGCAACCGGTGACGGAGTAGACGAAGGGTATGGGTGTGTTTACCACGTTGTCTCTAGTGGCGCTTTTGTCGTAGGCGCAGTAGCCCGGCTTTATGGCTATGGCTATGTCGCCTATGCGCGACTGGAGCTTTGCGGGTCCGTCGAGGAAGATCGTCGAGAAGTCGTAGCCGTAGATTGGCGCCAAAGGCCCGGCGGCTTGGCCGGTCCTGGCAACGACGAACGCGAAGGGCCACTCGCCGGTGGCTGAGTCGCGGATGGAGAGCAACACCTCCATTACCCTCTCCACCACTCTGCTGTATGTGGCGGGGTCTGCCTTGTACTTGGGGTTGATGAAGATGTAGCCGCCGTCGTAGTAGGCAACGGAACGGGAGAGGTCGGGCTTGCCCTTTTCGTCCACGACTAGTAGGCCGGCACGTCTAAGGGCGGTGTTTATGGCGACGCAACGCTTAACGCCCCACTGGCCGTGGTCGCCCACTACGATCAACACGTCGCCGTTTTTCATCTCTTTCATAAATTCGCCGATCCACTGGTCTATCCTAGCCCACATGCCGAGGTAGGTCTTCTTGGCCCACTCGGCGATGGTGGCGTTGCTATACGGCATGGACGGGTCCATGAGGCCGAGGATGGCGTGCTCCACTGGGTCGGGCGTCACGTCGTAGCCTGTCATCAGCTGGAACTCTACGTTCTTAAGCACGAAGAGGTTGGTGCGCCAGTAGTAGTCCACGGTGTAGTTCACAATCTCGGCATATGTCTTGAGGTCGATCCAGCCCCTGGCCACGTCGCCGGCGAGGCCGAAGTAGACGTCGATGTAGCCGTTCTCAACCACCTCCTTCCAGTACTTCCTCTTGAGGTCCTCAGGCCCCATGTACCAGGCGATGGGGGCGTTGTAGACGAGGGCGTTGCCGCGGTATATCCTCACGTCGTTGGGGGCTAGCGAGAGGGCCTTGACCATAAAGGCCGCCATGTACGTGGTGCCCTTCTCCGTCACGTTCACCACCACGGAGGCCCAGCCGCCCTCAGGCACCTCGGCGATCTTCTTATTGCCTTGATACAAGACGAGCACTTTGGCGCCGGGGTTTACTTCGCCCACCAGCACTGTCTCTGCGATGCGTATTTCGAGCTTGCCGCCAGTGTTGTTGAACTTGTAGAGCTGAGAGCTTGCGAAGCCTACGCCGGGCTTGTAGGCCTTCGACGCGTATATGATCACAATCTTGCTCTTGTCGGCGTCGCTTAGCTTGGCCTGCCAAGTGGGCACATAGCCGTGGATGAAGTTAGAGATGGCCACTCTGTAGCCTTTGCGCAGAGCCGCCTCCCAGATGGTGTCCGCCGCAATCAGCCGGCCCCAGTAGCCAGGCTCAGATTTGCCGCCCTCGAAGGGGGACTTGGGGTAGGCAGTGTTGGAGAAGACGCCATGGATGCCGGACGGCGCCCCGGTCAGAAAGGCGGCGTGGTTAGGGGAGGTCTCAGCCGGGAAGATGGGAGACAACTCGCCGTATGCGCCCTCAGCCGCGATCCTGCCCATGTTCTTGAGGAAGCCGTCTCTGGCAAGCGGCCACACGTCCATGGCCCTAGCGGCGTCTATGCTGATCAAAATGACGCGTTTAACTTCAGACTTCTGGGGCTGAGCCTGGAGCTGGAGCCTCGGCGCCTCCGGCGTCGGTGTGGCGGCTACGGAAGTCGGCGCCTCCGTGGCGGGCGAGGCGCCGGGCGCGGCGGGAGACTGCTCCGCTGGGGAGAGCGTAGAGGTGGGCACCGTCTGTTGCGGTCCGGTGGCGAGGAACATTGCCGCTAAAGCCGCCGCCACTAGAACCACCGCCAGTGTCAGTATCGCGGTTTTGCTTTTCTGGATTTTACCCGGATTCATGGAAAGCTTTGTGTAAACTTCTTGAAGCATTATCCATATGAAAATGTAATTTTTAAGACGCCTAGACCAATAGTTGCATAGGCGGGCGCAATATGAACCAGGCACAACAGGTCATGTAGATATACATATGTAGCCTCTCTATTAGATACTAATGTAGTTTCTCTACGCGCGTGGTCGTCTTCTCGGCGGCCGGTCTTGCCGCCAGACCTGGCCCACGTGTCGGCCCGCCGCGAGACATCTGTGAAAGGGCCGGCGTAAGTGCAAGTTTGCATCGCGGCGCTTTGAGGACGACTCATGAGGGCCTAGGGTGGGGGTATAGGGGCGCGGCGCCTACTGCGGCGGCCTAGAGAGGTTGGGCGTCTCCGCTGCCGGGGCTTTCCAAGCGTCTCACGTAGAACTGGCCAGCCGCAAAAACCCGGCCGCCCGCCGAGGACTCACTACAGCCTAATCGTCATGTTGTCCTCTGCTACTAGAACCGGTCTGTTTGCCTTCTTTACGTCTTGATATATTGTCGGGTTGAGGCGGTCGTCTATGTGGGTGAGCACTAGCTCCCCCGCCTTCATGACCTCCCCCTCCGCCAAAGCCTCAAGGGTGGTGGAGTGGGCATATCTCCAGCAGAGTTCTTTGTTTTCTTCGTTGCAGGTGGCCTCCAGCACGGCCATGTCCACGCCGGCGCCCAGCCGCCGCAGAGATTCGCAACCGGCCGCGGTGTCGCCGGAGAACAACACGTCGACTCCAGCCCTCAGCCGGAAGCCGTACGCCTCCTTAGCCGTGTGGTGACAGGCCTCGGCGGCCTCCACCCTAAGCCCCGGCAGATCCAGAAGGACGCCGGGGGAGACTCTGTGGAGTGAGATCTTGTAGAGCGCCGGGGCGACCTCGGCCACGAAATGAGACGCCACTATCTTAGCCACCTCCTCCACAGGCGGCGGGGCGAATATGCGCAACGGCTTCTTACGGCCCTCCACATAAGCCTGGGAGAGGGCCTCCGGCAACCCCAGGAAGTGGTCTATGTGGCCGTGCGTAATAAAGACGTAGTCCACCTCCGTCAAGAGGCTGCGGTCCGAAAGCCGGTAGTGGCAACCCACTCCGCAATCCACAACCACCAGATACTCGCCGGTGTCCACCAAATTAGCCGCCCGCCACCTCCGCGACCCGGTGCTCCCCCCGGTTCCCGTTCCCAAAAAGTGGATGTACATACTAGCCCACGCACGACGACGTCTCGGGGGCGGACACCACCAGCTGCAGGGCTGTCGATATCACCGCCGCCGACACAGACACCATAGGCCTACTTCTCCGGAACCTGTGCAGGTTCATAGAGGATGTTGGGTAAATAGCTTAAATCGTTGTCCATATGGATAGGCCTAGACGAATACACATAATCTCGGCGTTGTGGAGACGAGTACCTATGAAGCTTACGAGGCAACCCTCCTAAACCAGCCGCAACACGCACCGGGTTAATCTTTCCGCGGAAACAGATGAGCCTACTGCAGTGCGTAGTTAGGTGTAGAAATCATGAATTAGAAACATGAAAAAGGTGTAGAAGGGAGGAGCTATATGAGGTTTTCCCTCTTGCTCAGCTCCACGAGTATTGAATGCATCTGCTTCACTGCCTCCTCCGCGGTGATGGCGTCTTGGAAGTACCGCGCAATGACTTCGTTCAGCCGCGGCTGGGCGGCTGTCCAGATCGGCGACGTGCGGGCCGGCGTACCAGCCTCCACTATCTTAGCGTAACTATCCGCCAGCCTATTCCGCTTCCGCACCTCGGGATTTGCATACACGGTGGCTCGGGTGGGGGGCATCCCCACCTCAAGCTGAGCCTTCAACTGAGCCTCGTAGGAGGTGGCCGCCTTCACGAAGGCCTTGGCGGCCTCTTGGTTTTTGCTGAACTTAGGCACCACGTAGTACCACACGCCGGTGTGCGCCACAGGCCCTTTCTTGCCGGGGAGGGGCATAACCTCTACCTTGCCCGCCACTTTGCTGCGCTGGGGGTCGTCTACGTACTGTACCCACCCGTTCCACACCAAGCCTGAGGCGGCTTCGCCTTGGTACACAGACTCGTGTATTGAGCGGAGGTCTGGCCAGTTGGTGATCTGCGGGTGGCCGTTTTTGACAAAGAACTTCGCCGCCTTCAACGCCTCAACCGCCTCTTGCGAGTCAAGCACCGGCGTGACGCCGTCTTTGGGGTCGAAGAAGGCGCCGCCATAGGTCAGGAGAAGCAACGCATATGCATCTCCCGCCGCCCCGCTGCCCTGGCCCACTGTGAAGTTGCCGGTGAAGCCGTATATCTTCGGCGCAAGTCTCCTCTGCACGGTCTCGGCTATTCGCATGATGTCATCCATAGACTTGGGCTTGTTCTCTCCTATCTGATCTAGCACGTCCGTTCTGTAGAAATAGAAGTTGTAGTTGCCCAGGATCGGCACCGCGTAGAGGCTGTTGCCCGCCTTTACCGGCTCTAGAAGCTTAGGCGGGTAGCCCGTGGTGTCTACGTCAACGGGCACAGCCCACTGGGTGAACTCCCTTACCCAGGGCTCGTCGAGGTACAAGACGTCGTAGTCGGAACTGCCCCTCTGCATGGCCAGCTTAGCCACTTGGTAGAGGTCGTTGTAGCCCTTTGGTATGTACTCCACAGCCACGGAGGGGTTTCGCTCTTTGAAATAGGGAATGAGGGCCTTATCGTGGGCATCTTGGTGGTAGTCGGACCGAGCCAGGATTACCAACTTGCCTTGGGCGGCGCCGCCGGTGGTAGGCGTGGCCGTTGTCTGCGGAGTCGCGGAGGCTTGGGTTGTTGTGGTGGGGGGTTGAGACTGGCTTAGTTGCCAGAGCACTCCGCCGGCGACTGCGGCGACGGCGGCTCCGCCTACGGCCATAAACAGCTGCCTTCTTGAGATCTTTCCTTCTTGAGACATGTGCGGCTCTGCGATGAGATTTACATGTGTTGTTCATATGGTGGGGGAGGTGGTTACGTCGGCCGGGTGGGGTGGGAGACGGGGTCTAAAAAGGCTGGGTCATATGAAGAGGAAAAAGTTAGTGTTTCAGCCGCGCCTGCGTCCTTTTAACTATCAGCTCTCTGCTTAGAGTCACCACCCGGGTTACGCCCAGCGACAGCGCCTGATTCACCTCCAGGTGGCTGGTGACGGGCCCTATCATGATTTTCATTTCTCTGGAGAGGGCGTATTTGACGTAGCGGGCGGTGGGGAAGCCGTTGCTTATGTCGAAGTAGACCGCCCTTGCGTGCGGTGCCTTGACCACGTCTGTGGGCCTCGTTACGCGGTACACCCACCGCGGGCCGTCCTCCGGCGGCGGCGTGTCTGTTAACACGTAGACGTCCCAGCTGGGCTTGACGTAGGCCACGAGGCGCTCAGGATCGGCAGTTTCGAGATAGATCTCCCCCACGCCGGACAAGAAACTGACCATCTTCTCCAGGGGATAAACGCCGTCGGCCTCAGAGGCTGAGAGCGAACGCACCGACCTAAGACCCTTGCCGAGCCGCAGAAGCGGACGGCCGGTTACCACAGGCCTGTCGTCCTCTGTGAATACCACGTGTAGGACCACCCCGGCGGCCCCCCTCTCCAGCACCGCAACGACCTCGTCCAGCACGTCGAAGGTGGTGTTCTTAGCGTCGTAGATCACGTGGGGGGTCGGATACCTCGGCATGTTGAAGAGAATGACGACAACTTTGAGAATTATCCATATCAAGCCGCCGCGCCCGGGCCGCGGGAGACGCCGCAACGTCCACAAAACCTGCATATGAATTGCACATGTTAAAACCTCCAGAGACTTCCCTCAAAATCCCTCTGGGAGACGAGGTGCGCCGCAAGGCGTCTTGAAACCCCTCCGCAATGCCCCCACAAGATGTCTGACTCCACTTGACGCGTCTCCCTTTGTTGGCCAACCCAGACCTTGCCCACGACGTCGAGACCCCAGCAGGCGCACCACATAGTTCCAGAGGGGCCTAGTCCACAGCTAAGACCACCTGCCGCACCGGGCCGACACACAAGGGCTCATAAACGGCGCCGACCCCCTCTCGTGACGCCCCCCCCAAATTTTAAACCTCGGTGACGTAGCGTAGCTTAGGCGTCTTGAGGCTGTGGTCCGGTCCGACGGGGTGCTTCGTTTTCTGAATGGTCGTTGTGTCTTTCTGGCTGATGAATCACCACTTGGCGACGGCTAGCCGCGTCATTGTGCGGGCCGCCACTGTTACGAAGGCGACAGGAGGCAGGGTGCTGAGGAAGGAGGCGGCGGCCAAGACGCTCCACTCGTAGCGGAACTCTGAGGTGGCTAGGTGGCCTAGCTTTACCGAGGCTGTGAGGAGGTCTTGTGAGTTGAGCAACACGGCTGCGTATAGGTACTCGCCCCATACCTCTATCCCGGAGAGTACGGCGGTGGCGGCCATGCCCGGCGCCATCATGGGCAGAGCCACGTGGAGGAACCGCCTCACGGGCCCGGCCCCGTCGAGTTGCGCGGCGTGCTCCACCTCCTGGCTGTAGTCGAAGGCGAAGGCTGTGACCAGCCAGAGGCCTAGTGGCAGGGTGTAGACTTGGTAGGCAATCGCAAGGCCCAGCAGGTTGTTGAGGAGGTTTAGGCGCCAGAAGGCGTCGTATATGGCGACTAGTAGGGAGCTGGGCGGGAGGGCCCTTGTCAGCGCCACCAACGCCACCGAGACGAGGAGCGTCTGCCTCGAGAAGCCCAGCCTGGCCAAGGCGTAGCCCGTCGGCGCGGACAGCCCCACCGTTATGGCCACGGTGAGCAAGGCCACCACTGCGCTGTTGAGCAGGCTTTGGCCGAGGCCGAGCTTCAAAGCCTCTTGGTAGCCCTCCGCGGAGGGGCTGGCCGGCGGGAACTGGGGGACGCCCGGCGGCATCAGCGAGGCGAGGAAGATGACCGCCAGCGGGAACAGAGCCGTGGCCGCCGCGAGGGCCACCGCGAGGTCCGCTAGGCGCGCCATGTCCTCAGCACTAGGTAGACGTAGGGGATGGCCACCACCGACACCAAGGCCGCGATCAAGATGGAAACCGCCGCGCCCGTGCCTATGTCCAGCGGGTAGATGCCCCTCGTGTAGAGGAACACCTCCAGCGTGGCGGTGGCGTCGCCGGGGCCGCCCTTGGTGAGGAGCCACACCTTGGCAAATATCCTAAAGGCGTCTATCAGCCTGAGCATCAAGGCCGCCAGGATGGCCGTCATGGACATGGGCAACACCACCTTGAAGGCCATGGGCAGACGCCTGGCGCCGTCTATCCTCGCCGCCCACAGAACCTCCCCCGGAATCCCCAGCATCCCCGCCAAGACGATCAACACCACGAACGGGGTCAGCTGGAGGACGTCTAACGCGACTATGGCCCACAGGGCGGTCCCGGGATCGCCCAGTAGGTTAGGCATGGAGAGCCCAAGCGAGGCGGCGGCGTGGGCAAACACGCCCCTTCTGAAATCCACCGCGAAGTACCAAAAGACCACGTAAGACACCACAGGAATGAGAAGAGGCACGGTAAGCAGAGGGACGGCCCACCGCCGGCCAGACATATATATCCAGTACGCAAACAACACCCCCAAAGCCACTTCGAGAACAGTTGCCGACGCCACGAAGGCCGCGGTGACTAAGACCGACTTTTGGAAGGTGGGGTCCCCCAAGACGGCTAGGTAGTTGCCGAGACCTACGAACCTAGGCGTCTCGGCCCTAAACAAGCTGTAGTAATACATGGAGAGGTAGAGGGTGTAGAGAAGCCCAGCCACGTAGGCGGCGAGGCCGAGGAGGCCGGGGGCAACCAGGAGATACCTACTCAGCCGCATACTCCAGTAGGCGCCTGACGCCGAAGCGGATTTTTCCATCTATGCTCGGCCTCTCTGCGGTGTACAGCTTCACCAGAGATCCGCCTACCCTCGCCACCACGGCCCACCACCGGCCTCTGAACTCCACGTCGATCAGCTCGCCCACGAAGTCGCCGGCGCCCAGCTCCGCATCCTCCGGCCTAAAGGCCAGAAGCCGGCCGTCCATCGGCACCAAGTTGTAGCCCATAAACACGGCGACGTCTGGACAACAGGGCTTTTGCAGAACCTCCTGCGGCGTTCCCACCTGCAGTAGTCTCCCCCGCCGCAAGACGCCGAGGCGGTCGGCAAGCGCCATGGCCTCCTCCCGGTCGTGGGTAACCATCACCGTGGCTATCCCCAGGTCTTTTATTATGCGCCGAATCTCAGCCCTCACAGACTCCCGCAACAGGGGGTCGATGTTGCTGTAGGGCTCGTCCATCAACAACACCTGGGGCTTCTTTACGAGTGCCCGCGCCACCGCCACCCTTTGTCTCTGGCCGCCGGAGAGCTGGGCGGGCTTTTTATTCAGCACCTCTCTTATCCCCAGTAGCTGGGCTACCTCCAGCACCGCCCGGTTGATCTCCTCCCTCGGTTGCTTCGCCATCTTAAGGGGGAAGGCGATGTTGTCGAAGGCGGTCATGTGCGGGTAGAGGGCGTAGCTCTGAAACACATACCCCACGTTGCGTCTCTCCGGCGGGATGTATACGTCCCCCGAGTCGTCCACAAGCGCCCCGCCTAGATACACCTCGCCTCTGTCCGGTCTCAAAATGCCGGCAATTATGTTAAGCGACGTGCTTTTCCCCTCCCCGCTGGGGCCCAACACCACGAAATACTCCCCCTTACCCACCTCCAGCTCAAGCCCGTTCAGAACCCTCAGCCTTCCAAAAGACTTCTCCACGTTCTTTAAGACCACCGCCA
>Ga0209225_1003726_pt1 | contig 12486 bp, 6 predicted proteins | sample WasSprMetagenome_FD_184732 | JGI IMG/M metagenome (GOLD analysis project Ga0209225, IMG submission 184732) | Sulfidic aquatic microbial communities from Washburn Spring, Yellowstone National Park, USA - WS (SPAdes) (version 3) | ecosystem: Environmental > Aquatic > Thermal springs > Hot (42-90C)...
TAAAATGTTCAAATTTACTCTTTGGGAATCGTCTCACATCAACAACAACCTCCACCCCCGCCCCTTTCAAAATCTCAATAAACTCCTCCATCCCCCTATTACTATGCCCAATGGTAAAAATCCTTTTTGCCTTTGGCATGGTGGGAAGATTATAAGAGAAGAGGGGTGGAGGTGGATTTTTAAGTATATCGCCAGTGGTACATTCTGGAGGTTTTTTTTACTCCACTTATTTTGTCTAAACTACGGAATTTTGAGGGATTATTTTCTGAGGAGTGCCGTGAAGTTGAACTTACACAATTTTTTCTGTATATTTGTAAGAGCAGATTATTAATGAATTTTGATTTGGAATTTGAAAATCTAAAGTTTGAGATGAGAATTGATATTAAAGCTGTCCTTTTCCGTCAAGTCATATTCCAAGAAACGCAGGATGAGGAGTCTTTAAAGGGGCTTGTCCTTCTTTATAAAAGGATAGTTTGATGTGGGTTTAAAAAAGCTGAGTAAACAGAAGGAACCTTATGATCAACGAAATAATTGAGAAATTTAAACAAGCAGAAAAAAGTAAAACATTTCCTTTGTCTGAATGGCACCGTAAAGATTTGTTCGAAAGTCTCATAAAAGATTTTATCATCGGTCTTGGATATAATCCCGATCAGTTTGATTACGATGATTTAAGAGGAGTAGTGGAAATTCATCTCAAGAACGGTTTGAAGGTCAAGATATACCTTTCTTCCCTCCAAGAGAACCAGAGATTTTTGTCTAACAAACTTAGCGCACCCATAGATACTATCCCAAACCCAGAAACAGGGAAGCAGGAATATGAAATTACAGTTGTCACTAATTTTTATACCTGGTTTTTCTATTTTGACGGAAAAGAAATTTACGCAACTACTATAGATCGTTTGGCAAATGAATATGAACTCGTAAGGTCTCTTTTATCCAGAGAGGCGATTGAATCCGGTAAATTCAAAGAGGTCGCCAGGAAGCTATTGTATAAGGACGATAACGAACCTTTGAGGCGAGAACTAAACGTACTGAGGGAGAAAATTGCCAATAAAATATTACAAGAGAAAACAAACCTTCAATACATTAAAAACCCAGATGGTACATTTAATAACGAAATTCTGAACGAGATTACAACCCGCTGGATCACAAGATTCCTCGCCCTTAAACTGGCGGAGGACTCTGGAATTTCCTTCAATTTCACACTTCGTGATATAAGACAAAGTTTTAGACTGGATAACAAGATTGCAAAACCCGTTCCGGGTGCCAAGGTGAAGGAGGAAACACTGAGCAATGCTATAAGGGCTCTTATGAGTGAATTTGAGAGGAGGTACAATGGCGGTATCTTTATGTATGAGGAAGGGGTTGATTATATAACCGTTCCAGATTCTGCTTTTTTTGATCTCCTTGATTTCGCTACAAGCTGGGCATTCACAATAGAGGATGCGAGGATTATAGGCTTTGTGTATGAAAGATTTTTAGGACAGGAAATTGTTGTTGAAGAAAGAAAAGGAACGCCAGAAGCAGTTTTAAAGGATATCGGTGAAGCGAGAGGAAGAAGAAAAGCTGCTGGTATTTATTACACACCTAAATATATTGTTGATTACATAGTAGAAAATACCCTTGGCGAGATTTTGAAAGAAAAAAGAAATGAAATAGATAAAGCAGTAAAGAATCTTGAGATTGATAAATTTAAAGAAGTCCTTAAGGAAGTAAAATCTCTTCATGTCCTTGACCCCGCGTGTGGGAGTGGTTCTTTTCTTATAAAAGTTCTTGCTGAATTTAGGAATTTCTACGATGATGCTAAAAACAAGGCAGAAGAACTTGAAAAGAAGATTGATGCATTAAAACGAGAAAAAACAAAGGGGCAGATGTTATTTACCGATGATAAAGAAATAAATGAATTGTTGAAAAAATATAGTGAGCTGGAAAAAGAGATTGAAGAATTAAAATTTTCAGGAGTCTTTGCTTTGCGAAACAATATCTACGGAGTTGACATCGATCCTAAAGCAATTGATATTGCTGCTTTCACTTTAATGGTTCAGGTTTATGACGAGTTAAAAGATGGAGCAAGATGCCCAACAATGATAAATGAAAATTTGAAAATTGGAAACTCCTTGGTCTCCGCTATATCCCCAGGTAAAAGAAATGGCTTTAAATCAAGGGACGAACTGAAAGGATTTAAAGATGATATCAGCAACCTTATCGCACTAAGAGAAATAGAAAAAAGAATAGACCTTCTTGATGAAGTCGAATTAAAAAAACTTATAGAGGAAAATTTTGAAGATATCGTTGATGTTTATATTTCCATAAAAGAAAAATACCCTAATGCCATTCCAACTCCGCAACAAAAACTTCTTGATGAATGGCATAAAAAGGCAAAGAAAGAACCAATAGAAAAAACCTTTGATATTTTAATTCATCAGACAGGGCTTGCGAGGATATTTTTGAAAGAGGCCTATTTTGATAGGCTTGAGAAAATAAAAGAAAAGATTGAATTTGAAATAAATAAACCACTTATTAGATATTTCAACTCTGAAAAAAGGGTCTTAAAAGACAAAGAACTTGAGGAAATTTTGTCCGATGATAAAAGGGTAAAAGAAGAATTGAGATTTGTTAAAGATAGAGCAACAGAGATAAGCAAATTCCAACCACCAAAAGTCTTTAATTGGGAATTAGAATTCCCAGAGGTTTTCTTCAACGAAGATGGGACATTAAAAGAAAATCCAGGGTTTGATTGTGTTGTGGGGAATCCGCCATGGGGTAGGATTAAGCAATTCCCGGAGAAAGTAGAGAAAGCATTACTTGGTGAATATTTGGGAAATGTTTACACACTGCAAGTAGGAAACTTTAATCTTTACAAACTATTTTTAGAGCAATCTTATTTGTTGCTGAGGAAATCTGGCTTCTTCTCTATGATCTTCCCAACTTCATTCCTTGGAGAGAATGATTCAAGACTTCTCAGGCAGGAAATCTTTCAGAGTGCAAAAATTACTAAAATTCTTGAGTTCCCAGAATCAACGGAGGTTTTTGGCAGAGAGAATACACAGGATGTAACGGTATTATGCTATAAAAAGGAAAGTATAGAAAATGACTATATCTTTAAAATAGCTACAAATATAGGAAAAGAATCTCTTCCGAATTTGAACAAAATAACGCTTCTTTCAATAAAGAAAAGCGAGATTGAAGAATTTTCAGATACCTATCAAATACCAATATTTCAGAACCCACAGCAAGAATGGAAAATACTCAAAAAGATTTCTCAAATACCCCCATTTAAAGGCGACGATAAAAACCCACAAGTAGGTGAAGTTGGAGAAGGTCATTTACATGAAACCTTTGATAAGGAATTTTTAAGCGAAAAGTCTACCGGAGATTTAGTAATAAAGGGGATACATCTTGACAGGTATTATGTGAACCTTGATCCAAATGGACCACAGCCAAGATGGGTAAAGAAGAAAGAGTTTTTAAGAAAGAAGCCCGTTGCTTCTCAAATAATAAATAATTATACGGCAATTGGAAGAAATACACAAAATAAAGCAATAAGACCAAGATTAAGATTTGTTGCTTTACCTAATGGTTATGTTCTAACAAATGCAATAAAATATTTTATTCCCACGGACTTGAATCTTGACACAAGATATGTAATAGGTCTTCTAAACTCTGCTCTTTTAAATTGGCGGTTCGAGCTTTTTTCAACACAGAATAATATAAGGAATTATGAAATTGAATCCCTTCCCATCGTCCGTGCCACCCCCAACCAGCAAGCCCCTATCATTTCCCTCGTTGATGCCATCATCCAGAAGAAAAAAGAATACCATTCCATAAGCCAGAATATTGAAGATTACATTGATTTTTCAAAAGCAAACGTCATAAATCTTGACGAGTTCTTAAAGATGGCAACCAGGGACTTTGAAGTTTTATCATCCATTAAAGTTAAAACCGATAACTTTGACGCTTTAAGAGTAAGAATTGAAGAGAACTTCGCAATCCTTGAATACGGCATAAAAAGAAAAATTGAAGAATACGAAGAAATTGACGAAGAAGAGGAAGTAGAAGTTAAGGGGAAATATATAATTGACTGGAGTTCCGCAGGAAAAGGGGAAATAAAAGATATCGAAGCAATTGAATTCCTTTCAAAAACCCTTGAAAATAAAAAGGATTTTTCAAAAGCAAAGCAAAAATCCATCTGGCAAAAGATAGCAGAAGTAAAAGTTCCAGAATTTAATAAGTTAGTGAGAGAGGGCTTTTTAAAATTTAAATCTGCAATGCAAAAGGCAAAAGAACTTGATGAGGAGATCATAAAAATAGATAGGGCAATTGATCGGCTCGTTTACGATCTATATGGCTTAACAGAAGAGGAAATTCAAGTTGTTGAGAAATCCGTATGGGGAGATAAATTTGAAGAAATGTACTCAAAACTCCCCTCTAAAGAAAGCGCTCTAAAACTGGCGGAGGTTCTGAAAAAATGAAAATCGCCATTACCGCTGATTGCCACCTTAACCCTAATTATCCAGAAAGAAAAGATGTCTTGAAAAAAATTTTTGAAGAGTTAAACTCTCGCAAGATTAACACCATCTTTATCCTTGGTGATCTATTTGACAAAGCCCAACAAAATTACTCCGATTTTGATGCCTTATTAAATGGGTTTCCAGATATTAATGTTTACCTTATCCCAGGAAACCATGATTATAATCTTTCGCAAAATCACTTCACTTCATCCAATCTTAAAGTTATTACTGAACCTGAATTAATTCCCTTTGATGGTAAAAATTTTCTTTTCATTCCTTATAAAAGTGGTAAAAAAATGGACGAAATTATCGCAGAACAGTTGTATGGAAAAGAAAAAAGGGTGATTCTTCTTTCTCACGGTGATTATATCTCCTCTTCTTCTGTATACAGTCCAAATCCATATGAAGAAAACAAAATTTATATGCTCCTTTCTCCATTGACAATTGAAAAATTTAAATTGGAAAGAGTTTTTTTAGGTCATATCCATAAACCAATAGAAATGGGTAAAGTGTTATATCCAGGCTCCCCATGCCCAGTTGATCCTACCGAAACAGGTGAAAGAAGCTTTTTGATTTTTGATACTGAAAATTCTGAGTATGAGCGTGTTAAAACCAACACTCCTTATATTTACCTTAAAGCTGAAATTTTAGTTTACCCCGTTGATAATGGGTTAGAACTATTAGACAAAGATCTTGAAAACCTAATCTCTTCCTGGAACATCCCCGCTAAAGGGATTAAAAAAGTTAAACTATACCTTACCCTAGTCGGCTATTTTGACAATAAACCTGATTTAAAACAAAAAATTGAAGAGTTTTTCAGTAATAGAAATATTGAAGTTAAAGGATTAAACTTGGATGATGTTTCAATTCCCGATCAAGATAAATCATTTGAAGACAGAAAAAAACTTTTTGATATGATCTTTGCTGAACCAATTCCCGAAAAAGTAGACGGGGTGGAATTACATAAAAATGAGATTGAAGGGGAAATTTTGAAAATAATTTTTGGAAAAAAATGAAATTGTTGCTATGAGCCATCTTTTTATTAGAAAAATAAGTGCGCAGGGCATTGGCCCGATAAAGAGATTTGAAAAAGAGTTTTCTCCAGGTTATTTATATGTAATTTATGGCAAAAATGAAACGGGCAAAACCTTTCTCGTGGAGTTTATTATAAGAACCCTCTTTTACGATGTTGATTTCTGGGGCTATACAAGAAAAATAGACGGTGAAGGAAAAATCACAATTTCAGGAATTGGAAAAGAAGATGTAGAGTTTGCATTTCGAAAATCTAAAAATAAAAATACTTTAGATAAACTTCTTGAAAGTAGAAATTATTCTCTTAGCCCTTCCCTTGCAAAAATTTTGCTGGTAAAAGGGGGTGAAGTTAATCTCGGCAAAGATGTTATTTCTAAATCCATATTGCGCAATCTTTTGTTAGAGAGAAGGATTTTTGAAGAGATAGATTCAGATTCGAATATATCCAGAACTATAAAAAATGCAAAAATTGAAGACGACAAATTAATAATAGATAAAAGAGGGGAAGGTAAGGATTATCAAGAAATAAAAGAAAGATTGGAAAAATTTGATGAGTTAATAAGAGAATTGACTGAAAAATTAAACTTAGCCGAAATAAGCACTCTCGAGTTATCTATAAAGGAACTTAAAGAAGAAAAAGAGAAACTTGAAAGAGCAAAAAGATATAAGGCATTTAAAATTTCACAGGAAATAAAGGAAATAGAAGAAGAACTTTCAAAACTTCCTACAACAAATGAATTAGAAGAAATAGATAGCAAAATCCGGGAAAGTAAGAGAAAGAAAAAAGATTACGAAACCAAAGAAAAAGATTTACTACGGTGGAAGACAAGACAAGAAGAACTACACGGGAAAAAAGAAGAATATGAAAAACAATTAAAAGCAAAAAGACATTATGCATATGAAATTTCGAAAAAAATTGAGAACCTGAAGAAAGACCTTGAAAAATATTCCAATATAAATGATATAGAAGCAAAAATCAAGGAATATAATAAGGCTAAAAATGAATATGAAGAGAAAAAACGCGAAGCCAACAAATTAAGTGAGGAAATAAAAGAACTTCCATGGATTCGTTCCGCTTCCGAAAGTTACGCAAAATTTATTGAGGAAAAACCTAAAGAACCTTTAAATAAATTACTCATATACATCTCTTTAACTCTCCTTCTTATGAGTATTCCCCTTTCCCTCGCCAACATAAAAATTTTATCAATACCTCTAATCATACTTGGTACCTTGACAGGTGGAATTTATATCTATACGCTGTTAAAAGCATTTGAAGATTCACCAAAGAAAAAAGAGTTAGAGGATATTAAAAGTGAATTTAAAGATAAATTCAACAAGGATTTAAAGACATACGATGATATAAAAGAAGTAAAACAAAAACTTGAAGAAGATGAAGGCAAACTCAATTCACTTGTTATTGAGATTAAGGGGATTGAGACAGAACTAAAAGGCCTTCTTAGAGAAATAAGTGAATCGCTGAAAGAAATTACCGGAGAGGATATAGCACCTGAAAACTGGATGGCAAAACTTGAAGATTTGAAGAAAAAAAGAAATGATTTGGAAAGCCAAATAAAAGAAAAAGAGAAAAAATTAATTTCCTTAAATGTTCCCGAAATTGAATATGAATTAACCGATCCCGGGATAGAATTTGACCCGGCTAAATTTGAAAATCTTGGAAAAGAAATAGCATCTCTTCAAGCAATTGAAGAAAGGATCTCAAATTTAAATGAAGAACTCCAAAATTTAGAAAATGAAATAAGTATTCTCAATGATGAAATTAAAAATAAACTCACAATTTGGTTCCCAAAAGATATTGAGGAAAATCAGTGGGAGAACGAAATTTCCACATTAAAGAAGACAATAGAAAGTAAGAAAGAATATAAAAATAAGCTAGACGGAGAACTTAAAGGATTAGGAATTTACGAGTCAGAATATCTTAAAGAAGACCCCGGCATTGAATATAACCCGAATGAACTTAAACGAATAGAAAATGAGCTGAAACGAAACGAAGAAGAAAAAGAAAAAAAGGAAAAAGAACTTCTTGATATTAAAACTCGGATTTGTGCACAATTAAATATAGATACTTCAACCCCTTGGGATGAAATTTTAAGCCTTCTTTTTGTAGAGAAGGAAAAAACAGAAAAGGAATTGAAAAAAATACTTGCAAAAATCATAGCAGGTATATCAGTTCATCAGGCTATAGAAAAAATTAAGAAACAAGAAGAGGAACTTTTAGCTGACTCAATAAATTCAAAAGAAATCACCAAAATCTTAACGGAACTAACAGCGGAAAAATATCAAAAAATTAGAATAGAAGGAGATGATATTATACTTTCAACTAACACAGGGGATTATAATATCAAAGATTTGAGTACCGGAGCAAAAGAGCAAATACTTCTTGCTATAAGAATCGGAATTGCACAAAAATTACTTGGTAATAACTCGGCTTTTCTTATTTTTGATGATGCTTTTCAACATATAGATTGGGAGAAACGTCCGTTGGTTGTTGAATCCCTTGTGAAACTTTCTGGATCCGGATGGCAAATTTTCTATTTTACAATGGATGACAACTTTAAAAACTTATTCGAGGAAAAGAAAAAGTCCGGAGCGAGCGTTGAAATATTTAATCTATTTTGAAAATACATAGTTCTGAAAGTCGCGGGAGTGCTAAAGGATGAACAAAGGAAATTGTGGAGCTGAATGGGTTAGAGATGATCTACATCTACATTCGACAGGCGAAGATTTTTTCAGGCTCTCGCCCGGGATAAATTTAAATTCAGAAGAAGATAAGCGAAAAATAATTAGAGCTTGTGTGGAAAAATTCAAACAAACAAAATTAAAATTTGCAGCTAATACCGACTACAATGGAATAAAAGAGGAATGGTTTAATCCAATAAAAGAAGAAGCAAAGAAAGAGGGTACTGTAATTCTACCAGGTGCCGAACTAAATATTTCAAAGGGTAGATATAGTTTTTACCTAATTGGTGTCTTGAATGATGATATATATAAACGGGTTTAATAGCAGGCTAATACCTAAGGGTACGAAAAGTGATTTTTTTAAGATTTTACTGGGGTAGAAAGATGTTTGGAAAATTTATTAAATATCTCTTTGAAAAATTTGGCATTCTAATTGAGCCACAATTTGAAATAATCGATAACCTTGATGTATTTGTGAAACATAAACTTAGCTCAATGCTTGAAGATGCAGAAAATCTTGATATAGCAACTGGATATTTCCAAATTTCTGGTTGGCAAGCATTCTCTGACCAGGTGGAAACATTAATTGAAAAAGGTGGAAAAGTTAGGCTTCTGATAGGTAATGTTTCGAAAGATTACCTTACGCCTCAAACTGCAAACTTTTTATTAAGATTGATCAAAAACCCCAAAATTGAAGCTCGAACCGTTAAACCGCGTCTCCTTCACGCAAAATTATTCTTGGCAAAAGGGAATAGCAAATTAAAAGTTCTTCTGGGTTCAAGTAATGTAACCCTTGGGGGGATGGAGGCAAATATCGAGCTAAATACATATGAAGTGTTGGAATTAGACTCGAATAAAGCAAAAAGCTTAATTCAATGGTATGAGCAACTTTGGGAATCTGCTATCCCAATAGACGAGGAGTTGGAATTTGAAATAACTCTTGCTTCTCAACAAAAGAAAGAAACAGAACTTCTTACTTTAAAAGAAGATCCAAATAAAGCTTTATTTCTGAGTTTAGTTATTAAAGATTTAGCAAGGGTTGATCTTAGAGATATTGGCAACTTCACACCCCTAAGATTTCAATATGTGGATGCCGTTTCGGGAGTGAACAGGTTCTTTCTCCAACCAGGTGGTAAAAGAGGCCTTATGTTTGCACATGAGGTTGGGTTGGGTAAGACCATAATCGCAGGGATGATCCTGAAACACTTATTGTTTCATAAACATATTAAAAATGCTCTTGTTATTGCTCCTTTATCTATAGTTCGCCAGTGGATTGATGACATGAAAAACAAATTTAGCATGGAACCAAGAGAGATCACCTCGAGAATCGTAAAGGAATTTCATCCTTCTGATTCCACTGTATACATTATTTCATATGATCTCTTGCGAGAGCATGCTGGCACCTTTCATAAAGAGTGGGATTTTATAGTAATCGATGAATCGCATTTTATAAAAAATAGCGCTACCCAAAGATTTAAAGCTGTTAAGCAGTTGAAGTCTAAATTCCACCTGTTGCTTACTGCAACACCAATGCAGAACAGCATTGACGATATAGCAACCCAACTTTATCTCTTTGTACCTGAAGAAATTTTGAGTAAGGCCACAAAAAAGGAGATTTTGAAAGTTGATAGTGATAAGCTTTTCAGGACGTTCATTAAAAGAAGATTGCAGAAAAAGGAATTGAAGGATGTCTTGCCTGAGAGACATGTACTTCCTCCTGAAATTCTCATGCTTTCTGAGGAAGAAAAGTATCTTTATAATAAACTTAAGGAGTTTCTCTCACAAAAATCAAATTACTACAAAATTATTTCTAGAAATATTGAACACATAGCACCATTTATAAAGCAGAGATACCTTGAGGAATTTACAAGCTCAAAACTTGCTACCATTGTTGCACTTCAGAACCTAATAGACAGAATAAAGGAAGGAATAAATAAGGGCTTTATAGAGTACAACTTTGGTGTACTCAGGAAAGAATCAGAAGGTTTAGTTTTGGATGAAATTCGTTCATTTCTTGAGGACCAGTTAGAGGCACAGTCGAATGTAGTAACGCTGAGGGATGAAGAGGGGAATTTTGTTGTTCGATTTCCAATTGATAATACAATTAGAGAAGGCCTTAATTCAGATATAAGTTTTTTGGAGGAACTCATAAAGGAAATAGAAAGAATTGATGAGTTTTCCAAGGTTAAAAGGGTTATAAAATTGGTGGAGGAATTAAAACCATCAGATGAAAGAAAGATAATCGTATTTGTAGGATTTTTAAAAACCGGTGAGTCTCTTAAAAAGCTTTTAGAACAGAAAGGGATAAAAGCAGGATTTTTCTACGGTGAACTGGAGGAAGCTCAAAGAGAAAAGTTAATTGAGAAATTATGGAGCAAAGGAGAAGATAGAGTAGATGTTTTGATATCAACTGATGCAGCCTATGTAGGATTGAACCTTCAAATAGCTGATACGATAATTCATCATGACCTATCTTGGAACCCGATGGTAGTAGAGCAAAGAATAGGAAGGATACACCGTATCGGTCAGAAAAAACCAGTTACCTCTTATTCATTATTATGTAAAGATACAATAGACGAGAGGAAGCACGAAATTTTAACAAAAAAATTGGAAGAAATAACTACGCACCTCGGGTTGAGCTATTCTGTTGTTCTCTCTGAAGTTGCCTACTCTTCTGAAATAGAAGGAATTATTGCCCGGTTAGAGTTTAATGAAATAAAAAAAGAAGATTTAGAGAAGAGAATAAGGGATTACATCATCGAGAGGAAGGAGATATTTAAACTTTTAGAGATGCTACCAGCTGAAGAGTCCGAAATCCTCCAGGTGGGGTTCACAAATAGCCTTGTAGACAGAATTGAGAATATTATAACTGAACTAATAGAGATTGGAAAAGAGAAGATGGCCTGCAAGGTACAACCAGTTGAAGAAGACTATGATTTCTTTGTCTTTAGTTACAACAAAAATGGGAAGTTAGTAAAAGAGTTGTCTACATTGAAGGAAAAACCCTTGATCCGTGTCGATTTGGAAAAGGTAAAAATGTGGAAGCAAAAATACGGTTTTGAGAATTTAAACCCTTCTTATATAGGTCCATTTCACGACTTTGTCGAGAAGGTTTCCAACCTTTGTATTGAAAGCAACTTAGGGAAATTTTGGGAAAAAGCCACTTTTGGAGAAAGTACAGTGGCTATGTACGTTCTTTTCCCTATAAAAATAGTTAATCATGCAGCAGGGCTTGAGATATCCTTTGAAATTTTTGTTCCTGTTTTATATGAAATAAAAACTGAGACTGTGAGAATAGAGGCAGAGAAAGTCTATGAATTAGCAACGCAGGCTGAAAAGGTTGAAGAGATACGGGAAGAGAATATAGGTTTTGTTGAAAAAGCTAAAAATGCTTTATGGTCGGAAAAAGACAATATTAAAAGAAATATACAATCCCAAATTGAAAAAATAAAAGTAGAAATTGAAGAACTTGCATCACAAAGGAAGAGGGAAGAACTTGAAAAAACAATTAAAGAAAAAAAGAATAGACTTGAAAAACTATTGTCTGATATCAGTAGAAAAAGAGCCAGTGGTTTATATTTCTCTAATGAATTAATGGAAGCAAATAAATTGCGGGAGGAATTAGAAAATTTGATAAATGAACTTGGAAAAGTTCCTGAAAGCAAACTCCAAGTTTCTATTGATGATCCTATTATAATGGGAGGGTGTCTATACTATTCTTCCTCACAAGCTTAGCACTAAATAGTCTATTTTTACAAACTATCTTAGTTCCAATTTTAAACCTTTCCTAAACTTTCTATTTCCTCCTCAAGTTTTAAAACCGTATTTAAGGGTCGTTCTATTTCATACCTTTTTACCCTTTTTCAAATTGTTTCGCGACTTTGACGGCTTAATATATGATACAGTTAGGCTATATTGAAGTGAACGAGGTTTTTATTGCTTTTTCTTACTCTTACTTTAAATAAGCAGAATTAGAACAAAAATTAAATTTTTGCTTTCAGACTAAAAACCTTTTATTGCGATTGTACTTCATTTCCCCTTTTTTGACAATAAAAGGATGCAGTATGGTTGCCGTTTTACTATTTTGTTATTTTTGATGAAACAATCCCATTTCGAATAGATTAATTTCATGGAACGCAAAGTTTTTGCATTTGACTTTCAAAAGATGTATAATTTTTCTAATGCGGGTGTTATTTGAGTTTACACCGCGAGTTTCTCCCTTTGTGATTCCCATTCATTACAACTC
>Ga0209225_1003728_pt1 | contig 12483 bp, 12 predicted proteins | sample WasSprMetagenome_FD_184732 | JGI IMG/M metagenome (GOLD analysis project Ga0209225, IMG submission 184732) | Sulfidic aquatic microbial communities from Washburn Spring, Yellowstone National Park, USA - WS (SPAdes) (version 3) | ecosystem: Environmental > Aquatic > Thermal springs > Hot (42-90C)...
TGAGTCCCTGTTTATGGCTTCGGCGACCGTCATGGCTGCCAGGTACTTCTGCTCAACTTTGAAGTTCCTCATGATGTGAGGCGACTTTATGAGCTCCTCGAACGGCAGGACGAAGTAAAGTACTGGTGCCCAGCCTTGCTTAGGCTTTTGCGCACCAAAAGCATTGTGGGCACTTTGGCGAATTCCATACATCTTCACGGATTTCAGCTTCAACGAAGTCTCCAAGCCTAATGCCATCGCTACCATCATAGTTTCCAAGGCTTTCGGGCCTGAGCCCGCTGAAGGCCATAAGCGCAATTGAAACCCTATCCCGCGGAGCTGCCATCCTAAGGATTCTGTCAAGCTCCTCCTTATTTGGAACCCTTTCGTCAGCTATCCGCGGCGTGTCAGACTCACCTCTAATGTTAACCTTGAGCTTAACGTCGACGCCGTTATAGGAAAGCCAGCTGTTAAGCACCTTCTTAAACCTGGACAGGTAGGAGCCAGCTTTGCCTTCCTTCTCCATCCGTCTAATGAAGTCGGTGAAGTCATCCCTGAAAGCCTTAGTCTTGGCAACCTTTAGAATCGCTTTAGGATCAGTCCTGTTAAACTCGCATTAAAATCCTAAAGTCCTAGGATAGACTGTGACTGTTACGATGGACTTAGCGGCCAAATCATCAAACCAGCGCCGGATATCCGCATCCCCAAGCAGGTGCACATACTTAGCCCGAATTTCCATCAATTGATGGAGAAAACGTTCCAATATTTAGGATTAATTTAAAAACTAAGTGGGCCGGGCCGTATGCAATTAAATAATTAAGTGAATCCTTTTTAGAGTTTTCTTATTTTTCCTGGTTCTGGCTGGTATATTTGGCCTTGTTGTGTTAGGCGCCATATGGCTGTTTCAACCGCAGCCTTTTCTAGGCCTTCCTCCTCATAGGCCTGTTTAACAACCTCTTCTATTGTTATTGTTTGGTTTGGCATTTTTTCCATAAGCCACTTTAGGGCTTGGCTTAGGCCTTTCGTCTGTATTGTTTGGGGCTTCCAGAGCTCCTTTTTGGACGGAAGGGCTGATATTTGAAGGTTTTGTATGCTTGTTGTGGCTTGTTGTGTTTGCTGCTGGTAGTCCATCAGAGTTATAGCCGGCCTAACTGTTTCTTTTAGGAGTTCTGGCAGCTTCCTGTTTAGTTGGCTTATTATCTTCTTCATTTTCCTCGCCCTTGAAATGCTTAACCAGTAGAAGGCTTCGTCAACTGTGTCTTCGGCTATTAGGATTGTTACTTTTCCTGCTACGCGTCTTCCTGTTCTGCCCCTGCGCTGGATGTAGCGTATCTCGCTTGGAACAGGCTCATAAAATACGACGTGGTCAACTTCTGGAATGTCTAGGCCTTCTTCGGCTATGCTTGTGGCTATAAGCACGTTTATTTCGCCGTCCCTAAGCTTTTCAAGGACTTCCCGTTGCTGCTCCTGTGTCATTCCTGGATCGCCTTCCCTTTCGCCTTGACCTACGAAGCGTTCAACCTTGAGCCTTGAATTGTTGTTTAGGGCTTTGAGTAGGGCGTTTACTGTGTCGCGGTATTGCGTGAACACAATAAGCCTCGAGTCAGGTTTGGCGTGAAGTTGGCCTTCCAGAACTTTTATAAGCTCTTTCACTTTCGGGTTTTCTGCTGCCATGCAGTTTCTAAGCGCTTTTCTGGCTTCTATGAACAGCGGGTCGTTTAAGATTGACTTGTGGCCTCTGCTTCCCTCCATGGCCATACGTTTAAGGCTTTTCTCAATGAAGGCTTCCAGGGTTTCAGGGCCCTGAGATTCTATTAGCTCTATCATGTGGGCTATGCTAAGAGCGGCTGTAGCTTCCACTTTCAGCTGGTATAGGTATCCGCCTTCTCCGCTTCCAAGCCTCCGCTGCAATTCGTCGTTAAGCTTCACCAAGTCGCGTCTTGTTATGAAGGCTGGCTGCTTGTCTGTTAAAACGCCCAGGGCCTGCAATCCCTTAACCCGTTCAACAAGCATCTGCCTAAGCTTGTCTCTCACAGCAAGATACTGTTCTGGAGGCTTAACCCTCCGCCACTCAACCTCTATTGGCTGTATGTAAGGCTTAACGTCTTTATCCTCATCTGTCCGGTGTTCTATGGCTGTTATGCCCAAATTCTTGCAGACTTCAGCTATTTTCTCTTCGCTCCCGCCAGGAGAAGCAGTTAAACCCAAAACCAGAGGCTTGCGGCACTGCCTAAAATAGTATGTGACTATGCCAACATAGGCGTAGTTTCCCCTAGCCCTATGAGCTTCATCAAAAATTATAAGCGAAACATCATCAAGCCTCAGAAGCCCGCTTTTCAAGTCGTTCCAAACGCATTGGGGAGTTGCAAAAACAACCCTAGCCCTCTTATAAAGGGCTGACCTCTGGTTTGGCGGATAACGCCCAGTAACGAGAGCTAATTCTCCCTCGTCAAACCACGTTTTATCCAAGAATGTTTGGTGGTGCTGCTGAACTAATGGTCTTGTAGGCGCCAGAAAGAAAATTTTGCCTTCCTCGGCTTTTTCTATCGCTAACAGTAGGGCTATGACTGTTTTTCCAAGGGCTGTCGGCAGTACAACAAGCGTGTTGCATTGGCGGGCCCTTTCCAGAATCCTGTTCTGGTATAGTCTATCCTCAACAGCCTTTTCCTTTAACATTGGATGCCAAATGTAAAGTTTCTCAGCCAGCATAGGCTAAAGCTCCGATGCAAGGCTTTCAATGGCTTTTTTGGCTTTCTCCCACTCCTCACGCGACCTGAAAACAAACTTTTGCCGTCTCTTCCATGAGTCTCCACGCTTAAACCAAAGGTATAACGCTATGTGTTTTCTCCCAAAAGCCTCAAATAGGCCTGCTGCAGCCCACCATCTCCCACCCTTAAAAAGCGTCTGAAAACGCAAAACCCTAACCTTTTCAGAAACAGGAAGCCTCTCTTCTCCAGCCTTTTCGGCCAACAAAGCCCACACTAAAGTTTAAAGCGTATAAAATTTAAGATTAACGCAATCCTTGTGCTTTAGCTTCACTTTAACTCATCTTCTCCACCGTCGATAAGTTCAATTCGCTGTTCTTTTTAGACATAGTTAGACTGGCTTCCCATAAGACAGGATAAAGCACGTTGAAAAGGTTCTAGCAAATATGCTGCATTGTATGCTTCAGTGGATTTGAACCTCAAATGGAAAGTGCTGTCTTAATCCATCATGCGCCCAAATAATAAAAGCTTCATTAACTGTTAACTGCGCAACAAAGTATATTTAAGAAAATACCACCTATATGATTGGCGAGGAATTTGACTCAATCAGAGTCAGCTTTGGCTTAATAAGAGCTCACGATGAGAAAGGGATGAATATGCCCAGACAGAGTAGAAATTGGCACCCTAACTTTATAAAATACATGGACTTTATAGTGAATCACCCAAATTATAGTGGAATGCCGTATCCATATAAAAAGGATGGCTCTATAAGGTGGGTTGTTGCTGGACGAAGTAAAATTGGGCGGGCAAGAGCGAAGTGGTGGGATCAAAAGAGAGAAGAATTAGGAATACCTAAGGAAGGCCCATGGATGTCAAAAGTTGCAAGGCTAATTCATCCCACAGGCGAAAAACCTTGCCAAATATGTGGCAAGTATATGAAACTTGACTACGTTTATCCCACAAAACAGACAATATCACGATTAAACAGCATTCCAGGGATTACATTTAGGTTCAGATATGAAGATTTCTTAACGATAGAAGAGTGTTGTAACAAGCTATGCGAGAGTCTTGGAGAGGATGAAACACTTAACTGGTTAGGCAAAATTTTTGATGTTCCGTCAAATATAGCTAAATCAAAAGAAAACTACTTAAAGTTCATTCTAGAAAATCGAAAAGCACGGTTAAGCCCGGGAGCCATGAGTAATCCTCCTGATAGGCTCGACGGTTTTCACACCTATAATATATGTTGTCGGAGCAGTCAGGATCTTGGAAGACACGTTGAAAACTTGGCAATCTACGGCGAAGATAGACGCGCATACGAACATTGGTGTGACGGAGATTGGAAGGCAACCGCTTGGCTAATGAGGAAAATTAGAGGAGCCGGGAAATGTGTTCTCTGTGGACGTGAGGGCCGACTTACAGCTGATCACCTTGGACCTATATCACTTGGTTTTAGTTTAAGACCAAAACTAAGGCCAGTTTGCAAGCACTGCAACAGTGCTCGAAATTACAGAATGAGTTTCAATGACGTCAGAGCACTTATAGCTGAAGAAGAAAGAGGCGAGCAAGTAATTTCATGGCATTCAAAGTATCTATGGGATAAGCTCAAGAACCTCATTAAGACGGATGATGATGCCAAAAAACTCAGTCACTTAATGAGAAGGAATATGCATCATGTTTTAATAATCCTATCCGACATTTCTGCGGCGGGATTTAAAGATTTTCTGATAAAGAACTTCTTACACCCCGAATACGCGTATTTCTATATACGATTTGAGGGCTTTGACCCTGCTACAGGAACATACAAACGAATGGTAAAGATTCCCGGCAGAAAGAGGCAGTACGAGAGGAACGCTAAAAGGTATATTCGAATCGCCTTTGAATCACTTGAAAAATATCAGGAGAAAGAAAATAGAAGAATAGAACCATGGAAATCTAAAGATGTTGATAAAGCCATTGCTTCTGCGATTGAAAGTCTTAAAAAAGGCGACGAACAGAATGCCTTGATGAAAATTCATGAGGCCTTACATATACTAGCCGATGAAGCATTAAAAGACTTTACTTCGCCCTATTTCGATTCTGACGCTCCAAAAACCACTTACAAATATCGCACATTGGACACTCTGAACATCGAGGATTTTTAGGTTTGCATACTAATGCCCCAAAATCGATCAAAGCCCAGTTGAAACTTTTTGCGCCACTTTTCGGTAATACATGCTCAGCAAAAATCCAGAGGTGTTTTTCTGTTGAAGGATCGCCGCGTGAGGGTAAACCAAAAATTCTCCCTAATACCCGCGCCGCATTAGTATCAATTAGTGGTACTGGTTTTCCGTAGCAATAGCACATAACGGCACTTGCAACATAAATTCCAACACCAGGGAGTTTCAGAAGTTCATCACGCCCAACTGGCACACGACCATCGTGTTTTTTAACAAGATATTCTGCCAGATCTTTAAGTAACTCCCGCCTTCTCTTCTGAAGGCCTAACGTTTGTATAATAGATTCTAATTCAATGTCGGAGGCTGAATGAAGGGTTATTGGATTTGGGAATTTCTTTATAAAATTCTCGAAAACTTTTTCGACTCTTTGAGCTGGTGTTCTCTGTAACATTAACTCCAAGATGAGAACCTGATAGGGGGTTAATTCTCTTTTGCGCCAGCTAAACGCTCTTTTATTCAGTTCATACCATTGAAGTAAACGATCAACAAATTCTTTTTTCTGCCTGTCAAAATCCATATTTACCTCAAAAATCGAACTATTTTTCCTAGTCACTGCTCCACCCATTTTCTTATAGATTCCTTAAGACACGACTTTTATAGAACTCATTAAAGTCCATATATCCTCGTGCCCACCGCTGATAGTCACTGTTTATCCATGAGTCATCATATTCCATAATCTCAGCACCTCCTCCGACCTCAATTGGAGGTAGATCTGAAATTGCCTCTCTTACAGTGATGGGTTTAGGTAAAAACATCAAATGCCCGTTTGAATCGAATTTAACATCGTACGAATCTGCGAACATAGGACTCGGAGGAAGGAACGCGTCTTCACCTTTTTGGTGGCCAAAGATGAAAACTCGGCGCCTTTTTTGTGGAACGCCGTATTCCTCAGCCTTAAGAAGCTCCGTTTCTACCATATAACCCATTTCACGCAGTGATTTCTCAATTTTTTTGAGGATTTCTCCTCTCCGCATAAATCTGATACCTGGAACGTTTTCTATTAAAACGTATTTTGGCAAGAGCTTTCCAACTATGCGAAGAAGAGGGATGTATAGATTATTTCTAGGGTCGTCTGGATTCCAATTTCCTGCGGTAGAAAATCCTTGACATGGCGGACCCGCTAGTATCAAATCGAGCTGCTTTCCACTAATCTTATTTTGCACAATTTCTACAACTTCGTTAATAATATTCTCATTAGATAAATCCGCTTGTAAAATGGTTTCGGCAACATCATTTTTCATCAAAGTTTCACACATATTTTTATCTATGTCAACAGCTAATAGGCATCTGAATCCAGCCATCTTAAATCCTAATGCCAGCCCACCCGCGCCAGCAAACAGATCTATACAACTTCCAGCCTTCAATTTACGTGCAATGGCATAGGCTAACAATGGAGGAACGGCGTTACCAATCTGCTTAAACCTCGACTGCTTACTGCCATGAAATCTATACCAGTCAGGAAATGATTGTAATCGTGCGGCTTCCCTTTGCGATATTAGTCGATCTTGTGATGGGTGTATAAAACATCCATTGCCTGGTCTATTGAAGTAAGTATTAACCGTATAGCTTGGTTTATCCCAAAGCATTCTTGCGTAATAAGTTGTCCTGCCACCGCTTTGCTTTATCTGTTGTAATCGTTTTGATTTGGCAACAATCTCGTCGGGTATATCTCTCCAGTTTCCCCCTGGAGGAACGGACCTGATCATTTCTAAGTCTAACCTGCTAAGCGCTGCAGTTTCATGATTATACAATTTGTTTGAAGACAACATTATACCACCAAAGTTTCTAAGTTCACATCAATTTTCTTAAGTTTATAAAAGGTTTCTAAAACGTTTCTAGCCTCTTGTTCCGTAGCTTTCTCTGAACGTAATACAAATTTTACTTCATCCCCTGTTAAACCATAGAGAAAGAAAATTGCAGCCTCAATCTGAGCATCAAAACGACTAACTCCGTTTTTCAGGATATCTCTAACTCTTTCGACTATCAAATTAAAAATTCTCCTTTCTAACGTATCTGACATATCAATTAGTTTGATGGGAAGCGTGCCCAATTCTGTATTACTAACGTGATTATTAGTGCTAGTTAACTTGAACCTCCAATTTAGGAGAGTTGAGTTTAATAACGCAAGAAAATACAAATACAGCGATTCACGGTTGTTTTGTTCCTCTTTTATATAAATGTAGTTGCAAGAATTTCCGAGGAATGTTCCTGCCTCTACCATGCAAAACTTTAATCTCCATCTCTGCATCATATTGGAAATCTGTTGACCTGCAATCCTTCTGTCTTCTACATGTTTAGCCTTTATAGAGTTTCCTAACATATCCAAGAACTTCTCTCTGTGAATAAAGCTCTCCTTTTTTCTGTAGCCTCTCCTCAAAACATAACGTGAAATGTCAACTCCTCTTACCAGAGGGTATCCCGTGTCTTTCGTAGATAGACAATCTTTATAAAGTGTGAGATCGACCTCCCCTCGAAGATTTAATATCCAAGGTATATCAGAGAGCTTAGGGTTAACATGTATCTTCTTTAGTATTTTCCATCCTGTTTCCGTGACTTTGGGAATACGGAAGCCTGAAAAATCTTTTACCCAGTCCATCGATATAACGGCTGGAGTTATTTTTTCTAAATCATCAATTTGAGTTAAGTTCATAGCCAATGGGATACCGTTTCCTCTCGATGATTTATTAATGATCATGATGCAAACGGCTTGGCTAACACTTTGGAAAACTTTAGCCGACTCTAGAAAGTCGAATATGCCCTCAATTTTATACTTGTTCAAAATTTCTTTTCTAAGTTGAGCCGCAGATTCATCGCATAGCAAAGTGGATGGAACTATAAACCCTAACATTCCATGTGGAGATGTTATCCGCAAGGCACGTTCAAGCATGAGCTTATATAAATTTAACACGTTACTGATCGCCAAGCTGTAATGACCAGATTTTCTATAGAATTCTACCTCCTCATTTAAAATTCTTTTAAAATTCTCAAATCCAATGGCTGAAATATCTTTAGAACCATACAGTCTTGTGTATTCTAACCTGTTTGGCTTTAATAAATCATAAGGTGGATTCATCACCAGTAAATCAAATCCTCGCTCGGGATTTCCATCATCATTGTAAAAAACCTCCGGAAATTCTAATTCCCAACAAAAAGCCATTTTCTCATTCAAATCTTTGAAAAATTTTGACGCTCTTTTAACTGTTTGAGTGGTAGGCGACCGATGTTGGAGCTGTGTAACCATGTCTTTATAGTCTTTTACAATCTTGTTTTTTTTGTCAAGATCACCGCAGTAAACCTTTCGTCTTAGATCTAATAATATTTGCAACTCTTTCGAATCAAGTTTCACGCTTTTTGGAGGGAGCTCAGATATTAAGGAATTCCCCTCTTTAAAATTCGCCATATAAAGAACCTTCAAACCCTCAAGTAAGGGATCGCGCCCACTTAACAAGGATAAACAAATTGAAGCAACCTCTAATGCGGCAGAATCTAAATCCACACCATATAAACGGCTTTCAAAATACTTTAAGAATTCATTTTTGTTCTCGAGGATACTTATCCAGTAACTAACTTGGAGTTTTTCCGTTTCAGGCAACGGGTGCATTCGAAGTTTTTTAACGATTTCCAAAAGTCTACAACGCCTTGCCTCTAAAACCTTTAACGAAGAGGACAGGAAAGTTCCTGGTCCACATGCCGGATCTACGATATTAATTTCAAATATCCTTTTAATTTCATTGAAAACTTCACTTGTAGGCGCGGACGCCTCTTCAATAACCTTACTAATGTTATTAATTCTCTCGTCCAAAAAGCGTCCGACAGAGTTCTCGCAAATGAACTCAGTTATTTCGGTCGGAGTGTAAAAGGCTCCTCTCTGTTTCCTTGTTCCATTAGCTTCATTAATATAAAAACCTGAATTGACTACGCTCTCCTTAATAAATTCTAATGGCGCATAAACGGAAACTTCATGAATAGCTTCTAATATTTTAACCAAGTCATATCGGTCTAATTTCTCAACGTCGGTGAGGAGGGGAGAGTTTTTGAAACGAGAAATATTCTCAAACACTAACCTAAAAATTTTAAGAATTACTTCGGGTTCATCTAAATGCTTATTTGATATGCAAGTTATTCCGATTTTAGGATTGCGTGACACCTCCTCTTCATTCAAACGCAAACAACGTGAAATTATTAAATTTAAGGCTATTATTCGTGTCGCCTCAATTAGAAGGTCTATATTTTTTAAAGAAACATCTTGGAGGTTTCTTAGTATTTCGCAAAAGATCTGTTTTAGTAAAAGCTTTGCAACCTTATGAGAAAAGTCATTGCGCCCTTTTGGAGGTCTTAAGCCTCTATAGTTCATAGATTATCCACCGCTGCTATTGAATTCTAATAATCGTTTATCATGTTCGCCAACACTAGCATCTCTCAATCCTTTGCCCAAATAGATAACCTCTCTCACTTGTATAATATTCTTTCTTGGTTAATAAAGTTTACTATCCGAAACTTCGGTTCCTTTTTTGGAATCAAAAACCTAATTACAGACATCAAACCTAAAAAATATGTATGACGAAAAGAATTCTTAAAGTTCTTGGTAAATCCCACGCGCTAGAAATACTTGAATCACTCAGCGAGAAGCCGATGCGATTTGTCGATCTAAAAGAGGTATGTAAAAGTAATCGTACTAGAACAGTCCGATTAAAGGAACTCAAAGAAGAAGGATTGATCAGGGCTCTGCCGAAGCTATCAAAAGACAGGGCATATACATTTTATGAAATAACACTAAAGGGTAAAAGGACTTTGAAGTTAGTCGAAAAGATAGTTAACTTATCCTCTGATGAAGAAAAAGTTCAAAGTTAAAACGCGCTTGTCGAATTTGGATGGAAGATTTTCACTATTGTGGGCATCTGGAGGCTTAGCGAAAAGAATTATATCGAGGATAGTTACAACGGCGGGCCTTCACAAACTAATTTACTTAACCAGATTTACCAGAAAATAGAAAGGATACTAAATGCTGACTGTAAGAGAGCCATTTTCTGCTTTCTCTACTACAACTCCGAGGCACCTGGCTTGAACCGTTCTTCACAGCCCAAGTGCTGTGGTCCTTTCCACATACTTGTTTCTGCTTATGGTCGAAAGAGTAGCTCGGTATATACAGAGTGGTGTTTGAAGGTTCCTAGGGGGATAAGTATATTATGAAGAGGCCCAATTTTCTATAGCCAAGAAGAGATTTGCATGAATGAAATTGTTAATGTAAGAGTAGCAGGAGCAAAACAACGTGCATCTCTTGAGGCTGGTAAGTGGTGGAATCCGAAATAAGCAAGGATTACGGGTCGGAAGATATTGCTACATGTTACCAGTGTAAGAAGCTGTTGAAGTTTGAAGACCGAGGAAAAACCGTCTACATCAAATGTAGCGCCGAAGACAGGTTTGACTGCCCCCGCCTGCTCGAGGTTTTTTATCCGAAAATATACAACCTTCCTGAAGGGGAACGCCAGAAGCTAATCGCTAGAATCCGTGGGAAAAAACTCACAAAAGAAGATGCTTTATATTTGTCTTAAATCCTCTCTTAAGGTTTCAAGTGATTAGCAAAGCTATGGCTTTTCTGCCAATTAAAACCTTAAATCAGATAGACAGCTATGGAATAAACTCTTCACTTTAACTCATCTCTCCACTACCCGCGTAATTCGATTCGCCGCTGCCTTTTTATACCCTCTTCCATGAACCGCTAAATTTGCGGTTGGAGGCTGACGTCTATGCTCCCATTGGCTTTAGGCCTGGAGCTTGATGGCCTGTCGGTTCTTCAGCGTAAGCTTCTCTTGGAAGTTCTGCATAGGCATCCGCATTATTGGAGTAAATTCCTCAGTTCCAAGTATGGCTGGCAAAGCCAGAAAGAAACCCTTGAGGAGTTCTTACTGAATCACCAAACTGAATTGGTTAAAGAGTTTGCTAAGGCTGGTTTGCATGGTAATGGCTGGAAAACTGCAAGGAGGAGTGGAATGCATGTCCAAGGCTGAGCACTGCAGGAATCCTTGGAATGGTAAGTGCAGAAACACGGACATTGAAGTGTTCATAGTCTATAATGGTGATAGGCTGCCCATTTGCAGGCGCTGCTGGAGCAAGATAGCGGACAGCGAAATTGAGTGGGGCGAACACACGCGCTTTAAGGAGGACTAGTCCTTGGAGTTGGAGCAGATTCCAGGCGTGGGCAAATCCATAGCTAAAAGGCTTAGGGACGCTGGCTTCGCAAATGTTGAAACTTTGGCTGTTACTCCGGCTAGGGAGGTTAAGGAGAAGGCTGGCTACGAAAAGCTTGAAGCCGCCGTTAGAATTGTTGAGGCTGCAAGGGAAGCTTTAGGCTGCAGGTTCATAACAGCCTACGAGCATTGGGAGATGACTAAAAAACGCTTGAGATGCACAACTGGAAGCAAAGCCCTAGACAGCCTACTAGGCGGTGGCATAGAAACCCAAGCCATAACAGAGTTTGTCGGCCAATATGGTTCTGGAAAAACCCAGCTTTGCCTAATGCTGTGCGTTACAGCCCAGCTTCCTCCAGAGTACGGCGGACTCGGCGGAAACGTGCTATACTTTGATACTGAGGGGACGTTCAGCTCCAACCGCGTCTACCAGATAGCTGCTGAAAACGGCTTAGATCCAGGCCAGACACTCCACAACATAATACTATCTAGGGTTTACACCTCAGACCATCAAATGTTTCTGTTGGATAATGCCTTCGAAAAATGCGCTGAAGAAAAAGTAAAGCTGGTGATCGTGGACTCTGTTATATCGCATTTTAGGGGCGAATTCCTTGGAAGGGAAACGCTGGCTGACAGGCAGCAGAAGCTAAACCTATACATGCACAAGCTGCTGCGCCTTGCTGAAATCCTTAATTTGGCTGTGGTTGTCACAAACCAAGCCCAGTCGGATCCAACACCCCAATGGGGAGGAGGCCAACCTGTCGACAGGCCGGCAGGAGGCAACATACTTGCCCACGCCTCAACCACAAGGGTTTGGCTTAGACGAGCTAAGGGCGAAGGAAAACGCATCGCCAGAGTCTTTGACTCTCCATGCCTGCCAGAGGCAGAATGCGTATTCCGCATAACAAGCAAGGGCATAGAAGACGCTCCTGAAGAAAAACAGCAAGAAGCTAAGAGCGAGGAATAGGCAAATATTCGAGGTTGAGGTTTGGTCAGAATTCAGCGCAGACTCTCGAGAAAACGGTATCTCGGCGGCAAATACGCCTACGAGTATGAACGCCTATCGCTGGATATTCCCAGAAAGTTCCACAAAAAGGTCAAGCCCTTCATAGGGCAGGATTTAGAAATTGAAATAAGCGTTAAGGGCAGCTATATGGTTATAACTTTGAGCCCGAGAAAACGTTTCGGCACGCCGAACACAAGCCCGGAAAAACTAACGCCTGAAAAGCTTGTCGAGGCTGAATTTTAACATGAAAATGCAAATCCAGCTTAAATATGGGCTAGCCGAAAAATCTGCGTCTATAGGCGTTTCTGCAGGCAGAAACGTTTTCCCCGCGGGCTCAGCCGACAAAAACTTGTCTATTAATTTAATTAGCAGCTTCCCGGGAAGTT
>Ga0209225_1003730_pt1 | contig 12481 bp, 13 predicted proteins | sample WasSprMetagenome_FD_184732 | JGI IMG/M metagenome (GOLD analysis project Ga0209225, IMG submission 184732) | Sulfidic aquatic microbial communities from Washburn Spring, Yellowstone National Park, USA - WS (SPAdes) (version 3) | ecosystem: Environmental > Aquatic > Thermal springs > Hot (42-90C)...
ATTGCGATTGGCGAGATGTCGCAATCCCTTCTTTTTGAGGTCTCCATTCCATCTTTGCGTTTCTCCGGGGATGCTTGGTATGCGAAACGTCGCAATCCCTTCTTTTTGAGGTCTCCATTCCATCAATTTGTTGAGAATGATTGGCCAGTAGTAGCGTATTTTAGTCGCAATCCCTTCTTTTTGAGGTCTCCATTCCATCAATGATGAGGAAAAAGAGCTTTTTCAAACAGACAAGTCGCAATCCCTTCTTTTTGAGGTCTCCATTCCATCGTACCTACTGGGTGATGGTTGTTACTTGAATGACGTCGCAATCCCTTCTTTTTGAGGTCTCCATTCCATCGGCCGGTGAGCCTGAGGTCTGGATTTTAAACGTCTGGTCGCAATCCCTTCTTTTTGAGGTCTCCATTCCATCAGGGCTACTGGGAATGGGAAAGTTTCTGGGAAAATTGTCGCAATCCCTTCTTTTTGAGGTCTCCATTCCATCTCCGGAGCCGCTTGGCTGATTGCGATTGGCGAGATGTCGCAATCCCTTCTTTTTGAGGTCTCCATTCCATCTTTGCGTTTCTCCGGGGATGCTTGGTATGCGAAACGTCGCAATCCCTTCTTTTTGAGGTCTCCATTCCATCCGTAGAATATGCTCTTTTGCGTTTTCCTGGGGATGCTTGGTCGCAATCCCTTCTTTTTGAGGTCTCCATTCCATCTAGGTCCTGGCATGGCGATTTTCCTGAAGCAGAAGGTCGCAATCCCTTCTTTTTGAGGTCTCCATTCCATCTTCTCATGAGTCATGGGTTAATTGGCCTGAGGAATTGTCGCAATCCCTTCTTTTTGAGGTCTCCATTCCATCCACATTATTGATGTTACCTTTCCGATTGTACCACTTAGCTGTCGCAATCCCTTCTTTTTGAGGTCTCCATTCCATCAGGAGGAAAAAATGGCGACTTTAACGAATTGGCGGGTCGCAATCCCTTCTTTTTGAGGTCTCCATTCCATCTCGATGATGATGTAGAATATGCTCTTCTGTGTTTTTCGTCGCAATCCCTTCTTTTTGAGGTCTCCATTCCATCTGGCTGTGATTGGGAGGATTACAAAGAGCTCCTTCGGTCGCAATCCCTTCTTTTTGAGGTCTCCATTCCATCAAAAATCAAATCGTTTACAAACTCGTTCGTGAAGACAAGTCGCAATCCCTTCTTTTTGAGGTCTCCATTCCATCATATGTAGTTAATCTGATTTTTAATGCGAGACGAGGTCGCAATCCCTTCTTTTTGAGGTCTCCATTCCATCTGAAAGAATAAGGAGAAGGTTCGATGACTGAAGAAATGTCGCAATCCCTTCTTTTTGAGGTCTCCATTCCATCCTTGGTGTGAAACGACATGCCCGGCTTGCGTCCGCGACGAGTCGCAATCCCTTCTTTTTGAGGTCTCCATTCCATCAAATTCGGTGGATCCGGTTTCCCCCGGCTCGAAATATTTGTCGCAATCCCTTCTTTTTGAGGTCTCCATTCCATCATAGTGGGGGCTTTTAGGTTTACGGACGAGGGTAGGCGTCGCAATCCCTTCTTTTTGAGGTCTCCATTCCATCAGACGGGCTCTCCGGGCTCTGATTTATGACGAGCCGTCGCAATCCCTTCTTTTTGAGGTCTCCATTCCATCTTTGATGATTATGAATACGCAGTCTACGAAATCTGGTCGCAATCCCTTCTTTTTGAGGTCTCCATTCCATCATTTTCCTTGCTTGGCAACGTCGCCAAGCCAGAATGGTCGCAATCCCTTCTTTTTGAGGTCTCCATTCCATCATATGCCCGACATTCGTCCGCGACGAATGTCGGGCGGCGTCGCAATCCCTTCTTTTTGAGGTCTCCATTCCATCTTTTCCCCATGGATTAAACCAAAAGACCCAAATAGCTATAGTCGCAATCCCTTCTTTTTGAGGTCTCCATTCCATCGCCAAGCCAGAATGGAACCGGACAAATAATGCGGTGAGGTCGCAATCCCTTCTTTTTGAGGTCTCCATTCCATCTCGGGCGGCCAGACGGGTTCTGAGGGCTCTGATTGTCGCAATCCCTTCTTTTTGAGGTCTCCATTCCATCAGTGCAAAGCGAGAGGGGTTGTCGCGGCGCCAGAAGTCGCAATCCCTTCTTTTTGAGGTCTCCATTCCATCTGAGAAGCGCTTTTAGGTTTACCGAGCAGGGCAGTCGCAATCCCTTCTTTTTGAGGTCTCCATTCCATCCTCATCGATTGGTGTCGTCTAATAGCGATGGCAAATGGCAAATTGTCGCAATCCCTTCTTTTTGAGGTCTCCATTCCATCTACGCAGTCTACGAAATATGGGAGTGCAAAGCGAGGTCGCAATCCCTTCTTTTTGAGGTCTCCATTCCATCGCCCGTCGGATTTTCCTTGCTTGGCAACGTCGCCAAGGTCGCAATCCCTTCTTTTTGAGGTCTCCATTCCATCGCGCGCATTAAAAGAGCTTAGAGACGAAGACCGCCAGTCGCAATCCCTTCTTTTTGAGGTCTCCATTCCATCTCGTCCGCGACGAATGTCGGGCGGCCCGACGGGTCGCAATCCCTTCTTTTTGAGGTCTCCATTCCATCATGGGAGTGCAAAGCGAGAGGGGTTGTCGCGGCGCCAGTCGCAATCCCTTCTTTTTGAGGTCTCCATTCCATCCCCCGACGGGTTTTGCGGGCTATAATTTCTGACGAGCCCGTCGCAATCCCTTCTTTTTGAGGTCTCCATTCCATCCAGGGCATGCCAGAAGAATTCGGGGCATGCTCTCCGTATGTCGCAATCCCTTCTTTTTGAGGTCTCCATTCCATCAGCGATGGCAAATTGAATATTATCGCGACGAATGGAGTCGCAATCCCTTCTTTTTGAGGTCTCCATTCCATCAATATTATCGCGATGATTTTTCCCCGTGGATTAAAGTCGCAATCCCTTCTTTTTGAGGTCTCCATTCCATCCATGCTCGGCGTCGTGGTGCGAAACGATATGCCCGGTCGCAATCCCTTCTTTTTGAGGTCTCCATTCCATCCGAGCTGGCCAGGGCGAAATGACGGCCGGCTCTCTGGTCGCAATCCCTTCTTTTTGAGGTCTCCATTCCATCTGTAGGAGGTAAAAAATGAGAAGCGCTTTTAGGTTTAGTCGCAATCCCTTCTTTTTGAGGTCTCCATTCCATCCTCTGATTGATGACGAGCCCGAAAGGGCCCGTCGAAGTCGCAATCCCTTCTTTTTGAGGTCTCCATTCCATCCCGTCGGCCAGAGGAAGCCACTCGAGAAATATGTAAGTCGCGTCGCAATCCCTTCTTTTTGAGGTCTCCATTCCATCGGTAAAAAATGAGCAACATAATAGGAGCTTTTAGGTTCGTCGCAATCCCTTCTTTTTGAGGTCTCCATTCCATCCGCGGCGTTAGGTAATTCATTTAAAATCAGATAGTTAGCAAGAGCTCTCCCAGAATCCAATCTTTTCCTTAGAGAAGCTAACGAAATATTTTTGAAATATTTCATTTTTTACCCTCTTCTTTAAAAGTTTCTTCTAACTTTATTCTATCTTCAGTTTTTCCATTATGAGGCAAAATCACATATTCACCAAGACCAAAAGCGGTAGCTTTGCCCACATGAAAAATTTCCCCTGCTTTTAGCCATGGCCTGAAGCGTCCTATTTTCCCCCAATATGTTATTCTCCCTTTGAGACCTCCTAACTTCAATCGAGTTTTCTGTCTGCCTGAATATCTCTCCCAATCGTACCAGGACAGACAATCATATTTTATTTCTACCTGACGCGCTAACTCTATTAATTGTTTATGGTCCCATCCAGGCTGTCTGGCGTCTCCATGAAAATAATTTAACAGGTTCAAGCGGCGAAGAAGATTTGTAATTAAAATAAAAAATTCGAGCTTAACAACAAGGTCGCGATGATATTTGAGGCGAACTGGCGTTATGAATTCAATGGTCACTTCCTCATCTTCAACCATATCCTTATCTAAATTTATATACTCAGGAATCTCAATACTTTCCGGTTCAATTTTCTTCAGAGCTTTAGACTCATCGCTATAAATTTTCATATCTTTATGCCAGATTTCCTGGAGTTTAAACTTACCTTTGCCCCGGCCTAAACCCATCTGACCCAGCTCGGAAAAAACGAGAATAAAGTATGGAAGGTAACTTATACTCTTACCTATCAAGATAAGGTCAAAATAAAATTTTTCTTTAGGTTCATAAACTCTTTTGTTTTCTTTGGGAGGCTCAAGAATAAAAGGACGGGGAATCGATTCATATTTTTCCATCTTCAAAATGCTGCTGCCTTCAGGTGGCGAGGTCTCAAAAATATAGGCATAGGCACATTGATCCTTCAGCAAACACTCAGCGCAGGTATTTTTTTTGATCACACAGGCTATTTTTTTAAAAGCAGCGCCAAAGCCCCCTCTTAGAGCCGAACCTTTATATGGAGGGAGAATAATCGGCTCTATCGCCTCAAGATAAAATCTTAATTTCTGGTATTTCAGGATCATTTAATATAATAGCTCTTGCCCAAATTAAGCTGGCACAAGCTCAACAAATCCCATAGGAATTTTTTCGGCGATTCTTTTTCTCGTTCGGGGAGGCCTAATGGCATATGGTCTAAGACCTAAATCTTCAGCTAACAAAAGTAAAGAGGTGCTATAGGCTGTTGAACCCTGACCAAGGCGGAGAAGACAGGAAGCAGGGGGAAGTTTTACTCCATCCTTTTGGGCTACTTGATAATAAAAATCGTGGATTATTTGAAGAATTTCCTTTTCAGAAAAGCGACTCAATTCGCAATTGATTTCAGTTTCGAAGGTTTGACCCTCCTTAAGGCATTCATAAAGAATAGGAATTTCTCTACCCCTTCTAGCCCCATTTACCTTAGCCTGAGATATCTGAAGGCTGTCCGCCGGTAGATACATAGAACTATCTCTTACATCAAGCCAGCGAAGAAACTTGGCATCGCTAACAGAGCGGGAGCCAGGGACAATTAAAGGGAAGGCCAATCTTAACAATTTATCAAAAGACCCCACGTCGTTTCTCCTCGAAGAAAGTAAAACTTGAATTTGTTCTTTTTTTGCCTGGTCTTTTGAGCAGGCTTCTTTCAGCACAAACCAGAGAAGAGCCGAGAGAATTGAGCCTTTGAGAGAGCTTCCAGGGATGAAAACACGGCCGGCACTCTTGATATAAGTTTTAACATTGGCGGGGTTCGTCAAAAGGGGTTGACGAGCCTCTGCTGACACAGATAAAGAATATAAAATGTGGCGCCGCAAGAGGGAATGGTCTTTTACTATATCCCCAATATTACGCCTCCGGGCTGCTTCGTTGATAAATGTGTTCAAAAAAGGCCGAAATTTCTCATCCTGAAAAAGAGAATTCATATTAAGACGGTGAAAAAAACCGCGCTCACGGTCGACAAAATATTCTAATGGTGATAGTTCTTCACCTGATCCGATGTGCACAGGGGTAAGAATTTTTATTATTGTTTTCATTCTTCCTTTCATTTTGCCTCCAGTTGACAGGGCAAAGAAAGAAGAAGGCCATAGCGATAAACGGAGTGTGCTTTAAAGGCTTCAGGGGTGACATCTACGAGCGCTCCTCGGCGATCTTTATTTCGAGGAAAAACGGAGCCTTCAACAAAAAGGCGAATGGAACGGCGACGTAGGGAACGCTCCCAGGGAGAAAAAATATAGCCTTTCCTTTCTTCTAACTCATAATAACCTTCAGCTAAACCGTCTCGTTCATTATCTGGTGGGTAATAGGGAGAAAGGCAATAAATCCCGTTGCCATTTTCTATCTCAGGCAATTCGATTTCAGTAAATTCAGGTTTCTCGAGGATTCCCTTGCCACAGGTTCTATCGCCTCCGATACCTTCATGGCTTAAAAGATAAAACAGGGCTTTTATTTTATTTTCCCATTCAGGTCGATTAATTTTAATTAAAACAAATAAACCAGCCTGTTTGTCATAATATACTTCTCCAAAATGAAAGAAATTTCCGCCGGGGTGACTGGTGAGTCGGTTCAGGGCAATACGAGGGACATTGTTCATTTTCCAGGGAATTTTGCCGCGCTCAGGTTGAGCTTTTTCTTCGATCTCAGAATTGCTCAAAGGAGGAAGTGTTTTAAGACTTCTGTCCTCGAGATATTTTTGAATGAAGCTAATTAATTTTTCCCCCTTTAGAAGATAAATCAATGCAGACAGATTAACATACTGAATTTTCTTGATGGCTTTGACGTTGAGACTTTCCTTGCTTCTACTTTTCCTGGCTTCGTCTGAAGATTTTTCCTTTGATAGATCATTCAAAAAGTGGATATCTTCAGGGAGCAAATACTTATTTTTGGGCAAGGGAAAATAAAAATCATTTATCCAGAAGGGGAAGGCAGAACTGAGAAGAAAGGGAGGATCTTCCCTGAATTGGTCAATAAAGTTGTTTGTCTCACCATAGAGAAGCTGATAGCAATGAACCAGAGCAGAAAAGAGAGTATCGGCGGGTATATAAGTTTTGCTTCCTTCCCGCCACTCCTCTCGCTCCCCCAGATGGAAAGAGCTTTTAGGTCTGATTTTGACAGCCAGAAATTTCATGGCTTAAACCAATTTTGCTTTAATTTGGTCAAAATTGGCCACAATTTTAGCCGGGGTATCGAGGCCAGCATTGATGGCCCGAGAAGGGTCGAGGTCAATGGTTCCATTTTCATAATCTTCGCGTCGATTCCAGAAAATATTTACATTTTTAAAAGCAACTCGCCCATACCCCCTTGACCCCATACCTCCAAGATAATCATGTTCAAGAAGCTCCATAGCAATGAACACATTTTTTAAAATCTCTTTATCTTCTTCCTGATAGACGTTATAAATTAATTCTACATCTTTAAATCTCGCTCCGGCTGGAACTCTTTCTACCTGGCGGAGGCTTCCTGAGAGTGCTGTCCCTGTGATGCGGTTAATAGCTGTTTCAAATTTAACTTCAGTCCATTCAAGTTCAAGATTAGCCTTCATTTCCTCAGTAATGCTTGACTCATCAAGATAAGCATCACAGACATATAGCCGGGTCAGCGTAGGAACATTAAACTTATCTGTCCCCAGGATTCCCCAAATCTTACAAACGGGGCAGCGATTGTAATCTTCTTCCCTTTTGCACATGTGCTTCTGGGGATTTCCTGCAGGTTCGTTCCAGAAATTGAGATTTCTATTGGCTTCTTCTCTCTCAATTAACGAACGCATTTTGCCTTTTAAAGATGAGCCGGGAATATATGGTTTTCCCCAGGGGTCGGTGATGACATTTAAATCCAGACCTCCAATTTTTAGCCCGCCGGTAGCTCCTCCAATTCTCATCCCGGTTAAAACCTCAATTTCCCCCTTAATAATGACCTTACCTAAAAGTTTAAATTCCATTTTTCCCCTCCTTTCATTTGCCACCATGATAGCGATGATAGGCAACAATAGCCTCAACAAAATGCTTAAAATTTTTAAAGTTATTTTTATCGGTGAGCTGGATAACTTTATCTAAAAGTCTTTGAAACTCCATAACCTTGCCCCGGTGGCGGCCCGCAGCATAGGCCAGCTTGGGCCGGAGAAGCTGTAATCTATTTTCGTCAAATTGCTTCTCAGGCATTTTTTGGATTTCATCAAGGACGTTTCTTATCTGCGAGGTAGTTAAGGCTTCTCTTTCCCTGCCTTGGGCAAAATATTCACCTAATTCATTGGCATAATCGTTGAGCGTTTTCATGTCGCCAGCCAGTATCTTTTTTATTTTTCCCTCATCATAGGGAAAGGAACTGCCTGGCGGCATGGATGCCCTTGGGTCTTTCATTTTTTCCTCCTTTTTATTGCCTTTCTTTTTCTTTCCTGGTTAAATATTCCGCCCAGCGGACGGCAATATTTAACTCAGGATAAATTTCATATCTATCTTCATTGGGAGCAAGAGTTATACTTTTATTTAGAAGCCATTCAAGTTCTTTCAAGATTTTCTCGTCTTTTATGCGGGTCATGAGCCTTTTGAAAGCGTAATGCAGACGCCAGATTCTTTCCATAGAAATTTCGCCTCTTAGCCTCATTTCCCTTTCTTTATAGCCATCGTAAAGGATAGTTAATAGAGCTCGGGGGACTTCTTTCTCTCCTTTCTTTTGAGCCTGAAGCAAATTATGGGAAAATGCAGTGCCTTCAGCATCTTCGCCGACTTTGCCTTCAATTAAATTCCTGATTTTTTCTGTTACTTCCCTAACTTCCTTCAATTTTTCCCATGAAAGCGGATACTCGAGAAATGTTACTCGATTGCGGCCAGCTTTTTTGGCCACATCTTCAGCTTCTCCGGCTTCTCTGGCAGCCTGGTAGAGAGGAAATTTTTTGGAAGGAGCAAGGTAAATACCTGCTGAAAGGGTAAGTTGGTTACAAGTAAAGCGGTTAAAATCCTCCGCAATACTCATCGCCAGAGAAGGCAAAAATGACCATGGGCCAATGAGAAAAAGGTCATCTCCACCTGAATAGACAATATAAATATGGTCGAGCGGGTTTTTATTTTCGCTCTTTTTTAAAGGCAGGGGGCCATGAGTTTTTTCTATGATTGTGGATAGATGATTCAGACGAGCATTAAAATAGAGCGAAAGCAGGCCGCTGAGCATACTCATCCGGGAAATTGTTCTATCATCACCAAGTCCTTCAGCAAAAATCATGCCGAGCCTGTCAGTATCAGCCCTCAGTACGCCCCATCTCTTTATGCCATCAGCCGCTTCGGCCATTTCTTCCAGCGTCAAAGTAGATACTCCATCTGAGCCCGTAATTTTATGGGCAATAAATTTGTAGCCTGCAAATTTTCCAGCAAAGTTGGTTGAGTTAAAGGTCAAATATTCTCTCAGATATTCAGGCTCTTTTTCATCCTCCTTTTCTTTGTCTTTTCTTCTCTTCCAGAAGCGACAATCAAAACCCAGTGCGGAAAGAATATCTTTCCATGTTTTGACGGCTGTAATTTCAGGAGCAATCTCGCCTTTCCTCTGCCGGATATTTATAGCGATGGCGCGGTTCAGATCCTCGGTGAGAGAAACAAAGCTCTGGCATAATGGACACATTTTTTCAGTTTCTGTTTCAGCCTCTTCTTGCTTTTTTTCTAATTCCTCTCCACAAATTTCGCAGGCTGGTCTTTCCCCGCCAATATCATATGGCCCCAGAATTTGCTGGAAGTGACTTTCTTTGTCAGTAGAAGCAAAGAGAGAGGCAAATTTTCTGCGCTTCATCTGGCCAACCTTCGAACTAACCTCTGTCCATAAAGACGCAAAATCAATAAAGAAATTCGCGTAACTTACAGGTACCCATTCCAGAATCAAGGCCAGTCTTCCGCGATGAATCTTGAGCAGAATCGAATCTAATTTTTCTTTCAGGGATATAAGCTTTTCTTCGGCTCCATCTTTTCGAGGGAGTAGGATATAAAAATGACCACCTCCACAATAGATAAGATTGGCTTCGGTCAGATTAAATTCAGAAAGAATTTTTCTAGCCACAACTTCTGAAACCAACTGAAGATAAAAAGAGCGGCCTCTCAGGCCCTTAAGAGCTTTTTCGGAGGTGACTGAATAGATGAAATCCTGAATTCCTGAAATATCGCCGCTTGCGAGGAAAAAATCTTCTCTATTAAGAGAATTATGCTGTTTCTTGATCTCAAGGGCTCTATCTTTCTCTTTGTAGGGCTGGGGCGGCAGCGACTTTATTTCTTCGAAAATAGAATTAAGGAAATCTTCACTGACCTCAAGCTGATATAAGCAGGAAGCAATAGCAGCCGTGCTTTTGAGGTGATGATAAAGTGAGAGATCCGGTTTGTCTATTTTTGAGGCTGGAATGGTTAGAGTAAATTTCTCCAGTAAAAAGGGAATCTGACTCAGCAGGTCTTCTAGCTCATAGCTTTTTAGGTTAGAAACATCAGCCACGAACTGTTGCCATAGCTCCTGATAACTTTTCTGGCCGTCCCCGGCCAAAAAGGCTTTACTTTTTTCTTTTACGGGAAAAAGATTTTCCAGCGTTGAATCAAGAGACACGAGAGGCACATAAGCGAGCGGAGTGTGTTTTTGTCTGGCTTCCTCTTCATCTTTAAGCTTAAGACGAGAGAAAATTGAAATAAGCGGTTCTGCCTGATAGCTTGCCTTATCCTCTTCACTTTCCCTCTCACGGCGCTCCCCAGAGGCCATCCAGTCGGCCAGGGTGATTAACTTTGCTAAATATTTCATCCGGTCTGTTCCTGCACGATTAAAGCTGTGATGGAGCGCCGCTAAAGTACCTGAAATACTCAGAGACGGCAGATACTCACGGACGAACTTATCAGAAAAGATGGCGTGGAGGTGGGTATATTTGGCCTCTGGCCCCTCGCCTTCTTTTCGGCCAAGCAGGGTCATGGCTTCTTCATCTTCTTGCCGATTAAGTTTGTAGCCAGCTCTTTGATAGAATTTTCCAATATCATGGAGCCAGGCGGCTAAAATTAATTCAAAATACTCTTTTGAATTGGTCTCCATTGTTCTTCTTCCTTTTTTGCCTATCCTAAATTATAAAATCTTTTCCTTAGAATTGGCCATTTCTGAAACATTTCAACAATATTTCTTTTTAAATTTTCTTAGATTTTTCTTAATTTCTGTACCTTTTATCATTGCGTCTCTTTTCCCTTCATGCCCCATACTTTTCATCCCTATATTTAGTCTCCTGACCATCCCTCCCTAATCATTATTCTTTCTCAGCTTCCTTCAATCGAAATCTTGCTTTTCTCAACTCTTAAGCCATAGCGACTGGCTGCATATATCTTTTTTGCCTGGATAATATAAAGAGACCAGAGAGATTCGTCTTGAAGTTCTGTTTGCAAAATCTTTTTTAATTTACTCAAGTACTGGCGGACAATAGCGACATCAAGTCCGTGCGGATAATGTTTTATAAATTCTTCAAATTTCAAGGGAGCTCCACCGTAAAGAGAGCGAAAATAGGAAGCAAGGCTGACAAGGTTTTCGGAGTTAAATAACGCAGTCAGCTCTTCATAGCAGTCAGAGCAGTTATGGCAATAGGGCCGGTCTTTATATGGACATTTATTTATCTTTTGATGCACGAAGGCAAGATAAATAAAAAGCAGCCTGGGCTGAAAATAAATGGTTTTTTCACCGATGGTAATAGCTCTATCTTTCAAATTAATAATCAGCTCAGGCTGAATTGTCGCCAGGTCAATTTCTCTCTGGCTTTCAGCCACCAGTTCACGGAAACTTGCCTTTTGCAATTTCAACTTTTGACTTAAGCGAATAAATGGTAGTTCAGCGAGATAAATCCTGGCCTCTCTGGTAGACAGGCGGCGAATCCGTCCATCCTTGTCTTTGACTTGAATATATTTGTTCTTCTTTGGCTTATAAAAGAAATCAGGGTGGGACTCAAAGGCGGGGTCAACCAGAACATGATAGAGTCGATCCCAGGGGCGACCAAAGAGCTGTAAAGCTGAGCCCAGATAAAAACTCATCGTTTTCCGGCCTCCGGCTAAGGAACAATGAAGACGAACCGACTGGTCTCTGCTTTTCTCTCTGATGAAAGAAGTTATCAAATCTCCGATGATTTCGTTATCTTCACTTGTTCTTATGTCATCAATTTCCCGGCCATGAGTGTCTCTGGGAACAATGAAATTTTCTTCAGAAAGATTTATGGGCGGCAAAGCATATTCTTCGATCAACGCTTTAAGAACTTTTCCCTTAATCAAGGAATCGAAGATTATCCTTTTACCTGTGAAAGTAGTTATGACGAAGATTTCATCAGGATAAATGGGTGGCTTTTTTTGACTCAGAGCGTAAATGGTTTCAGTAATTATTTGGGGAGCTGCTCCCGCGACGAAAACAAAAACTTCCTTAAATTTTCCCATGAAGTTGAAAAATAATAAGTTTTGTTAGTATTTTTGTTTGAAATAAACAAAATGTCAATATCTTTCGATGAGCTGGTGTACAAAATAGTTCGCATGTATGAAAGCGCTGTATCAACTACCTCCTTATTATATTTTATTTTCGCCCATGGCTCTTTTTCCTGTTTCGTCAGATGCATGTATACGCTGTCTATACAGCATGAGCATGTCCCCAATTTGATTTAGAGGAGTGAGCCATCGTAAACTCTCCTTTTAAGACTAAAAAGTTTAAGAAAGGAGGTTTTCATTTACGATGGCTCAGAAAGATTATAAGGCATTTTTGGAAAAATGGCTAACAAGATTTTTGCTGGAGGATGACCCGATAAAGGCGATGTTAGAGTGGCTGTTGGGGGAGCTGATGAAGGTGGAGGCGGAGGCTAAGGTAGGGGCGCCTAAGGGCAAGCACAGCCGGGAGAGGAAAACCTATTTTTCAGACTACAGGGTCAGGAAGCTTCATAGCCGGTTAGGGACTTTATATTTGGTCATACCCAAGGTGCGCAAGGGAGGTTATGTACCGTTTTTTCTAGTGACGAGGAAACGTTCTGAGGCCGCCTTGATAAGTCTGGTTCAGGAAGCCTTCATCAA
>Ga0209225_1003732_pt1 | contig 12475 bp, 10 predicted proteins | sample WasSprMetagenome_FD_184732 | JGI IMG/M metagenome (GOLD analysis project Ga0209225, IMG submission 184732) | Sulfidic aquatic microbial communities from Washburn Spring, Yellowstone National Park, USA - WS (SPAdes) (version 3) | ecosystem: Environmental > Aquatic > Thermal springs > Hot (42-90C)...
ACCGAGCAATACTTCAGGAGCGTTTTTAAGAAAAATCATGAAAATCAGCGTTCCACCTAACAATCCCAAACCATCCGTTAACATCCCAGTAACGGTTCCGGATCTGTATGAAATCTTCAAAGCTTCTTTGAAGCTTTTAGTTGCTGCATATGCTGTTCTAATGTTGCCATGTACAGCCATATTCATTCCTATATAACCTACCATAGCTGAGAAGAATGCACCCATAAGAAAGGCAGCGGCTCTACCTAGAGAAATCGAGAAAGGTTCACCGACAAAAGCTGCTGATGCATATAAAATTAAAGCCAAAAATCCTACAAGCACTAGTGTTGACTTAAACTGTCTTTTCAGGTAGGCGTTGGCCCCTTGCTTTATTCCGTCCCAAACTTCAATCATTTTCCCATGACCTTTAGGCTCTTTCAAAACACGTTTCGACAAAATAACAGCATAAAATAAAGCAAATAAGGCAACGCAAATTATGCAGTAAAAAACTGATCGCTCAAATGGCGTCAGTTCTTCCATATTCACCCGTCACAGCCTTGACTTATCCACTAAATATCGAAGATGTGACTTTCAAGCGTATATTTAAAGTTTTCATTCAAGTAAAGAAAGACAGTACAAGGAAAACCAGCAGTCATTTTCTACACTAATTTGGTGAAACCGAAATTATAGCGCAGCCGCATCCCATAACTGCGCGCGATGAAGCTTTAGAATTTATCTAGGCGTTTAAGAGGTACCGCCGATAGACTTGCAATCCTATGCTGTTGATCGCGCCGCCTGAATTGCCGTCAATGACTAAGATTATCTTTTTCCCTTATGATCGTATTGGGCGAACCATATTGGCGCGTAAGAAGCTCAGTTTCTGTTATATCAACGTCCGTGTGAAGGTGCTGAATCATATGATATTGTACATGCGCCTTCTCAGACCGTAATTGTTCTGCGATGGCTTTCGCCTGATATTTAGCAGCTTCTTCGCCTACATTTCCGTTCAGGATTTTTACGCCTTTCAGAATTTTGGAAACGTCAAACAAATCCTTTCATGTAAGTTAAATTGATAGCTTTTCGGTTGATACTCGTTAAACGCTTTAACAGCCACTATTGTCAAGTAGTAATTGTTGTTCATTTATGCCCTTTGCGCACCTACTTGGCCGGGTCCAATCATCGTGCCAAGCAGGGCCCCAGAAGGGGCCCTGCTATGCCTACTCGTCTTCTGCTGCTCATGGCTGAACCCATAACGCCAAAAAGAGAGGCAGTGGTCGCAATTTCCCCAACTTAACTGCAACATCGCTGGCAATAATTGAGGTTCTCACGAAATGGAGACTGTCCAGTATGGAACTGTTACATAAGAGCTTGGAGGGAACTCCACTTGCACAACATGCTCCTTAATTTCGCGGTCTTTCGCTTTTTGCTTCAGCTGATTGAGCCTATTCACAAATTCCTCTGCATGTTTACTTTCAAACTGAATGGTGATGTGTCGGCGATATGAAAGATTTATCGTCACTTTTCCAGTTTCACCCATATGCACCGAATCTATGTCTTTTAGGCATATATGTAATGGAATAAATATGCCTAATATCCCGCCGATCGTTTCTTTAATAATTGGTTTATTCTCAAGAGCTTCCTCCACTTCATTCTCAAAACTTCCCTTCAAATCTATCCTTAAAAGATTCTCGTAAGTCTTACTATAAAATGCGGATTCTCAACATTCAAAACAGGCATTGCATTTTGCACGCTTTCTGCCTTCAAGCAGAGAACACATAATTAGGTGCCTAGCGATTTATATACTTTGTAACATTTTAACGTGATGGAGCGCACGCCTTTGGTTGTTATTCGATGATGCGCCTGAAGCTTATTGATGCCAAAATGAACAAGGCTGCATCGAAAATGGCTATTGCAAGTAAATCCATTAGGAGATTTGAAAGGTCTCCGGTTATTAGCAGTCCCCTTACTGCATCGACAACGTAGCTTAGGGGGTTGAATGTTGAAAATTCTCTTAGGATTGGAGGCATCATTTTGATTGGATAGAGGGCGTTGCTTGCGAAGAACAGCGGCATGGTTATGGCTTGGCCTATGCCCATAAACCTTTCCCGGGTTTTCATAAACGAGGCGACGAGGATTGATATGGCTGCGAACCCTCCGGATGCAAAGAAAATCACTGTGAAGGCTAAGATGAAGTAGGCTGGATTTGGTACAAACTTCACGCCAATTAGCACGGCTATGGGAAAAATTATTAAGGCTTGGAATATTGCTCTTACACCGGAAGCCATTGAACGACCTATAACCATGGAGTAACGTGACGCCGGCGTGACAAGCAGTTTCTTTAGAATGCCGGATTCCCGCTCCCAAACTATAGTTAATCCATAGAATATGCTGACAAAAGTTGTTGTTTGAATCATAACGCCTGGCGTTATGAAATCCGTGTATGGCACCCCGCCGGTTGGTATTGCCTTCACGCTGCTCATGACTGAACCGTATATAACTATCCAAAGTATTGGTTGAACTGCCCTCGTGTAAATTTCGGTCCTGTCATGGCGAAGTCTCCTCAGTTCCAGCTCAATCATAACCAGCATGTTTTTAAGGCCTTCCATCATGTTTTATCCCTTCCTAATCATATCACGCATATGCCTAACATCGCTAACTCTGCCCTTCTCTTCAAACTGCGTTCCCACATATTTAAGGAAGACATCGTCTAAAGTTGGCTTGATTATAGAAACTTTCTCAACGGATGCTCCCTCACTTTTAAGAAAGTTCATAAGGTCGGGAAGCGTGGATTCTGCATCGCCGACGAGTACGCTTAAGTTTCCATCCTCAAAAACGCCTTTCACAAAGTTTAGTTTTTGGATATTCTGAACTAGATCAGGCTTGTGGGCGGTCTTTTCAAGCGTGAACTCTATGATTTCGCCGCCTAAAGAATGCTTCAGCTCTTCGCTTTTTCCACGCGTCACTATTTTTCCTTGGTTTATTATGGCTATTTCGTCAGCGTACAAGTCAGCTTCATCCATGTAATGCGTGTTAAAGAAAATTGTTACACCGTATTCTTTTTTGAAAACATTTAGTCTTTCCCAAACCACTTTTCTTGCAGCAGGATCCAAACCGATGGTCGGCTCGTCTAGAAACATTATTTTTGGTTTTATAAGCATAGCGCATGCTATTTCAAGCCTTCTAATCATCCCGCCTGAATAGGTTTTAACAAGGTCATTTTTCACGTGTGTTAAACCCATGTTTTCCAAAGCTTCATCGATAACCTTCTCTCTTTCCAACTTTGGCACACCGAAAATTTTCGCGTAGATCAAGAGATTCTCGTAACCGCTTATATCGGTCCAAACACTCATTTCTTGAGGAACATAGCTTACCAGTTTTCTAACCTTACCACCATCATGGATCACGTTTAACCCGAAAACATAAGCTTCCCCAGCGGTGGGTTTAAGCTGTGTTGTCAAAATACGGATAAGCGTTGTCTTGCCTGCACCGTTTGGACCGAGAAGTGCAAAAGCTTCTCCCGGATTAACGTTCAAATCAACGCCATTTAAAGCCCGCACTTTCCCATCATAAACTTTAACAAGATTTTTAACCTGAACGGCAAAATCCATTTTAATACCCTTCTAAATGCATTCAATCAGTCTATCAAAACGTGCTTAAAAACTTTACAAAAACAATAAACAAAAATAATTGCTCGTTGAAGAGCTTTTAATATGAAAGGTTACACAATAGTTTCAATCAGTCAAACCTTAATGGAGGCAATTTTAGAAAGCGCAAAAGCACTTTATCCGAAAGAGACTATTTTGCTGCTTCGCGGTGAAAAAAGCAAGGACATAATTAAAATTACTGATTTAATTGTGCCTCCATTGGCTACATATGGGCAAGGCTTCGCAAACACTCCAACCCACCTGCTGCCCATAGACTTTTCCATTGTCGGAACAGTGCATTCCCACCCTTCAGGAAACTTGACGCTTTCACCAGCCGATCTGAACCATTTTTGGGGAAAAATACTGATGATTGTAGGCTTTCCGTTCGTAAACGAAACGAACGTTGCAGTTTACAACTGTGAAGGAGAAAAATTAACGCTGAAGATAACAAGAGCATAGCGGTGTAAACAAAATCGCTTAGGATTTGTTGCAGCTGCAAATGCCAAACATCTTAACATGCAAAACCTTAACATCGAACTTAGATTCAAAGTTTTTGTCGATTTTTCACCAAAACGGTAGCTAAAGAAAATTTTAAAAAATGTTGGCTTCGGTGGAAAAGCTGGTCATTTTTTGAGTGTTCTTTCAGATAGAAAGATGTTAAAAGTGGCCTGTGTAGGCTATGGGCGTGTTCCTAATTAATGGAACGGTTAATGTTTAGTTTCCTCTCATTACAGTTACCTCTATTATCTGGCCCGGAAGGTGTTTCTTCAAGGTATGTTGAAAGCGCATCCATGTTAGTTATTTTTGTTCCGTTTATGGCTATTATGATGTCCCCTCCGACCGTAACATATTCCCCTGCTATCAAGACTTGTTTTGTTCCGCCTCTTAACCCTGCGGTGGCTGCTGGCCCTCCGCTTACAACTTGGGTTATTAGCCATCCGTATGTGACGTTTACGCCCATGGCTTTCGCTATCTCATACGTCATGTCTACTCCTGCGGCGCCAAGCCATGGATGCTTATTGTAGTAGCCTATTGTGACCAGTGAGCCGATTTTCCTGAGAATGGTGTTTAATGGAATTGCAAAGCCCAAGCCTTGAGAGTTGCTTACAATGGCTGTTTTTACGCCCACAACTTTGCCCTCAAGGTTTAGTAGAGGCCCTCCAGAGTTCCCCGGATTAAGCGGACATGTTGTTTGTATGGAATACCCCAAATGTCATGCTGCACTATCATTCCTCTATGATGACAACCGAGTCTCTTACTCGCTCATATAACTTTGAAAGCGAAACGTTTCCAATGAGAATATGTGTGATATTTACAATGTTTTGTTTTTCCATGTTGTAAAGCCTTTTTGTAGTGATAAAGTAGCTTAATAAATAGCCAATGAATCCACCGGCGAAAAATGCTTATTATGACGGCTGCTGCCATAAGAATGGCTGATACGCTTTTTATACATGTTTCTTGAAGTTATTCAAGCTTATCCTCCATTCTACCCGAGTTTTCTGCCACGTTAGGCAGAAGACGTGATTTGCTTCAATTTTCTTTAACAATGAAGTATACAAGTTTTTCCTTCGCTAATAGTCTGTATTCTGTCGCTAAGGAAGAGCACCGACACGTGGGTAGGGCTATAGCGCCATACCCAAAGAACGGAATAAAAAGATAGGCTGCTTGGACATAAAAGAGGGTAAAACACCGAAATTTACATGGACGTTGAACAAGCGCTATACCAAACGCAAAACAGCGAATTCCACGTAAAAGCAGCCTCAAAACTAAGAAATTAAAGCCTTACTAGAAGTGGGATTGAATATGTATATGAAAGACGAACTATTCTTCAGAAAACGCAAATAAGAAAGCAACGCTTAAAATCAAAACGAAAATCATACCTAATCCAGAAAAAATAAGCCGGGGTAGCCTAGCCTGGAATGGGCGCCAGACTCATAATCATAAGTGCTGAAGGGGCCAGTGTTTGATAAGAAATCTGGAAGTCGCGGGTTCAAATCCCGCCCCCGGCATCTTAACCTCTTTATGAGATGATTTCTATTGTTGTTGTTTTTCTCGTTGTGATTTCAAGCTGGTCTGCGAACCCCTTTTTAACGTCGGCGTTTTTTATAGCTATTTTCTCGCCCGGTTTTAGGTTTGCGGTTTTTTCGGCGTTTTTTCGCCACGCTGAAACCCATATGCTTCCGGTTTCATCCTTTATTTCGAAGACTGTTAGGTTTATGGTTTCCCCCTTTGCTGTTTTCACTTTTCTCTTGAGTGGTTTTGTCGCTACAACGCCCTGCACGTTAACGTTTTTCATATCTTCTTTAAGTTCGCTGATTTTCCAAAACTTTCCAGTTGGGGGTGTTAGGACGTCAATGTAGGTTTCGTTGTCCACGTGGACTTCTATTCCCCCATTTAAAGCCTTCTTCACTTTAACGTTCACTATCTGCAGTTTAGCCCCGTTTTTAAGGAGGTTTTTAGCCTCATTAACTTTCTCGTTCCAAACGACAACGGGAATCTCTCCCGTCTCGTCGGCTAAGATAAAACGCATGACCTTTCCACCTGTCCTATTTTCTCTTTCAAATGTGGCTTCGCGGGCTTCCCCCTTGACTTTTCCGACAACATTAACCCTCTTATTTCTAAAGGCTTCTGTGATGTCCCCGATTTTCGTCACGAGTTCCGTGATGTAGGGATAGCCTTCAGCCTCCCCGCCTTCAAGAACCTCAACGACACCCTTTTCGCTTAAGTGGAGCTCAAGATTTCCACGGCGCCCTTCCCTAGTGTATCCGTGGAGAAACCTCACCACATGGCCGGCCTTTATCTTCCCAGAATCCACAAGGTCAGCTTTATCATTCCACAGGACAACCCGCAGTATGCCACTTTTATCGGCGACTAAGAGACTTGCAAACTTGCGGCCTTTACCCAAAGCCTTTGAATGGTAGACGGCTATAACCCTTCCAGCCACTGAAACATCGTTTAAGCCGGGAATTAGGCGGCTCACCTCAAGAGATGGGATGGAGAAATCCGAGGGTGGTTTGACGCCGTACTCTGCCGCAATAATCCGCAACAGAACGTCATCTGAAACTAGGCCCCCTAAACGTCTGCGTTCCCACTCAAGTCTTCTAAGTACAGCTTCCCTTGAAACTTCAGGGTTTTTCGAAACTATTGCATCTATAAGTTCTTCCCCTTCAGCCATCAAATTCAAACCAATTGGAAGAAGAGAAAACAGCTCTAAGAGTTTATCGGTTTCGCTGGAAAATTTTGGCGGGCCCGGCGGGATTCGAACCCGCGACCCCCGGGTTAAAAGCCCGGTGCTCTATCCTTGCTGAGCTACGGGCCCCTCTCCTTACCATGTTCGGTTTTAGAAAGGTTTTAAAGACGCATTTTAGGGTTTCGTTCGATAGCAACAAATGGAATAAGGGGACGGGTGAACGAGGGGTCTTAGGATGTTTGAACCTTTAAAAGGTTTGTTATGAAGTTTTTGATTTATAGGTTCAGAAGTTTCTTTAATACTTTGCCTTCCAACCTTTCACTGCCAACAATGACTGTCAAAGCGGTCATATTCAGATTCGGAAGTTGAAATTAAAACATAAAAGTATAAAGCGGAAACTAAAAGCTCGGTTTCCGGCGTTGGTGGAGTTTAGTTTTCAGTTTTGATTGCAAAAGCCAGTATTGAATGTTGGGCTTAACGGCGGCTGTGAAGAGTTTAATGTGTCTGTGAAGTTGGTAACTGACGTGTTTAGGGAGCAGAAATAGACTTGTATGTGAAAACAAATTTCTGAATTTTGGCGGAGAGGGAATTAGCTAGCGCTATATCTGCACGTTAACAAAGGTTATTTTCCTTTTAATATGCCTAAAGGCCGGTGTTGTTGAAATGTTTCGTGGAGGTATTCTTTCGAGAAGGTGACGCCCTCTCCACGGCTAAAGCCGGGAGCTTCCAGCTTTTCCTCCCTGTTAGGCTTCACAGCCCTCCGGCTCGTTTTGCCGGAGCATGGCCACGAGCTTCCAGCGTTTAGGGCAGGCTTTACGCATGCCTCCTCATTCGGGGGCGTCACCCCACCCCATGCCTCTCTTCAAGGCGTGAGCTAAAGCCTGCCACCTCAGCCAACACGGGCTCTAGGCTTCACAGGCCCTGCAACATGCTCAAATGCTTTCCCAACAACTTAAGCTTCGCCCATTCACCCCAGAGTAAAACTCCAGGTTTTCTGGCGCCCATTTCTATAGACTATAGATATAGTGAATACAGAACTGTGATGAAGAAGAGGGAGGCTTTGAACAGCCTGTTTAACAGTGGCAAGATATCCAAGTCCACCTTTGAGCTTTTCGACAGAGAATTCGAGGAAGCCTTGGCGGAGGTTGAGAGGCAGAGAAGGTTTTTGTTGGAGAAGATGGCTGCCAAAATTGGGAGGTTGAAGAGCAGATCAAAATTCTTGAACGGCTGCTGGCTAACTATGAAATCCAGCATGTCAGTGGGGAGGTGGACGATGAAACCTACAGGAGAGAGGTTGCCGTGCTTTCCATAGGTCTTGAAAACGCGAGACGGGAGTTGAACGCCATTAAAGAAGCCATGGACAAGCTTGGAGGCGTTGGCAGCGCTGAAACGCAGGTTACACCTAAAGTTAAAACTGAAATATTCCGGAGAATGTTACCCCGGAGACTGGAACCGTAGAGGGATTTGTGGAAAGCTAGAAACACTAACTCTCCATCCTCTTTTTCTCCTTTAAAACCGTCTCTTCGAGTAGGCTTATATTTTCAAGCGTTTTAACTTGGAACTGGAGTTGTGGCTGTTTGGGCGATAGGGTTGTTATGACTTTTCATGAAAAGTTTAAGCAGTATGACCTGGGCGAAGGGCACCCTTACCGGGGAGACCGTTTCATGAACGCCATGAACTTTTTTATGGAACAAAGCCTCCTAAGCCTGCCGTGTCTGGCAGTTGTGGAGCCTACGAAGGCTTCTAGGGAAGACTTGTTAAGGGTTCATGAGGGAAACTATGTGGACTTAATTTTTCGCTTAGCGGCTGAAGGCAAACCTTACGATGTTGAAACCCCGGTTTCACACCAGATCCTTGAAGCAGCTCTGCTTATCGTCGGCGGCGCCCTGGTTTGTGGCGAAGCTATTTACTGCGGAAAGGCGAGGAGGGGGATTTCGCTCGGGGGAGGCTTCCACCACGCTGGAAGGAGTTATGGCGGAGGCTTCTGCCTATTCAACGACGTAGCCGTCCTAGTTGAGTATTTGAGGGCGAAAAGGGGTGTGAAAAAGTTTCTGGTTTTGGATTACGACGTTCACGCTGGGAACGGCACAAGCGACATTTACTATCGCGACCCCACAGTGCTGTTCATATCCATACATCAAGACCCGAGGACGCTTTACCCGGGCACGGGGTTCACGTGGCAGATTGGCGAAGGCGAGGGGGAAGGCTACAACGTCAACGTTCCCCTTCCACCTGGAACAGGCGACGCTTCATACCTTTACGCGGTGGAGGAGATTTTCATCCCATTGGCTGAAGAGTTCAAGCCCGAAGTAATAATTGCTAACGGTGGAAGCGACGCCCACTTTGCGGATATGCTTGGAGATTTAAACCTAACAGCTAAGGGCTTTTTCGCCCTTTCCAGCCTAATAAGGGAGAGCGCCGACAAGGTTTGCGGTGGAAGGCTTGTCATGCTGGTTGGAAGCGGCTACAACTCGAAGGTTTTGCCACTGTGCTGGTATGCCCTAGTGGCTGGAGCCGTCGGGCTTCCAAGCTTTGAATTGAAGGAGCCTTACGCACCGCCTGTTGAGCCGCCTTTCGTCCGGAAAAAGGTTGAAGGTGTAATTGAAGAGTTGAAAAGCTTGCTTAAAAACTGGTGGACGTGTTTTAGGTAGGCTACTCCCTTTTCTCTTTTGGTTTCACTATGACGGCCGTGCCGTAAGCAGCAAAAACTGTGGCTGTTCCCTGTAAAATATCGCTTGTTTCGAAGTCCGCACCTATAACGGCGTTGGCGCCCATTTTTCGGGCGTTTTCAATAAGCCTGTTCAACGACTCCATTCTTGCCTTTTCGCATTCAGAAGTGTAGGATGTTACCTCCCCGCCAAAAATCCCCTCAATGCTGGCGACTATTTTCCCGCCCACGCCCCGCGTTCGCACCGTTAATCCATGTACTGGACCAAGCACCTTCACAATCTCGTAACCCGGAACCTCAGGTGTCGTGACAACTATTACTTCGTCCATGTAAGCTCCCACACACCTTTATAGCCGGACACCCCTATTTTTAGGTTGCCTAAATCAAATAGCGGAGTGCAATCTCTTGAACAGTGTTGAAGAGGCCTGCAGCCTCTTTCCAATCGTTAAAAATAGGGTTTACTTAAACCACGCCGCCCATTCTCCCTCTCGAAGCCTGTGGCTGAAGCCATGCTTAGGTATGTGAAGGACTACATGAGTTTCGGAGATTCGCCGTTTGACGCTTCCGACTATGGGAAGTCCTTGTTTGCAAAGCTTGTGGGCGCCAAGCCCGAGGAAATAGCCTAGTGGAGAATACTTCGGTTGGCTTGAACATTGCCGCCAACGTGCTGCGTTATCCGTCGGGCTCAAAGGTTGTCACGACAGATTTGGAGTACCCTCCGCGGTCTACCCAGGCTTAAGAAAAGCCTAGGCGTAAAAGTCCATTACGTGCGGAACGTGGACGGCAAGGTTCTGCTAGAGGATTTTGAAAAAGCCGCGGACGACAAAACCGTGGCAGTTGTGGTCAGCCACGTGGAGTACGCTAATGGCTTCCGTAACGATTTAAAGGCTTTAGGCGAAATAGCCCACCAGCACGGCGCAGTCCTCATAGTGGACGTCACCCAGTCGGCGGGTGTAATTCCAATAGACGTGAAAAGGGATAACGTGGACTTTTTGACAACAGCCTGCTACAAGTGGCTTTTAGGGCAACGGGTGCCGCATATCTGTATGTGCGAAGAGATCTCATTGAAAAATTGGAGCCGCCTTACGTTGGGTGGGCAAGCGTGAAACAGAAATTTTCGAAACTATCGACTTCTGGGACATTTCGGAGTTTAAGGCTTTCTGAAACGGCCAGCCGCTTTGAGGTTGACACCCCAAGCGCTGTAAGCTTTGTGGGAGCAGCTGAAGCCATGAAAATGCTTAACTTCGGAATAAAAAACGTTGAAAGACGAGTGTTGGAGCTTACAGACCACCTGATCGAAAGGGTTAAGGCGCTTGACTAAGACTTCAAACCCCAGAAGAACCGCAATATCGCTCTGGAATACAATTTCAAAAATAGAAAAACCCAAAGAAGTTGTGGAAAGCTTAAAGCAATAAAGCATAATTGTCTCAGCAAGAGCCAACGGAATAAGGGTTTCATCCCACTTCTACAACACAAAAACGGAAATAGACGAAATCAGAAAAATCCGATAAAAGTGTATGGAACCGTTCTGGTCCAGCGTTAACTTTCATCCCTTCCCTCCTCGCACCCTTCATCCCTCTCGGTCGTCATGGGAGGGCTTTCGCCGTGAACGGGCGAAGACGGCACATCTATCTGTTCGCTTTTCGCTTTCCCCACATATCGCCTCGACGGCATCCGGGCATTCTTTGCCAATCAAACATGCTAGGTTAACAAACTTTACGCTAGAAAGAAACAGCTCCTAAGCCCCACAATTTCCCAGTTAGTGTTTATAACTGAAAATAAAAAATTGTTATGTTTAACAAGGTTATAGCAAGAATTTTATGTATTAACTGATGTTTTTAGTGTGTAAGGGCCCAGCCGTGGAGGTTATTCAGCGAGAATGGATGGTGGGATTGATGGCTGTTCAGAATTTAGAAGGGTTCGATGTCGGCGAGGGTTTAGGCTGGGCTCTGCCAAGTACTGAAGACATTCTAACTCTGCCTGTTGAGGAGCTTCTTAAACGTCTTAACACTTCTTTGGCTGGGCTTTCTTCTGAAGATGTAGAAAAGCGTCTTAAGGTGTTTGGCTATAATGAACTTGTTAGGAGGAGGAAGAGGGCAACCATAGTTGATTTTCTCTCCCATTTCAAAAGCCCATTGGTAATTATACTTCTTGTAGCTGGGTTGATTTCCGGCTTTTTTGGAGAAGTTGCAAACACAGCGATAATATTTTTCATAGTTGTGTTCAGCGTTGTCCTAGACTTTTATCAGGAATCTAAGGCTGAAAGGGCAGCTGAAATGCTTAAGCAGAGAGTAGCAACGACGGCCACTGTTTTGAGGGATGGAGTTAAACGGGAGGTTAGGCTTGCTGAAATAGTTCCTGGAGACATCATTTATCTTTCAGCAGGCGACATCGTGCCTGCAGACGCTCGGGTTATAACTGCCAAAGATTTGTTCGTTAACCAATCCGCTTTGACTGGTGAATCTTTCCCCGTTGAAAAGACAGCTCAGCCATTGAAGTCTTTTGACCAGTCGATAACGGAATGGAGCAACTACCTTTTTATGGGCACCTCTGTTGTAAGCGGGACGGCAACGGCTGTTGTTGTGAAAACTGGCAGCCTAACGGAGTACGGGAAAATCGCAAAAAGGCTTGTGGAGAGGGAGGCTGAAACCGAGTTCCAGAGGGGTGTCCGAAGTTTTGGCTACATGATAATGCAAGTTACATTTCTACTCGTCATATTTGTGTTCTTTATAAATGCCCTCTACAAGCGGAGCGTTTTGGACTCGCTTCTTTTTGCCGTAGCTTTGGCCGTGGGCTTAACGCCGGAGCTTCTGCCCATGATAATTTCAGTTAACCTCTCCAAAGGAGCAGTGTCTATGGCTAAGAAGGGCGTCATTGTGAAACGCTTGGCAGCCATACAAAATTTTGGAAGCATGGACGTTCTATGCACGGATAAAACTGGAACTTTGACGGAGAACAAGATAAGGCTGGTACTCCACGTTGACCTCAATGGCG
>Ga0209225_1003735_pt1 | contig 12472 bp, 5 predicted proteins | sample WasSprMetagenome_FD_184732 | JGI IMG/M metagenome (GOLD analysis project Ga0209225, IMG submission 184732) | Sulfidic aquatic microbial communities from Washburn Spring, Yellowstone National Park, USA - WS (SPAdes) (version 3) | ecosystem: Environmental > Aquatic > Thermal springs > Hot (42-90C)...
GGAGGAGGTCTTGGAGAGAAGGGCCGTGGATGCCCTGAAGGCCTTGATAAAGAGCTTAAAAGGGGGAGAAGAATAAGGAATGCAGCCAGAACCGAGGCCGAAAAGACATTATTGGTTGGTTGCCATCTTAATTCTGGTGGTTTTGGTGGGTCTTGGTGTCTATACTTTTATGCTCCTCAAACCAGAATTCGAGGTATCCATTGATTATCCCTCTACCCTCACGCAGGGTCAGAGGGGGGAGCTGAAGGTGACAGTGAGAAACAAGGGCGACAAGGCTGGAAGTTATGAGTTGGAGGTAGGAATTGACGACAACGTCTGGAGAGTGAAGGTTTGGGTTCCGGCGGGTTCAGAAAACGTACTCAAATATCCAATTGTTGCTACAGCTGTCGGCCCCTTGAAAGTTCGGGCAGGTGACAAGGTGGGGCAAATCTGGGTCAATCCCGCCCTACCTCCCACTCCGCCAGGTGGAATGATGACGATGGTGGGAGCGGTAGGAACCCCCGTGAGCTGGCAGTCCTTGGAGAATCTCTCTGGTTCTGGAAAGGCACCGGAAAAGCGATAATCTCTCGGAGTTCTCACAAATTATCCTCCCCGCACTTCGTGATACTTCTCCTTCCCCTCTAAGGATTGAGCCCAAGCACGGTGTATTTTCGATCGATTTCTTGACCGTCTCCTGAAGGGGTCTGTGTTGAAGCCGCGTCTCGGCGGAGAAGTTCTCTAAGAAACTTCACCTCGAGCTCTCATGAGCGAGCTAGGATGTCGCACCGTCCTTGAACCCCTTCCGGCTTTCCCCACTTCACTTCAGCACGAGCAGGGGCTCGGGCAGGAGCACGTTAAACTCCCTCGCAGCACATACCATCTCTTCTTGAAAACCTCGCTCGCCAGCCTGCAGACGCTCGGTGCGCAGATGTATACATCGACCCAAGGCAAGCATGGTACTTGGATGTTCTCTTCTTGCCCGATTTTAGAAATCCGAGTCTGAAACGAAGAGTCCACGTATCGCGCTCTTCATGCCCCGTCCGGAGGAAGACTGCCCAACTTCTCTTATTTCCAACTCGCCCTTCCGAGTCTGCGCCAGCCTCCATTATGTAAAGGTACCTTCTTTCCGCACCTGGTCTGAGCTTCAGGAAATTTTGAAATTCTCCATCGACAGTCTGCTGCCCCGCTCCAAGGTTTCCTCAAGGATTTTTTCATCACACTTTCCACGCTAGCAGAAAAGTCAGCCAACTTATTATCCCGTCGAGCCTTTTCACGGCCAATTGAACGATGGCGGGATCGGGCCTGATTCCGACCTGTTCGAAGCTCTTCTGGAGGAAATCAATCGCCCGTCCTCTGAAAGTCTGGGTACGCGGATTTCGAGTGCCGTAAAGAGGAGAGCTTGGGTTCTTAGCACCCAAGAAATTTTGCAGGAGCCCGAATTGGGATCCGCTCGCAATCATTTGAATGTAATCCAGTTCGTCGTAATGAAGGCCATGAGCTTCTGCAAGTTGTACCCTTTGAGTTTTCTGAATTCCTGTGCCTCGTCAATCACGAGCAGGGCTTTGTTCCGCTCTCCCTAGCCAGTTGGTTGAGGGAGTAGAGTAAATCTAACATATCAAATTCCCCTTGTTTTTTGCCACTGGAAGTGAACCAAGGAAACCCCGAGTTGACCCTGAGCCACCTTATGCCCCGAAGGGCTCCTAAAATCTTCTCCCTCCATCTGCTCTGCTCTTGGATTACGTCGTTCGGCTCCCTCTCCAGGTGAGCTATCAGCCCATGTTTCCCTATGGTCGGCTCCTCGGCAAAGGCGTACCCGCTGATGGAAAGGTAAGAAGAGCAGACAAGTCTTGATGAGGAAGGTCTTGCCGTTCTTCTCAATCCAGTGATAATGATGAGAAGTGCTCTTGCCCTTCTGCCCTTGAGCAAATCCATGAGCTGAATGAAAGGCGGTTCGAAGTCTATAAATCCATCAGGTTGCTCTTTGGTTTCAGGTCGAAGTACATACTCCCGTTAGTTACTTACCCCCGTTAGTTAAAAGTTCCCCTCACCCTCTCCAGCCCAGATATGGGAACTCATCGATTCAGGGCGCACCCTCGTTTCTCCGCCAGACCCAAGCAGGATTACAAGTTTCGTGGTAGCTATGCCTGAATTTCTCTTCTAATTAATTCTATCACTATTTTCCTACCGAACTTCAGGTTTTGGGGGTATCGTATCCGCGAAGGCTACCTAGCACTTCGTGAGTCCACGTACCTTTTAAGGTACTTGATCCCGGGCCTCATGATAGAGGCTTGTGCTCCTTCCACGCAGAATCTCGAGTATCTTGGTCGGTCGTAAAGGTACTACGGGTTCCCCATGCGTTGGTTCACCGTGGGAACCCAGTTGGGGCTATCCCATCAGCAAAGGTATCTCTCGGGACGGACAACTTTTCCGCGCTCGTTCTCGAATCTTGGTCATGCACCTTCTGAATTTCAGTGCGTTTTTCGAATCATTAGGATCTTCGCGTGATCCTCGTGGAGAGTTCCCAGAGTATCTAGAATTTTTAGGTGGTCTGCGTGAAGGTCGCGGTGGATGGATTCTAACATTTTAGCGATTGGGGAGGCTATTTTCTCTGCTATCATCCACATAAACCCGGCTATCGAGCAGACGCTCCCCGTCATCTCAAGCTGTGTTGGGGAGCCAAACCAAATCATCAGTAGCCCGACAATGAAAAGAATAAAACCCAGCCAGAAGCCTTTGCTGTACTCCATCATAAAATTTTGTCTTTTGCCTTTTTACTCGACGAGTGCTGGGGGAGACTTGCCTCTCCTTTCAGAGCTTGTATTCAAGAGTTGTGGAAACCGAGCGGGTTCTAGGCTTTTTTTGCGTATTTTTAGGTTTCGGGTTTTTCCGAAGAAAATATCCCCCCAAAATAATAGTAGTAGCTAAAAATTTTCGGGATATCCCGAAAATCCTGGCTGCACCATCCCATTTTAATTCGATAAAAGTTGGCGCCAAATAATTGGGGGAGGGAGCCATACTTTTAGGGCGGGGACACTCCATTTCTGAGTCCACACTATTTGCCAAGAGAGCCCTATCGATTCTCCTTTCTATATTGGTTTTCCCCCTCCCCGCTTGGGCTCCCCCCCCCTCTCTCCCCCAATCCGGCCCGGTTTTTGAAAATGTGGAAAATTCCTCGGGTCTTTTGGTTCTTTCCGGTGATTCCCTAACCGGAAGGTACCTGTCCGAGTTGCTTGAGGGTTCATGGAGGATAGAATGGGAGGAGAACGAGCCGTTCTTGATCGAGAACCTCGAGTTCCTCCCGCGAGAGAACGAAAACCTCCTCATCTTCGAGCCTGAAATGGGCCTGACGGATTACACACTCGAGCTTCGGGGTGAGGGGAAAGGGACGGTTTGCATATACGCCGAGAACTGGGAGGTTCTGGCAGAGGTCGAGAACAGGTTCAGCCTTTCCAAGCCTCTTGATTCTAGATACTTCCGGGGCTCTGAGGTCTGGGTTCGAGCAGAAGGGGTGAGGATCGAAGGGAGAGTAAGGGCGAGGAGGGAGCTCAGGTCGAGCGTCTCAGTTAGGCTATGGGTAAACGGGGAGATGATGGAGCGTCAGTCGCCGGTCGAGGTGGAGGGAAGCATACAGGTGGAGGCCCTCTTCAGCCGAGATTCCCCCGCACTCGCCCCTTCCCTGAGGCTGGCTTTTTCGAGGATGGGCTGGCAGGAGGTTGAGTCCATCTCCTTAGGCGAGAACGTGGGTGCCGAGAACCTGATCGTGGGCCAATGGTGCAGGCTTGAGGAATGGGAGGCGTGCGTGGAAAATTCAGTCAACTTCATCGGGGTAAGAAGGGGAAAAGGTTGGGTGGTTTCCCTTGGTAAAATCCTTCCGGGGAGCCGGATTTCCGCCGAGTTTGATGCACCGGTTCGGAGGATTTCGCTCAAAATGAGAAAGGCAGTTGAGTGGTCCGAGCTCTCCTTGGAGCAGCTTGAGGAAAGACCAGCCGGAATTCCGCCGCTGCCGGGTAGGAGGGAGGAGAGGAACGGTGTGGTTTACGTCTATCCTTCAAACTACCAGGTTTATGCTTGGCTGGACATCTCTGCCAGCTTCCCGAAGGAGGCCTTGGATTGGGCCGAGTTGGAGTTTGCCGTTCCAAGAAAGTGGGTGGAGGAGAGGGGAGGTCCTGGGGGGGTCAGGCTTTACCACTATTCCGGTAGCTGGGAGGAGCTCCCGACGAGGTTTTTGGGAGGGGATGAGGGGGAATTCAGGTTCTCGGCCAAGAGTTCTAGTTTCTCGGTTTATGCGGTTGTTTACGTGGGGAGCGAGACGGTTTACGAGGGAGGGGCGAGCGGGATTTCCGGGGCGCAGGCAGATGATGGGGTGTATGAGAACGTATACGAGAATTTGTACCTCGAAAACAGGCAGGTCATTTTGGACAACGACTTCAGTACCGACCCTGCCGTCTACTGGGATAACACCGAGAGCGATGCGTTAGGATATGCGAACATTTCTTGGGATACCACCAACTATTGGGTGAACTTCACATACGTTGATGCCTCAGCCAAGGCCGGTGGAGGAGATGTTGCTACCTCCTGGCTTTACCAGTCCTTCACTGCTCCCCCGGGACCTTATGCCTCGGTTATTCTTCAACTCGCCTGGCAGAACACCTCCTCGGACCTGACAACCGTCGATTACTACAGGCTTTGGGTCATGATCGACAATGGGACAGATAACCTGATTGTATATGACTCGGGCCCACAAACCACCACGGTCGCCTGGACCCTCGTCGAAAACTCTCAAGTACCGGTCTCCTTCTTTAAACCGGGTGCAACTTACACCCTCTGGATACAGCACACGACGAGCCAAGCAAGTCAGGCGAACGCTAACAAGATTAATGTGACCACGAGCGTCGATAACGTAAACCTCATTTTTACCCTCGCAGGTTGGCGGGAGAACGTCCAGCACGACCTCACGGGGATCCAGGCCGGGACCAGCCAGGTTCTGGAGATCAAGTACTACACCGCTGGGGACTCGGAGCCCGTCAGCCTCTACTTGTACAACTTCTCCACAGCAACTTGGGATAACATCGGGAACCTTCAGGTAGGGGGTTCGGCTACGTCCCCCTACCTGTTTTCTCTCAACCTCACGGGAACGGGCTACATCTCAAGCACGGGTTCCGTCTCCCTCAGGTACGTCCAGCCAGACAACGACCTCGCGCAGACCAGCCTGATGGTGGACTACTGCAGGGTGGTGGTTTACGGGCCCGGCAAACCTTCCCTGGTCTCGCCTGAAAATGACACCTACACTAACGATAACCGCCCCACCTTCCAGTGGACGGATGCCGACAACGAAACCGGATACAGGCTCGTCATAGACAACAGCCCAACCTTCTCGGACGGGGAGAACAAGTACGACAATCGAAACATTCCTGCAGACCTCACAAGCCTGGAGATAGAGAACCAGCTTCCGGAGGGGAGGTGGTATTGGAGGGTTGCAGCAACGGGGGCCGGATACGAGAACTGGTCTGACAATACTTGGACCTTTGTGGTCGATGTCACACCTCCCGGCCCCCCCACCAACCTTCAACCCGAAAACAACACGACCATAACGAGCGCGACCCCAGTCCCGACCTTCAGGTGGACGGAAAACATAGACCAGTGGACGGTCCCGCAGGAGAACTACGAGAACTACAGGCTCTGGATAGACAACAACTCCGATTTCTCCAGCCCCGAGTACGTTTTCGAAAACACCGACAACGTTTACACGCTTTCCTTCCTCCTGCCAGCTGGGTCATGGTACTGGAGGGTTCAGGCTAGGGATAAGGCGGGGAACTGGGGGGAGAATTCGGCCTGGTTCGTGCTGAATGTGGTACCCACTTGGTGGAGCCTGGAGAGCTGGTCCGGTGGGGTTGGGACGGTAACAGCCGCATGGCAGTCGGTCGATTCCTGTTCGGGCTCGGCGACGGGGGGTGCAGGGTGGATGGGAGTTGAAAACTGGGAGGGAGTGGTCCGGTCGCAGGCCTCCTGGCAAACCCTCGAATCTTGGAGTTCAACCCTCACCGCCCAGGTTACTGGATGGCAGTCCCTCGAGGGATGGTCGGGGACGCTCGGATCGGTTGTTTCATGGCTACAGGTTGACCAATGGACGGGAACCGTATGGGGTGGCGCTGGATGGGTCGCCGTGGAGAGCTGTCAGGGAGGGATTGGGACGTGGGCGGGCTGGTGGCCTCTAGACGGCTGGGAGGGAACTGTGTCAACCACGGCGGCTTGGTGGCAGATCGACTCCTGGGCGGGGACGGTTCAGGCGCTGGCTGGCTGGATGGAGGTGGAAAGCTGGAGCGGGGGGATTGGGACGACCGCCAACTGGCTGACGATTGAGTTTTATTCTGGAACGGTCGGAACCGCCGCTTCTTGGTTGCAGATGGAAGGCTGGAGCGAAGGAATCCAAACCTCCGCTTTTTGGCAGTCAGTCGAGAGCTGGACAGGAACTTGTGTGGCGGTAGCTGGATGGTTCCAACTAGAGGTCTGTCAGGCAGGCGCGTCAACCACCGCAGGCTGGATACTAATTGAAAGCTCGCAAGCAACCTGTACTGGAGCTGTTAACTGGTGGATTCTAGAAAGCTGGTCCGGAGCTCTCCAGGCGACGGCCTGCTGGAGCATGTTGGAGTCTTGGTCCGGAGGTGTGGCGGGGGTCGTAGGATGGGTAACACTGGATGGATGGACGGCGGGCGTGGAAGGGGTTGCGAGATGGTTGGAGGTTGAGAGTTTCCAAGGTGCCTGCTCCAGCCCGTCTCAATGGCAAGTTGTAGACTCGTGGGCGGGTGGGGGGTTGACTACCGTCCAATGGTATTTGTTAGAATCGATAGCTGGGCAGCTGGGTTCCCAGGTCTACTGGACGCAGGTCGACATCTGTTCGGGCTTTGCGTATGCCCCGGTGAGCTGGGAGCCGCTTGAGAACTGGGAGGGTGCCATTTCAACCCTAGTAGGATGGAGCCAGCTTGAGGCCATCCAGGCAAACCTTGGGGCAACGGCCGGGTGGCAATCGTCGGATTCTTGGGCGGGAACGATTGGCACAATTGCTGGATGGGTCTCAGTTGACGGGTTGAGTGGGATGGTCGGGACGCTTGCCGGATGGGTGGAGGTCGAATTGTGTACTGGGGGCATCCAGACGCTTGCTTCCTGGCTGACCATTGAGGGCTGGGACTGCACGGTCGGAACGTTAGCGGAATGGCAGATTAGCGATTCTTGGACAGGAACTCTTTCCTCCCCGGCAGGATGGCAGGCAACAGATTCTTGGACGTGTGTTCTTCAGGCACAGGCGGGATGGCTCTGGCTAGAGAGTTGGTCAGCTGTCCTCATCAGTACGCCTCAGTGGGCCGTAGTGGATCAATGGACAGGTAGTGTCTACACATCCGCCTTCTGGCAGGAGACGGAGGGTTGGAGTGGGACAGTTTTGGGCTGGTCGGCTTGGCAGACGGTCGAGTCTTGGAGCGGGGAGGTTCAGGCTTTCGTGCAGTGGGCATGCTTAGAGGGCTGGTCAGGGACGGTCGGTGCTCTGGCATCTTGGTTGGAAATCGAATCTTGGACTTGTGGAATTCAAGCCCCAATTATTGGTTGGTTGGAGGTTGAGGGCTGGACGGACAACGTTTATGCATATGCCCTTCCAGGCGCTCCAGTTCTACTTTCGCCCGAAAACAACACGGCGGTGATCCTTCCGCTTACCTTCACCTGGATCAGAGGGGCGAATGCGGACAACCACAGAATCGAAATAGACAACAACCCAGACTTCTCAAGCCCGGAGGAAAACGTCTGGCGCCTCCCGCCGGACGACAACTGGTATACGACCGAAAACTTGGATTATGGAACGTACTACTGGAGGGTCTGGGCGGTGAATGCCAATGGGGAGAACTGCTCAGAGAATATTTGGACCTTCACCCTGGTCGCCGTTTGGAGAGAGCTCGAATCTTGGACGGAAAATGCTTCATCTGCCATCCCAACTTGGTCAACGATAGACTGCTGGGCGGAAGCATTGGCTCCTATGGCATCTTGGTTAGCAATAGAATCTTGGACAGGAACCACTTCCTCCATTCCGCAGCTCTGGTCAGCCTTAGAATCTTGGACGTGTGCGGCCTCCTCTATACCATCGGCTTGGTCGACGACAGACTCTTGGACTTGTGCCATTTCTCCGATTCCATCAGCTTGGTCGGTCATGGATTCTTGGACCCAAACAGCGACTACCGTCCCATCATGGACAACTTTAGAATCTTGGACGGGTACGGCATCCTCCGTCACACTCTGGTCGGTCTTGGAATCCTGGAGCTGTACCTCTTCCTCCACTCCACCTGTCTGGTCGAGCGTGGAATCCTGGACGGGGACAGGGAAGTCAACTGCTGCATGGATGCTGATCGAGGAATGGGGTGGGGCAGTCGGGGCACCCGCGGGATGGCTCACGCTCGATTCCTGTAGCGGAGGGATCCGAACATCCGTAGCCTGGTGGGTCCTTGAGGGCTTGACCGGGAACATTGGGGCCGCGGCAGCATGGTCAACTTTGGAGGGATGGGGCGGAACCGTCTGTTCCCCCGCTCAGTGGTCGGCAATCGAGGGATGGGTTGGAATCGTTCAGGCTGGGGCCTTCTGGCGGCCGGTCGACGCATGGAGCTGTAGCGTTGCAACCCTGACCCTTTGGCAGGAGGTCGAGAGTTGGGGAGGGGAGGTTCAGACATGGGCGGGGTGGTCGGCAATAGAGGATTGGAGCGGTTCGGTTCAGGCGGGGGTCTCATGGGCAACCCTTGAGGGCTGGAGCGGGGCGATTCAGGCAACGGCTGGCTGGTCTGCCGTCGAGGGATGGGCGGGAACTCTATCGGCACAGGTTGGATGGTCGCCCGTTGATTCCTGGAGCGGATCCGTCCAAGCTCAGGCAGGCTGGCTGGGTATCGAGGGCTGGGCCGGGACTGCAGGGACGGTTTCTGGCTGGATCCAAGTAGAATCACTCACCGGATCCGCCCAAGCCTCGGCCTCCTGGTCGCAAATAGACTCTTGGATTGGAACTGTCCGGTCTCCCGCCAGCTGGTTAGAAATTGAGTGTTGGATTGGGGGAATCGGCGGGCAGGCGGGATGGTCGCAGGTTGAGGGATGGGCGGGAACGGTTCAGGCCCCCGTCTCTTGGCTGAGCCTTGAAAGCTGCACCGGGACGATCGGGACGGCGGCGGGTTGGACACAGCTCGAGGGCTGGACGGGCACCCTTCAGGCCCCAGCTTACTGGAGTTGGATTGAGGGCTGGACCGCCGCCCTGGAGGGGGCTGCGGCTTGGCGATTTGTGGAGGGATGGACTGACGGAGTGGCGAGTTTGGCCTCGTGGATGGCTCTCGAGGGGTGGTCCTGCGGCGCTGGCACGCTGGCGAACTGGATGGTGGTTGATGCATGGATCTGCACCGTCTGTAGTACGGCGGGTTGGCGGCTGGAGGAGAGTTGGGCGGGCTCTGCCTCATCCCCAGCCGGCTGGGTTCCCCTCGAAAGTTGGATGTGTGGGGCATGGGGGCAGGTGGGCTGGATACCTGTAGAGGGCTGGACGGGCGCGATTTTGGGCCCAGCCCATTGGATAGCCGTGGAGAGCTGGACAGGGGCCGTGGGTTGCGCGCCCTCGCCGCCGAACCTTGTACTGCCGGAGAACAACTCCACCACGAGCCCAACCCCGACCTTCCAGTGGTCCGCCACCTCCCCGCTCGAGAATTTCAGGCTTGAGGTCGACAATGACAATGACTTTTCAAGCCCAGAGGACAACCTGACCTTCGACAACACCGTCACCAGCTGGACCAAGCCTGCGCCGGGATATGCGGTGGACAACTACTACTGGAGGGTCTGGGCCATTAACCAGTTTGGCGCAAGCTGCTCGGTGGTATGGGTGTTCCAGGTGGTGACGGCTCCTCCAACTTCCCCGGTTCTTGTTTCGCCAGAAAACAACACGACGGTAATCCTTCCGCTTACCTTCACCTGGATCAGAGGGGCGAATGCGGACAACCACAGAATCGAAATAGACAACAACCCAGACTTCTCCAGCCCAGAGGAGAACGTCTGGCGTCTGCCACCGGACGACAACTGGTACACGACCGAAAACCTAGACTACGGGACGTACTATTGGAGGGTCTGGGCGGTCAACGCTTACGGGGAGAACCGCTCCGAGAACACCTGGACCTTCACCTTGGTCGCCGTTTGGAGGACGCTTGAATCCTGGACGGGAGGGGCTTCGACAGTTCAGGCTTGGTCCATGCTGGAAAGCCTGAGTGATGGTGTCAGCACCCCCACCATCCAGTGGTCAGAGATCGAGGCATGGTCTTGCTCGGTTGGGAGCGTTCTAGGCTGGATGCAGCTAGAGGGATGTTCAGCCTCCATCACTGCACCGGTTGGGTGGGCAGGACTGGAAGTCTGGTCAGGAACTGTGGGGGTCCTGGCTGGATGGGCTGAGGTTGAAGGATGGACTTGCACCTCTTCGGCCCCATCGCTTTGGAGAACCGCGGACAGCTGGAGCGGGGCGGCCTCAACGGTAACCCAGTGGAGGGAAGTTGAGGGATGGTTGGGAGGGTTGGTGGGTGGGGCCGGCTGGTGCCAAGTTGAGGGGTGGAGCGGGACGGCCCGGACAGTGGCCGCCTGGATACAGGTCGAATCCTTTGCCGGAGCAGTCCGGGCACCGGCTGGATGGCAGATGATTGAGGGGTGGTCGGGAACCGTTAGCGCGATTGCAAACTGGCAGATGGTTGAGGGCTGGGCAGCGTTACTTCAGGCACCAGCCAGCTGGTCGGCTCTTGAAACCTGGGTCGAGACGCTCCAGGCCCAAGCATCCTGGCAGGAGGTTGAGGGGTGGAGCGAGGCGCTCCAGGCTCCCGCCCTCTGGGTTGGGGTAGACTCATGGACGGGCTCGGGTCGGGCCGAGGCTTACTGGCTAGGAATCGAGGGGTGGGCGGGGAGCCTCCAGACGGTCGCTTCATGGCTAGTAGATGAGGCTTGGACCTGCTTCCTGAGGAGCCCCGCCCAGTGGTTAACTGTTGAGGAATGGCAAGGTGAAATTGGGGCACCCTCCGTTTGGCGGACGATTGACCAGTGCTCTGGAACACTTCGGGCATGGGCCTACTGGCAGACTGTTGAAGCCTGGTCAGGGTTGGTCCAGGTATCCGCGGGATGGTTCTCCCTCGACTCCTGGGCAGGGGATGCCCGAGCACTTGCAACTTGGCAGCTCCTTGAAGACTGGACGGGAACGGTTCAGTCCGCTGCCCAGTGGTCTCTCATGGAAGGATGGGCGGGGTCTGTCTGCTCCATGGTCTCATGGCTTGCTCTCGAGGGATGGACTGGAACCACTCAGGCTCAGGCCTCATGGCTGCAGGTTGAAGGCTGGAGCGTAGCGGTGGGGACCTCAGCCAGCTGGCAGCAGGTTGAATCGTGGTCTGGAATCACCACTGCCGTAGCCGGATGGCTCCTCTTGGAGAGCTGGCAGGGTACCTCCTCAACCCTTGCGGTATGGAGGCAGGTCGAGGTCGTCCAGGCAACGGTAAGCACGCTGGCGGGGTGGCAGTCGGTCGAAGCCTGGGCGGGGACGGTCGGGACGGTCGCCGAATGGGCGATTCTCGAGGATTGGGGTGCAGTGGTTCGGGCGCTCGCCGGCTGGTTCGCTGTCGAATTTTGGACCGGAGGAGTTCGAGCGCCAGCCTCATGGCTCGAGGTGGAAGGTTGGACGACCACTCTATCGGCCTATCCCGGCTGGGTGGAGATCGAGGCTTGGGCATGTACCACCCAGTCCCCCGCCCTCTGGAGGGAGGTCGAGGAGGTTTCCGGTGAGCTAGCGGGGATCGCAGGCTGGCGGGAGGTGGAAAGCCTCTCCGGTTCGGTCCGGACGGCGGCAACTTGGTCCGGTCTGGAGACACTATCGGGGAGCCTTTGTACGCTCCCAAGCTGGAGGGAAGTGGAGAGATGGATGGGGAAGGTGGTTGCCGGAGCGACCTGGTTACAAGCGGAGGGCTGGTCGGGCGCGGTCGGGACCGCGGCGGGCTGGTGGTTGGCAGAGGGGTGGAGCGGGGTGGCTCTAACCTCGGTTAGCTGGCAGGGGATTGAATCCTTCTCCGCAGGGGTGGAAACCTTGGCTTCCTGGATGATCCTAGAGGCGTGGACGGATAATTCCTGGGCCGCCGCTGGATGGGAGCTTGTCGAGTGCTGGAATGGAGTGCTGGTTGGGAGGGTCGGATGGATGGGTTTGGAAAGTTGGATCCAAACAGTGGGCACACCCGCCAATTGGAGGAAGATTGAGGGCTGGCTTGGAACCGTTTCCGCCCCCATCCCCGCCCCAACCCTCCTGACGCCGCGAGACTGGGAGAACACCAACGACAACACCCCGACCTTTTCTTGGGAGAACTCCGCCCCAGCCGACAACTTCGAGCTGCAGGTGGACAACGATGCAGACTTCAGCTCCCCAGAGATCTGGGTCACGGCCACCTCGACCTCCTACACCCCGACCTCAGGCCTGCCC
>Ga0209225_1003738_pt1 | contig 12463 bp, 6 predicted proteins | sample WasSprMetagenome_FD_184732 | JGI IMG/M metagenome (GOLD analysis project Ga0209225, IMG submission 184732) | Sulfidic aquatic microbial communities from Washburn Spring, Yellowstone National Park, USA - WS (SPAdes) (version 3) | ecosystem: Environmental > Aquatic > Thermal springs > Hot (42-90C)...
CTGATGCGTTGGAATGGATGGCCGTGGCCCCCGGGATGCCCCGCGGCCTGGTGGCGCGTTCGGACGGGAGCGTGATGCGCCTCCTGCTGTGGTATTTTGACCTCTCGGCGGAGATCCCCTTCCTGGAGAACATGCGCGCCATCGCGCCGGCCTCCCGCTGGCAGGACGGCCGGCTGGCCGTGCAGGCGGAGCTGACCGATGGGCGCATGCTGGTGGCGTTCGAGGACGTGCCGGCCGGCAGTAGCTATATCGTCCTGCGGGGATGGATGCGCCCGCTGGCGGTGGACCTGGCCGGCGGCAGGGTGATGGCCGGCCTGGGCCGCGCCGGCCAGGAAGATGTGCATATCCTGGACGTGAAGGCCGGCGGGACGCTGGTCTACATGGGGTTCTCCGCCGGCGATGAGACGAAGCTGGCGCGCGGCGGGTTCGCACCCTTTGGGCCGGCGGCCTGGGCGCTGTTGTGGGATGGTACTGGGGACAGCCGGCTGATGCTGGCCGCCGAGCGGCGCGGCTTTGGCGTGGAAGCCGCCAGGGGCATCGAGGATGTCTGGTTCGCGCCGTCCGGCCAGGCACTGCTGTTCACCCGTGCCGTGGGCGGAGAGGCGGGGATATATATCGTCAGCGCGGATGGGAGCGGGGCGCGCCGGCTGGCGGCAGGGCGCAGTCCGCACTGGCATCCCGGGCCGTGAGGCCTTTATTCCGTCTCCGCGTCGGGGGACAGCCCTTCTTCCCAGGGCGCCTCGCTGGCGTCGGCGGCATCCATGCCGCGGCTGAGCACGCCCAGCGCCAGGCCGAGACTGCGGTGCATCAGGCTCAGCAGGAAGGGGTGTTCGGCCGGCGGGATATTTTCCAGCGCGATGCCGGCGGATAGGGCAAGCTGAGACAGATCGCGCTGGCCGCTCAACCAGAGCCATTCCGCCATGCGCCGCAGGCGAGCGGCATATAGGGCACAGCGTTCGGGGTCGGAGAAGAAGCGGTCGGCCAGTTCGGCCAGCCAGGTGCGGGGCACCGCCACGATGCCGCCGGCGGAGACCAGCCGGCGCAGATGCTGGGCGTAGGTCAGGATAAGCTCGCTCCGGACGAACCAGGTGGAGAAGGCCGGCGTTTCCAGCAGTTGGCCCGAGCGAGCCAGGGCGTGCTGGCGCTCTTCCGGCGATGGCTCCGGCAGAGAAGGGGCGGCCCGTTCCAGCTCCGGCACGTCATAGGCCCACAACGCGTCGTTATACAGCCGATAGGCCACCGGCATGGGGTGGGCATTCTCATCATGGAGTTTCAGCGCCTGGCGCACCAGGAGCCGGCCGTAATCGTACGGGGCTTCCAACAGGTACAGGTGCGGGCCTTCCGGCCGCAGGGCGATGAGATGCAGTTGGCCCAGGGGCGATGCCGGCGGGAAGGGACGGTCTTCCACCTGGTCACTGCCCACTGCTTCGACGATGCCGGCTTGGTCATTCAGGTGCAGGCCGAAAAAGCGCTGTGGTTTGCCCTCCGGTGTCTCCTGGATGAACCAGATGCTCTGGTCGCCGCGGCCGTCCACCGGGCTGACGAGCGCGCGCCATTCCCCGCCGGCGGGCGGGAGCGGGCTGACCGGAACGCCGGCGAACTGGAGCTTGCGCAGTGCCCGTTCGACGGCCGGCAGGAGCGCGCGGGAAACCGTTGGCCGCAGTATCTGGAGCGCCCGGGCGGCGGCCGGCATGCGGAGCTGGGTCAGCATGTCCACGGCGCGCTGGGAAACCGCCGGCGAAGGGCTTTGGGCCAGCATCCGCAGGAGTTCCACCACATCATCGCCCTGCAGGAGGCTTTCCAGCGCATCCAACACTAACTGCTGGATTTCCGGCGCCTGCTCCTCGAAGGCCTCGATGTACTCGATGAGGATGGCACGGGAGCGCCGGCTCTCGCTGATGACCTCTTGCAGGGATTGGAGGGCGACCTGGGTGGGGTTGCTCACGTTGCCCAGCGCTTCCGGCGGCACCGTTTCCCCGAGGAAGCGTTCGAGGATGAGGCCGGCGGTCAGGCGGGCGTGGTCGGAGAGGGACGCGTCGCGCAGGGCACCCCAGAGGGCCGACGCGATCTGCTCGTGGGGCAGGTGTTTGGCCACCAACCCCAGCGCGCCGCGAAAATGGGGGTCGGTGGTGCCCAGGTTCGCCAGGATGGCAGGGATGACCTGTTCGCCATGGGAGAGAATCTCTGTGAGGATGGCATTGACTTCGGCGTCCGAACGGGCATCGATCAGCCGGCGCATGAGCGTTTCAATGGTGCGCCGCTGCCAGAGAACCGTGATGATCTTACCCTTTTGCGGTCCCTCTTCTTTCTTCATCTCTCGCGCCCCTGCGCGTGTTTCCTGCACTGGTACACGAATTATAACATACGCCGGCGCGGCCGGCGAATTTACCGCTGAATCGAATTACATACCCGATGGAGGTGATCGGATGCCGGCCAATATCAGCGAACTGATCCCGGTCCTGCAAATGTCGGTCAGCCCAGTGGTGGTGATCTCCGGGGTGGGGTTGTTACTGCTGACCCTGACGAACCGGCTTGGGAGGGTCATTGACCGCTCCCGGCAGTTGGTGAGCCAGCTTGCCGACGCTTCGGAAGAGGAGGCGGCGTTTCTGCGGGAGGAGATCGCCATCATCGTGCGGCGGGCCGGCTTTATCCAGCGTTCGGTCTTCTTCGCCCTGCTGTGCGTGCTGATGGCGGCCCTGCTGGTGATGACGCTGTTCATCTCCGCGCTGCTCCGCCTGTCAAGCGCCTGGTTGGTCAGCGCGCTGTTCATCGGGAGCATGATCTCGCTCAGCGTTTCGCTGGTGGAATTCATCCTGGATGTCAATCAGTCGCTACAGGCGCTGTATATTGAGCTGAAACATCGGGGCGCCGGCCGGCCGTGAGGGGGCGGTGGCCGGAATGTTTTGCATGAAACGCGCTTCGATGCTACACTAATGGCGTACGCCGGCATGGCCGGCGATGTCGTTGGGAAAAGGGTAAATCGCATGTCCAGGCGTGCCTTGTACCTCAAATGGCGTCCCAGCACCTTCGAAGAAGTCATCGGCCAGGAACCGGTGACCCGCACCCTGCGCCATGCCATTGAGCAGGGGAAGATCTCGCACGCCTATCTCTTCTGCGGGCCGCGCGGCACTGGCAAAACCTCCACCGCCCGCATCCTCGCCAAGGCGGTCAACTGCATCGGCGAGGGGCCGCGCCCCTGCAATGCCTGCGCCATCTGCCAGGCCATCAACGACGGCTCGCTGATGGACCTGATCGAGATTGACGCCGCCTCCCACACGGGGGTGGACAATGTGCGCGAACTGCGGGAGAAGGTGAGCTTCCGACCCAATCAGGCGCGCTATAAGGTGTACATCATTGACGAAGTGCACATGCTTTCCAACGCGGCCTTCAACGCGCTGTTGAAGACGCTGGAGGAGCCTCCGCCGCATGTGATTTTCGTCCTGGCGACGACGGAACCCCATCGCGTGCCGGCCACAGTGATCTCCCGCTGTCAGCGCTTTGATTTCCGCTACGTGCCGGCCAGCACCATCGCCGCGCATCTGCGCCAGATCGCCACGGTGGAGGGCATGCAGATTGATGATGAGGCGCTGGAGCTCATCGCCACCCACGCCGCCGGCGGCGTGCGCGACGCCCTCTCGTTGCTGGATCAATTGACCGCCTACGGCGATGCGGAGATCCGCGCCGAGCATGTGCGGGCCCTGCTGGGCATCGGCTCCACCGAACTGGTGGCGCGCTTTGTGGATGCCCTGCTGACACGGGACCTGCGCGCCGGCCTGGAGATCATTGATACGTTGGTGGACCAGGGGGTGCCCCTGCGGCAGTTCAACGCCGAACTGCTCGAGTACCTGCGGGGCATGCTGTTGGTCAAGGCCGGCGGGGAGTCGCGCCTGCTCCACATGAATCCGGAAGCCCGCCAGCGGCTGGCCGAGCAGGCGAAGCAGTTGGAACTGGCCGGCTGGGCGCGCCTGGTCGAACTGTTCAGCCAATCCGCACAGGGCCTGAAGACCAGCCTCCAGCCCCAGCTTCCGCTGGAGCTGGCACTGGTACAGGCGGTGAGCGAAGGCCGGGCAGAGCCGGCGCCCGTGAAGGCCGCGCCGGCCGCGGCGCCGGCTCCGCCCGCGGCAGTGCCGGAAGCGCCGGCGAAGGCCGTTGAAACCCCCGAAGCCCAGGCCGCGCCGGCGGTTGCTCCCGCGCCGGCGGATGATGCCCTGCTCCAGCGCCTGCGCGCTCACTGGCAGGAGATACTGCGCCTGGTGCGGCCGGTGGACAAGGATGCGGAGGCGTTTCTGCGAGCGGCAGAGCCGGCGCGGGTCGAAGACGGACAGTTAGTGCTGGCATTCCGCTACGAGTTCCATAAGAAACGTTTCGAGTCGCAAGGGTGTCAAGCGGCCGTCTCCCAGGCGCTGGCACAGGTGCTGGGGCAGGCCGTGCCGGTGAAGTGCACCCTGCTGGGGGAGCAGGGGAAGGCGCCTACGCCGGCGCGACAGCCAAACACGTCGGCCCGATCCTCGGAGCCGGCCCCGCCGGCGGCACCTGGCCCGACGGAACCTTCGGGCAAAGGGGCTGGGGAGAACGGTGCGGTGGAGGACCCGCTCATCCGCGCCGCGGTGGAAAAAATGGGGGCGCGGGTCGTGGAGGTGCGGCCGGCCGAGGCGCCGGCCGGCGAGCCTCCATGGCCGGAGGATATACCCTTTGAGGAAGATATGATGCCGGAAGATGAATAGCGCCGATATGCGGAGGAGGCGAACGCGATGAGCAAAGGTTTGGGTGGCAAGCGAGGCATGATGCCGCGCGGGGGCGGCGCCGGCATGGCGCAGCAGCTCCAGAAACTGCAGGAAGAGATGATGAAAACACAGGAAGCGCTGGGCCAGGAGACCGTGGAGGCCAGCGTGGGCGGCGGAGTGGTCAAAGTGGTGATGACCGGCCACCTGGAGGTGCGTTCGGTGACCATCTCGCCCGAGGTGGTGAACGCCGACGATGTGGAGATGCTCCAGGACCTGATCGTGGCGGCGGTCAACGAGGCCATCGTCAAGGCGCAGGCCCTGGCGGCGGAGCGCATGAGCGCGCTGACCGGTGGGTTGGGCCTGCCGGGCCTGTTCTGAGGGAAATGGCGGGGCTATGGAGCTGGCGAAGCCGGTTGCGCGATTGATCGAGGAATTCTCGAAACTGCCGGGCATTGGGCCCAAGACCGCCTCGCGCCTGACGTATTATTTACTGCGGGCGCCGGCGGACCAAGTGCTGGCGCTCTCCGATGCCATCCGCCAACTGCGCGAGCGCATCGTCTACTGTCAGGTGTGCTACAACATCAGCGAGGAGCCGGTCTGCCCCATCTGTGCCAATCCCCAGCGGGACCACAGCCAGATCTGCGTGGTGGAAGAGCCGCTGGATGTGATGGCGATTGAGCGCACGGGTGAATATCACGGCGTATATCACGTCCTGCATGGGGTGCTGGCGCCGATCGAGGGGGTGGGGCCGGAGCAGTTGAAGATCGGCGAGCTGGTCCAGCGCGTGCGGCAGGGCGAGGTGCGGGAGGTACTGCTGGCCACGAACCCCAACCTGGAAGGGGAGGCGACGGCCATGTACATCGCGCGCCTGCTGGCGCCGCTGGGGGTCAGGGTGACGCGACTGGCGCACGGCCTGCCGGTGGGCGGCGATCTGGAATATGCCGATGAAGTGACCCTGCGGCAGGCCATCTTGCGGCGTGCGGAGATGTGAAATGCGGGGCATGTGGATTTGACAATTAGTATAGGGCGTGGTATATTCTGCCCCCGTGCTCGGCGACGAGGAAATACCCACAGGGGTCGCGAGGCTGAAGGTGGCGTCGGGCTTGCTGATGGGGAAGGCCTGGGAGCCGGCACGGATGGAAAAGCGGCCGATGGAGATTTGACAAGGCCGGCGCCGTTGCGTATAATAGGCGCAGAAATCTCCGAGAAAGCTTAAAAAACCGCAATACAGTTCCAGCAGGTCTTGACAAGCTGGGCGTGAGCTGCTATAATATACGATGATGAAGCTGCTCATGCCAACATGGTGAAGCGCTGCGGACGCCGACGAGATCGCCGGCGTTTGTTATCCCCTCCGCCGCTGGTAAGGGTGCGGAGGTGGATTTGACAAAAGCAGCGGACCGTGGTAGACTCAAAACCCGCTTGCACCTTAACAACTGAAGAGTGATAGGAAGCTTGGCGTGACTGGGCCCTTATGAAACAACACAACCATGGATAAACCTTCTCTATGGAGGGTTTGATCCTGGCTCAGAATGAACGCTGGCGGCGTGCCTAACACATGCAAGTCGAACGAACCTGATGCCTCGACTAGCAATAGGAGAGGCGCAGGTTAGTGGCGAACGGGTGAGTAACACGTGGGTGACCTGCCCTGAAGTGGGGGATAACTACCCGAAAGGGTAGCTAATACCGCATGTGATCTGCCATTCGGTTGGCAGATTAAAGGCCTGTATAGGTCGCTTCAGGAGGGGCCCGCGGCCGATCAGGTAGTTGGTAGGGTAATGGCCTACCAAGCCGATGACCGGTAGGGGGCGTGAGAGCGCGGCCCCCCACACTGGCACTGAAACACGGGCCAGACTCCTACGGGAGGCAGCAGTGAGGAATATTGCGCAATGGGCGAAAGCCTGACGCAGCAACGCCGCGTGGGCGATGAAGGCCTTCGGGTTGTAAAGCCCTTTTCTGGGGGACGAGGAAGGACGGTACCCCAGGAATAAGTCTCGGCTAACTACGTGCCAGCAGCCGCGGTAAAACGTAGGAGGCGAGCGTTATTCGGATTTACTGGGCGTAAAGCGCGTGCAGGCGGCTCTGTAAGTCAGGCGTGAAATCTCCCGGCTTAACCGGGAGGCTGCGTCTGATACTACAGGGCTAGAGGTCGGGAGAGGGAAGTGGAATTCCCGGTGTAGCGGTGGAATGCGTAGATATCGGGAGGAACACCAGTGGCGAAGGCGGCTTCCTGGCCCGCACCTGACGCTCAGACGCGAAAGCGTGGGGAGCGAACGGGATTAGATACCCCGGTAGTCCACGCCGTAAACGATGGATACTAGGTGTCGGTGGTGTTGACCCCATCGGCGCCGTAGCTAACGCGTTAAGTATCCCGCCTGGGGACTACGGCCGCAAGGCTAAAACTCAAAGGAATTGACGGGGGCCCGCACAAGCAGCGGAGCGTGTGGTTTAATTCGATGCAACACGAAGAACCTTACCTGGGCTTGACATGCGCGTAGTAGTGAACCGAAAGGGGAACGAGCCTTCGGGCAGCGCGCACAGGTGCTGCATGGCTGTCGTCAGCTCGTGCCGTGAGGTGTTGGGTTAAGTCCCGCAACGAGCGCAACCCCTGCCGCTAGTTACAAGTGTCTAGCGGGACTGCCGGCATATCGCCGGAGGAAGGTGGGGATGACGTCAAGTCAGCATGGCCTTTATGCCCAGGGCTACACACACGCTACAATGGCCGGTACAATGGGTTGCCAAGCCGCGAGGCGGAGCCAATCCCATCAAAGCCGGTCTCAGTTCGGATTGGAGGCTGCAACCCGCCTCCATGAAGCCGGAGTTGCTAGTAACCGCCGGTCAGCCATACGGCGGTGAATACGTTCCCGGGCCTTGTACACACCGCCCGTCACGTCATGGGAGTCGGCAACACCTGAAGCCGGCGGGCTAACCCGCAAGGGAGGCAGCCGTCGAGGGTGGGGCCGGCGACTGGGACGAAGTCGTAACAAGGTAGCTGTAGCGGAAGCTGCGGCTGGATCACCTCCTTTCTAGGGAGTATCGGCGAGTGCCTGCGGGCACCGCGCCGCACTCCTAGGTCAACCACAGATGCTTGCGCATCTGTGCCGTGGCCCCAGAAAGCCGGCTTCCTATCACTGCTCAGTTGTTAAGGAAAGCGCGTGGGCCTTTAGCTCAGTCGGTTAGAGCATCCCTCTGATAAGGGGAAGGTCTCTGGTTCGAGTCCAGAAAGGCCCACCTGCTGGATAGAAGCGAAACCAGTCGAGGGGATGTAGCTCAGTTGGGAGAGCGCCTCCCTTGCACGGAGGAGGTCAGCGGTTCGAATCCGCTCATCTCCACCAGGACAGGTGGGCTACATCCGAGAGCGAGCAGGAGCGAGAAGGACTTGACAGGTTTGACAATCGAGAGCGGCACTCCATAGGTTATGCGGTGTTACGGGGTCGGATGAAGACGGCCTGCGTACGCCAGGCCGATTTTTATGCCTGTGGGGTGATTGACGGCTGATGAGCGTTGGGCAGGGGAACTGGCCGGCGCTGATCAGCGGTCAAGGCCGCTGAGGTGGCACCAGCCACCGCAGCACTTTAACAACTGAACAGAATGCGCATCCAACACCGTAAGAGCATGGATCAAGCTACTAAGGGCATACGGTGGATGCCTAGGCGCCAAGAGCCGATGAAGGACGTGGATGGCTGCGAAAAGCCTCGGGGAGCTGCCATCAAGCGTTGATCCGGGGATCTCCGAATGGGGTAACCCGCTCAGGTGAACCCTGAGCACCACTGGCTGAACCCATAGGCCAGTTGGAGGGAACGGGGGGAACTGAAACATCTTAGTACCCCCAGGAAAAGAGATCATTCCCTGAGTAGTGGCGAGCGAAAGGGGAAAAGCCCAAACCCGCTGCATGCCAAAGGCTGCAGCCGTTGTGCAGCGGGGGTTGTAGGGCCCGACAGGGGCCGCTGCAGAGGCCCCAGGGAGTTACAAATCTGATTCCTAGCGGAACCGTCCTGGAACGGCGGGGCAAAGAGGGTGAGACCCCCGTACGCGAAAGGGATCAGACTCCCGTCGGTGACCCTGAGTACCGCGGGGCACGCTAATCCTGCGGGAAGCCGGGAAGTCCACTTCCCAAGGCTAAATACTCTTGGCGACCGATAGTGCACAAGTACCGTGAGGGAAAGGTGAAAAGAACCCCGGTGAGGGGAGTGAAATAGAACCTGAAACCGTATGCCTACAATCAGTCGGAGGACTATGCCAGCGCAAGCTGGAAGGTCTGACGGCGTGCCTCTTGGAGCATGAGCCGGCGAGTTACTCTCTGTGGCGAGGTTAAGGGAGTCACACCCGGAGCCGCAGCGAAAGCGAGTCTGAATAGGGCGCTTAGTCGCAGGGAGTAGACCCGAAACCGAGTGAGCTACCCATGGCCAGGGTGAAGCGGGAGTAACGTCCCGTGGAGGCCCGAACCCACTAACGTTGCAAAGTTAGGGGATGAGCTGTGGGTAGAGGTGATATGCCTAACGAACTCGGAGATAGCTGGTTCTCCCCGAAATAGCTTTAGGGCTAGCCTCAGGCGTTCAGTAGCGGAGGTAGAGCACTGGATTGGCTAGGGGGCTTCACCGCCTACCAAACCAAACCAAACTCCGAATGCCGCTACTCGAGAGCCTGGGAGTTGGACTACGGGAGATAACTTTCGTAGTCGAGAGGGAAACAACCCAGACCGCCGGATAAGGTCCTCAAGTGTGAGCTAAGTGGGAAAGGAAGTGGGACTACTGAGACATCCAGGAGGTTGGCTTAGAAGCAGCCATCCTTTAAAGAGTGCGTAATAGCTCACTGGCCTAGTGGTCCTGCGCCGAAAATGTACCGGGGCTCAAGCTCACCACCGAAGCCGCGGGTTGCTGTCCTACAGAGGGCAGTGACGGTAGGGGAGCGTTCTGTCCAGCGTTGAAGCCCGACCGTGAGGACGGGTGGAGCGGACAGAAGTGCGAATGCCGGCATGAGTAGCGTGAAACATGCGAGAAACATGTTCGCCGTAAGCCTAAGGTTTCCGACGGAAGGTTAATCCGCGTCGGGTTAGTCGGGCCTAAGCCGAGGCCGAGAGGCGTAGGCGATGGACAACGGGTTAATATTCCCGTACCACCTGGGTGGAGCGATGGGGGGACGCAGAAGGGTAGGCCAGCCTGCGACTGGAAGTGCAGGTGCCACGCTTGTAGGGAGATGACGGCGATAGGGAAACCCGTCGCCCGATCCCGAGGAGCAGTGGGGGGCCGCAAGGCGAACTGGCTGAGCCCATGCTGCCGAGAAAAGCCTCTAAGCGTTGAAACCCAGGTGCCCGTACCGCAAACCGACACTGGTAGGCGGGTAGAGTATACCAAGGCGATCGGGAGAACCCTCGTTAAGGAACTAGGCAAAATGGCTCCGTAACTTCGGGAGAAGGAGCGCCCTAGTAGGGTGAGGCAGCTTGCCTGCTGAGCCCGAGGGGGCCGCAGAGAAATGGCCCTGCCGACTGTTTAACAAAAGCACAGGTCTCTGCTAAAGCGTAAGCTGATGTATAGGGGCTGACGCCTGCCCAGTGCCGGAAGGTTAAGGGGAAGGGTTAGCCGCAAGGCGAAGCTCTGAACCGAAGCCCCGGTGAACGGCGGCCGTAACTATAACGGTCCTAAGGTAGCGAAATTCCTTGTCGGGTAAGTTCCGACCCGCACGAATGGCGTAACGAGTGGGGCACTGTCTCAACGAGGGACCCGGCGAAATTGCATTAGGTGTGAAGATGCGCCTTACCCGCAGAAGGACAAAAAGACCCCGTGGAGCTTTACTGTAGCTTGGCATTGAGCTAGGGCATGGTCTGTGTAGGATAGGTGGGAGACTGTGAAGCCGGGGCGCCAGCCTCGGTGGAGTCGCCCTTGAAATACCACCCTGATCATGTCTTGGCCCTAACCTGCGACCGTTATCCGGCGCGGGGACAGTGCCAGGTGGGCAGTTTGACTGGGGCGGTCGCCTCCTAAAGGGTAACGGAGGCGCCCAAAGGTCCCCTCAGGCTGAATGGAAACCAGCCGTAGAGTGTAAAGGCATAAGGGGGCTTGACTGCGAGACCTACAAGTCGAGCAGGCACGAAAGTGGGGCTTAGTGATCCCACGGTTCCGTGTGGAAGGGCCGTGGCTTACCGGATAAAAGCTACCCCGGGGATAACAGGCTAGTCTCCCCCAAGAGTTCACATCGACGGGGAGGTTCGGCACCTCGATGTCGGCTCGTCACATCCTGGGGCTGGAGTCGGTCCCAAGGGTTGGGCTGTTCGCCCATTAAAGTGGCACGCGAGCTGGGTTCAGACCGTCGTGAGACAGGTCGGTCTCTATCCTCTGCGGGCGCAGGTGACTTGAGAGGAGCTGCCTCTAGTACGAGAGGACCGAGGTGGACAGACCGCTGGTGTGCCAGTTGTCCCGCCAGGGGCATCGCTGGGTAGCCACGTCTGGCAGAGATAACCGCTGAAAGCATCTAAGTGGGAAACTCGCCTCAAGATTAGGTCACCCACCGGGTTAACCGGGTAAGGCCGCAGGTAGACTACCTGCTTGATAGGCGGCACGTGTAAGCGCAGCAATGCGTTTAGCGAAGCCGTACTAATCGGCCGAGGGCTTGATCCATCTTCCATGTCTTACGGCGCAGGATCGCATTCTGTTCAGCTTTTAGAGTGTTGCGGTGGTTTCGGGCCACCGGATATCATTACCATGTGAAAAAAGAGACTTCTTGGTGATTTGAGCGGAGGGGGTACACCCAGCTCCATCCCGAACCTGGAAGTTAAGCCCTCCAGCGCCGATGGTACTTGGGGCTTCGGCCCCTGGGAGAGTAGGTCATTGCCAAGAAGTCTCTTTTTCCATTTCCCACGCATGAAGAGGGGCCGGCCGGCCCCTTTTTCTTTTCTCTCTTCCCCAACATCCCCTTGTTCGAAATTGACAAATTTCTGAAATTGGATACATTATTACCATCCAACGCGGCCGGCAACAGGAGCTCCTACCATGCCGCCAGGTGCGTTCGATGGCATCTATATAGGTCCTCTCCCCCTTGTCTCTCACCATGCCCGGCATCCATCCGCCCAACCGGTCCCTGGCTCCCAGCAGCTCTGACGGAGCTGCCTAACATTCATCAAAGGAGATGGAGGCGTGCTGATGGAACCAATCACATTAAGCGTTATCAAAGCCGACGTCGGTGGCCTGGTGGGTCATTCCACAGTCCACGATGACCTGCTGGAAAAGGCGGAAGACCTCCTGGAGGAGGCGCTGGACCGGGAGCAAATCCTCGACTACTTCGTGACCGCCTGCGGCGACGACCTGGAACTGATCATGACCCACCGAAAAGGGGTGGACAACGAGGAAATTCACCGCCTGGCATGGGAGGTGTTCGAGGCCTGCACCGCCGTCGCCAAGCAGTTGAAGCTCTACGGCGCCGGCCAAGACCTGCTCGCCGACGCCTTCTCCGGCAACGTGCGCGGCATGGGCCCCGGCGTCGCCGAGATGACCTTCGTCGAGCGCACCTCCGAACCGGTCGTCATCTTCATGGCCGATAAGACCTCCGCCGGTGCCTGGAACCTCCCGCTCTTCAAGATGTTCGCCGACCCCTTCAACACCGCCGGCCTGGTCATCGCCCCCTCCCTCCACAACGGCTTCCGCTTCGAGGTCCATGACGTCAAAGAACATAAACGCATCTTCTTCGATCTGCCCCAGGAGATGTACGACCTGCTGGTGTTCATCGGCTCGCCGGCCCGCTACATGGTC
>Ga0209225_1003741_pt1 | contig 12460 bp, 9 predicted proteins | sample WasSprMetagenome_FD_184732 | JGI IMG/M metagenome (GOLD analysis project Ga0209225, IMG submission 184732) | Sulfidic aquatic microbial communities from Washburn Spring, Yellowstone National Park, USA - WS (SPAdes) (version 3) | ecosystem: Environmental > Aquatic > Thermal springs > Hot (42-90C)...
CACCGCGACGACCCTCTTCTTGAGCTGGGGGACGTAGAGCGTGTACTGAGGGTACTTAGAAAGGACGAACCTCAGGCCCTCGTCTTCGTAGAACTTGTAATACCTCTCGCCCCCGCCGTTCCTCAGTGCCTTGGGCACGTAGCTCCTGTAAATGGCCTCCGAGGCGTACTCGACGTCGCATATGTACTTGTCAAGGGGGTGGTCGTAGCCGTAGACCCTCATTATTATGCCCTCCCTCGTCACGGGGGAGTCGCGATCCCTCAACATGTTCGTGCCCTCGCAACTTGGATGTTCGAAGCAGTATGCATGCCGTACCCATCTCTAAGTACACAGCGTTAATAACGCCTCGCTCAGGCCCGCTCGATTGCATGCAGACTCGCTTGTAAAGCCCTGTAGATATCGTGTTACCGCCCGGCTACCGTCCAATAGACGTGCAGATCGTATGGCCGGCAAAAGGCTTAATTAAACTCTCACGAAGAGGTCTTAAGCGAAGAGTATGTCCGAGAAGGAAGTCATGGAGCTTAGGGAGAGAGTCGTAAGATTGGAGGAGAAAAACGCAAGGTTGGAGGAGAGGATAAGCGAGCTTGCTCGTCGACTAGATCAATTAGCTAATTATGTCCGTCAATTATATGACTACATTTCCAGAGGCTAATGCATGAAGTGAGTATCGTCATATTTTATGACGACTCTCCCAGCAAGGCTTATATTTTTAAAAAGTAAACACATTGTTAAGAGGTGAAGTCAAGAAGATGGCTGAGAAGCCAACTGCGGCGTTTGTGCTCTCGCTGGTTGGAGGGGTGCTGATATTAATAAACGCAATAATAGTGCTCATAGGTGCTGCGATTGCTGCTGCGGTTGCTAGCGTGGTCCCCGTCGTCGGAGCTGCGGCAGGAGCCGTCGTAATAGCATACGGCCTCGCAGGCCTAGTGATAGGCATTTTAGTCATCGTGGGTGCGATAATGATCAACAGCGGAAACCCGGGCAAGGTAAGGACGTGGTCGATAATCGTCTTAGTGTTCTCGGTAATAAGCATATTGATAGGAGGAGGGTTCATAATAGGCTTGGTCCTAGGGCTTGTAGGAGGAATACTGGGCTTAGTGTGGAAGCCCTCCGCCCCGCCGCCACCTCCCCCCACGTGAACTCACAACCCCTTCTTTTATTTACGGTTTCTAAACTTCGGACATCTAGCTTACTTCTCCGTACCTTTTGCTCTGAGCTTTATGGAAGCAGTTAGAAGGTAAGAGGTCTTGTTGGGGGTTTTAGTTCCGAGGGACTTTTGAGTAAGATATTGACTAGTCCGTGCACAAGAGCTGTCAAGATGTGTTCTTCATGAAGGCTCTTATTTCTCGGATTATTGCGTCCAGACTTAAGCGCTGCCTCATCCTCTCGACCCAGTCGCGCGGGAGGTAGCGTTTGAAGGATCTAGCCGCCCTCGAGTCCATCAATATCACGAGGCCCCTGTCCTCGGGCCCCCTTATGAGCCTTCCGGCCGATTGAGCTATGGCTATGGAGCAGGGCATTACCGTGGCGTACTTGAAGGCCTGGTCCCCGAACTTGGCCTTGAAGTACTCGGTCAGCGCTTGGTGTAGCTCGGTGTTCTTGGGGTAGGGCAGGCCCGCGAGTATCACCGCGTTCAGCATCGACCTCCCCTCGGACACTATCTCAACGCCCTCGCTTATCTTGCCCCTCGCGACCCCTAAGAGCACGCACTTCTCGTTCTTCGCGGCGAACTCCTTCACCTCGGATATCTTCGTGCTCCTGTTCTCTACGAGCATAGGCACGTCGAGCTGTCCCCTCAGCCTATTTACTATGACGCTCATGACCTCGTAGGATGGGAAGAACACCGCGACCCTCCCGTCTATCGCCTTTATCATTTCCGCGAGCCTCGAGGCCATCTTGTCCCACTCGACGTCGCTTCTCCTTTCAAACTTAGTCGTCACGGCCATGTCCACTATTATCATCATGTTCTCCTCGGGGAAGGGCGACGGCAACTCCAAGAACCTGACCCTCTTGGCGTCGAGCCCCAGCACGTCGACGTAGTAGTCCGGCTCCCACAAGGTCCCGGACATCAACATGCAGGACCTGAACTCGTTGAGCACTCTGCAGGCTACCGAGGGGTCCAAGCACCTTATCCCCAGCTTGAACCTCCTGTTCGCGTCGTAGCTCTCGACCATCGCGTACTTGGCGAACTTACTCTCCTCCGTCTCGACCCAGAGCCTCAGGAAGGAGGCGACCCTGCCCACGTACGAGACCGGTTGCTTCCCCTCTTGGGACCTCTGGAGCCTTATCCGCTCGCCCTCCTCCTCGAGGTCGACCAGCAACGACTTGAGGGCCGACGGGGACCTCAGCTTGGTGTCCTCAATCAGCGCTAGGACGAGGCTCCCGTGCTCTATGAGCTTCTCCTCGTTTAGGGCGTTGGCCTTGACCAGCCTCTCCTCGGTCCTCTCCATGAAGCCCTCGAGCGACTTCAGGAGGCCAGCGTCGTCGACCTTGAACTCCTCGGCCTCGGTCGTGGCCCTCTGGACCGTCGTCAGCGAGAGCTCGTCTGACAAGAGCTCGGCCGCGTAGAGCGGAAGCGCGTGCGCCTCGTCGAACACGCAGTTCAGGTCCTCGACGTCCGCCCCCATCTTGCTCAGCACGCTCTCCCTGACGGGATCCATAAGGGCGTAGTTGTAGTTACCTATGATCACGTGAGCCCTGTGGGACAGCAGCTTCGTGACCTCGTAGGGGCACAGTCCCTCGCTCTCCGACACCTCACAGACGAAGTCCGGGCTGGAGACACCCAGCTCGGCGAGCTTATCGACGACCTTCTTAGCCCTCTTGGTTGGGTACCAGCCGTGGACCGTGTTGAAGTAGTAATCGCAGAGCTCCTCGCCCAAGCCCTTGCGCAAAGCTCTGCACAGCACCAAGAAGTCGCGGTAAGAGGTCTTCAGCCCTCTCCTCTTGACCAGAGGGCACATGTCCTGCCTGCTGACGAAGATCGAGGCTATCATCCTCACGCCGCGCCTGTCCCTCAGCGCTTGGAGCTCCCTGCAGTACACCTCACTCTGGTTCTTGGTCCTAGTGAGTACCAGCAGGCGGCCTATGGACGGGCCGCCAGCCGCCAAGTAGCCGGTCAGCACCGAGATCGACTTGCCCGTGCCGCAGGGAGAGGAGAGGAGACCTATCAGCTCGTCCCTGAAGACGTCGCGGGAGAAGGCTATCGCTTTGTCCTGGTATGGCCTGAGGCTGGGGTAGGGGAAGTACTCTAGGAAGTCCTGCTGGGACATGAGCTGGCTGACCTATCAAGGCTTAAGTGTGTATAGTCCTTTATATGTTGCTGTCGAGGGGCTCGTATTGACGCTCATAGCCTCGCACTCGGGAATTCGAGGAGTTTACGGAAGGGGCTTGACCGCGGACCTAGCGATGAGGCTGACGAGGGCCTTCGTGGAGTCGTGGAGCATAAGGAAAGTAGTTGTCGGGAGGGACACAAGGCCCAGCAGCGAGTCCATAGAGTGCGCCGTGCTCTCGGCATTGGCGGAGCTGGGTTGCAGGGCTTATGTGGTCGGCGTCCAGCCGACGCCGGTGATACTGTGGGCCTGCAGGAGGGTGGGAGCCGACGGAGCGATAATCATCAGCGCTTCCCACAACCCCCCAGAGTGGAACGCCCTGAAGTTCGCCCTGAGAGGCTTGTTCCTCGACGCCGACGAGGTCTCGAAGCTCTTGGAAGCGGTCGAAGGGACCGTGCCGGCGAGCGAGGTGGGCAAGATCGGAGAATCGGAGACTTGCTCGTACGACCCGCTTGAGGAGTACGTAGGCCAGGCCTTGAGGGTCCTCGACGTGGAGGCCGTGAAGAGGAGGGGCCTGAAGGTCGTGGTGGACCCTGGAGGGGGTGCTGGCTTCAGGTCCACGCCGCTCCTCCTCAGGAGGCTGGGTTGCAAGGTTGTCACGGTGAACTCGGTCCCGGGGACCTTCGCTAGGGACATAGAGCCCATTCCCAGCTCTCTCGAGCTCTTGAGCAAGGCCGTCAAGGCCTACGGGGCCGACGTCGGCTTTGCACACGATGCCGACGCAGACAGGCTCGTCTGCGTCACGGAGGAGGGAGAGGTCTTGGGCGAGGACTACAGCTTGGCCATAGCCTCCCTCCACGTCTTGGAGAGACGTAGGGGGCCGCTGGTGGTGAGCACCGCCTCCTCCATGATGTTTAAGTGGATATCTGAGCAACTTGGCGTTGAGCTCTACTGGAGCCCCGTAGGTGAAGTGAAAGTCGTCAAAGAAATCATTAAGCGGGGCGCCCCCATAGGTGGTGAGGGCAGTAGCGGGGGCGTGATCCCCGCCTTCTTTAACTTGGCTAGGGACGGGGTCTTCGGTGCCGCTTTGATAGTCGAGGCCCTGGCCCTTAAGGGCTACAAGGTCTCCGACTTCGTCAGAGAACTGCCGAGGTATCATCAGGTGAGGACGGCCATTGACTGTGACGTTGAGAAAGGCGAGCTCGTCGTAAGGAGCTTGGCTGAGGAGCTCAGAGGGCTCGACCTTGACTTAACGGACGGGGTCAAAGTCTGGCTCGACGAAGGATGGGTCTTGATAAGGCCTTCGCGGACTGAGCCCAAGATAAGGATCATATGCGAGGCTAGAAGTCGAGCCAGGGCGGAGGGCCTACTGAAAGACTACACGGCTAAGGTACAGGAGGTTATCAAAAAGGTCGCTCACATATAATTGATTTCGATATCTCTCTACTTCTCTAACTCGACATCATTATATGTTTTCGATAAAAGCCGCACAATTTAGCTACTACTATATAGAAGAGGATCGATGCGACTCATCGATATGCTTGTTACAAAGCCCTCTTTACATAAAGCCTTAGAGTGCGGAACTTGATTCTATCTTTTTTGAGGAATCCTTGAGCGGTCAAAAAGCGAAGTTTGGCAAGCTGCCCATCGATGTCGTCGACTCTTTGCCGACCCCCGAAGGCGTCTTCGGGGTCTCTAGGCTGGACTTCAAGAGTTTGCTGTTCAAGGTCTTGGGGCCAAGCGTAATAGCCGTCGGCGTCGCCATAGGTGGTGGCGAGTGGTTGTTGGGTCCCGCGACGGCCGTGAAGTATGGCCTAGGTATGGCTTGGGTGGTCGTGGTATCAGCCTTGCTCCAAACGGTGTACAACGTCAGCCTCGTGAGGTTGATAATGTACACAGGCGAGCCCCCGATAGCGTACCTCAGAAGGGTCCCTCCTAGCCCCAAGTTCTGGACGATAACGATACCTATCTTGATCATCGTTTGGGGTTCTTGGGGCTTGGCGGGGATTGCTGGATCGGGGGCCACGGCCTTGGGGTCCATAATCTTGGGCAGGTTGCCCACAAGCGAAGACGCATGGTTAGTCAGGTACCTGACCTTGGTCATCATAGCCCTCTGCGTCCTACTCGTCTTGTTCGGGCAGAAGATTGAGAGGACTTTGGAGGTAGCAAATTGGTTCTTCATGGTTTTCATACTCGCGACCTTGCTGTTCGTGGTGGCGCCACTGACAGTAAAGCCGGAGATCGTCGTTGAGGCCCTCCGCGGCAGCTTCAGCTTCGGCTACATACCTCCAGGAGCCGATGCAAGCCTGATAGCCGCTTGGTGGGCCTACACGGGACTGGCCGTCGGGCTCAACTTCATATTCATGAACTGGTACAGAGACAAAGGCTACGGCATGGGCTCGGTCGTCGGGTACATACCCGCGCTCATAGGCGGCAAGAAGGTGGCCCTGTCGCCCTCGGGCAAGGCGTTCTCGACGAGCGACGAGAACGTCAGGACTTTCAAGAGGTGGATGAAGTTGCTGAACTACGACCAGTGGTTCATATTCTTTCCAGGTGCCATCTTAGGCATGTACCTCCCGTCCATGATAGCTGCTTCCCTGCTACCCAGAGGACGGGAATTGGGAGGGTGGGGCGTCGCGGCCCACGTGGCTAAAGAGTTTGCAGCGATAGTAGGGACGTGGGGCTACTACTTAATAGGCTTGATAGGTTTCGTAATACTCTTCAGCTCGGCCTTGGGCGCCTACGTGGACCCTGTCCCCAGGAACCTCACCGACGTCCTCTGGTCGTCCGAGAGGGTTAGGAGGTGGGCAAGAGGTGATGTCAGGGTAGTCTACTACGTACTGCTCGCAGCTTACGTGGCCCTCAGCTCATGGGCCGTCTTCCAAGCCCAGCCGTTGATACTAGTCATGATAGCCGCCAACATAGCTAACTTCATAGGCCTGCTCGTGATACCAGCCGTGATGTACCTCTCCAGCCAATTGCCGCGCGAGATAAGGCCCAAGCTCTGGGAGTACGCGCTGTTGGCCGTATTTTTGGGGCTCTCGGGATATTTCTTCGTTACAGCGATTTTGTCCACCATCAAGTAAAAGTGAGGCCCTTATCCTTGCCTCGCCCTGCAGAGCGCTATGAAGAAGGCTGAGCAACGGTGCAGGTGGGGCATCGTCCTCCTCGCCCTGCCGCTACACCTGAAGCCTCCGTAGCAATCGACCGTCGACGGTACCTCGAGCTTCTCGACCTCCACGTCACATTCATCTACGACCAGCTCCCCCTCCTCGGGCAACAGGCTACAGGAGGCGTAGATGACCTCGTCGGCCACCTTAGACACAGAGCTCAAGAGCTTGACCTGGGTCTTGTGATACATCTTCACCTTGTTCGGCTTCGATAGCCTTATCTTGACGCTCGGGTCGTCGCCGACGGTCCCCGTACCGCTACAGGGCACGTCCACGAGGGCCTTGACGAAGCGCCGAGATAGAGGGGGCCTCCGAGAGTCTCCCAGCACGAGGAGGACCTTGTCCTGGGCGTTGAACTTAGAGAGCAACTTGACCGCCTCCCTTATCCTGTTCTTCGACTTGTCTATCGCAATGACGAGCGACGTCCCTCTCAGGACGAGAATTGACGACTTCACCCCGGGCGCGGCGCAAGCGTCTAGGACTTCGACTCCTCGGGCGCGGAGTGCCTCGACCACCAAGGCCGAGCCCTTGTCAACGGGAATTGCTACTCCTCTCTTAACAGGTCCTAGCCTTGAAGGGGGTTTGTCGCTCTTAAGAACTTCGACCATGTAGTCCAAGTCCTCGTCCACTCTGGCCTCAACGCCCTCGTCAGCTAATGACTTGACCACCTCGCTCGGCTTGGTGAAGCAGAGGAGCCAAACTCTGCGCCTATTCAAGGCCTTAAGGATCTCGCCCAATGTCTCGAGGTCTAAGTACTTTGAGAGCCTCTGGACGAGCCAGTAGGGGTAGGAGGCCTCCACCGACAAGCGCCTGAGGGGGCTCTGCGGCGGGGGTATGTCTAGGTGCCCGCCTGCCTCGTAGAAGTCCACGAGCTCCCTAGGCCGAGCGGGTCTTCCGCGCTTTTTCATGAAGGCGTATTGAAGGGCGTAATAGTTCATGACCAAGTTGTAGAGGAACTCGTAGGACTCTCGGCTTGGCTTAAGGTTCAAGTCTTGGATGGCCTTCGAGTACGCCTTTTGGAGGCTAGTGTCGTATCGCTCAATTATCTTAAGCGCCTCGACGGCCACCTCCTTTATGTGCTGGGGTCCCGAGGACAATGTTGAGCACTCTCTTAGACTTGGCTACTGCTCGTCTAACGCAATTGCACGATTTAAGCTTCATGCTTCCAAGAACGATAACAGCACATTAGTACGCGTTAATGAAGGAGAAAAGCAAGTTTCAAGGTTTAGAGACGTGTCGTACGTTAAGCAGACTTCAAGGTCTCGCTCTATCGCAAAAGGCATTACGTCTTCAGTGTCGTAAGAGAGCCGTAGACTAAAATTAATTTAAGACCGACCTAGTTTGTCTAATGCGACGTACAAGTGGCCTTGCCACAGGCGAGAGTTCCGCAAATTAACGGCGTTACGGTAGTCCTCGACCTAGACAACTTCAAGGAGGTCATGAAGGCCATGGGCTGGAACGAGTACAAGCCAAACGTCGTCACAGGGGGCCTGACGCGGCTGGTTGAGGAGCTGGCCTCGAAGCTCGGCGGTGTAGTGGTCCACGGGCTCGACGAGGAGCGCGGCACTGAGGAGGCCGTCATCAAGTTCGTCGGCGTCGACGTGGAAGAGGTCCTCGAGGAGCTTGAGAGGGTGCGGCTCGAGATAGAGCGGGTTGGCAAGGAGAGCGGCTCGAACGCCACGATCAGCGCGGGAGTCTACGTGGGGCCCATAACGTCCCTGAAGCCGCAATCGCTGAGCGTGGCCAAGAAGGCGCCGGAGGTGGCGATGGCCTTAAGGGCCCTCAAAAAAGCTAAGAAGAAGGGAGGAAACAGGATAGTCGTCTTATAAGCTTGATAGCTTACTGGACTACCTCGCCTATCGCGTAGCTCCTGCCTATCTTCGTTATCTTTATCCTTACCTTATCGCCCTTCTGCGTGCCCGGCACAAAGATCACGAAGCCTTGGATCCTAGCCAATCCGTCGCCTCGTCTGCTCGTCTCGGATATCTCGACGTCGTACTCCTGCCCTACCACGACGGGCTTCGGCAATGTCCTCCTTCCTCCACCCTTAAACCTCATTCCCGTTTCACCTCGCCTCGGAGTTCTCCCCAAGAGCGCAAGCCCAAAAAAGAGCTTGCACCCGTGGAGGTTGCTTTTCCAAGCAACTAGGAGCTATTTAAACATGTCTCCGCTTCATCGGGATACCGTCAAGTTAAGCCTTAGACTTAATGAGTCTATCACATGCCAAGTTGACGGTACCCTCCACTGGGACGTGGCAACTTAACACGCTACGACTGACCTCCTAAGTTGCTAGGTCCCTCTACGGTAGCTGGTAACTTAAGCAATTGGTTATCGACTGCCAACTGCTCAACTGCCCTTGAAGGGATGGGTCTCTTAGCCAAGACGCTTAGCCAGCCCTTTCTGCGCACGTCTTACCTTCAGCTGATCGACCGTCAATTGTACAATAGCTTAAGTTGCCAGCGCGCGGCTCTAAAATCTCGAAGATTTCCATCACCACATGCCCATCAATTAGAACCCTTAAGAAGAGTCGTTTTCCAGCGTCGAACTCAAAGAAAAAAGATTTATGATTCGTTATGGTATGAGTGTCAGCGCTACTATTAGCCCAGCAAATATTATTGATATCATGTTTATTGCTTTTATCATCGGGTTTATGGCTGGACCTGCCGTATCTTTGCAGGGGTCTCCAACAGTGTCTCCCACGACGGCTGCTGCGTGAGCTGGTGAGCGCTTTCCTCCGAAAGCCCCAGTCTCGATGAACTTCTTGGCGTTGTCCCACGCAGCTCCCCCCTTGGCCATCATCAGGGCTAGGGCTAGGCCCGCGACGATGCATCCTATTAGCAACCCTGCAAGAGCATAGGGACCAAACGCGAAGCCCACGATTATGGGGCTCAAGACCACTAAAGCTCCTGGCAAGGCCATGCCCCTCAGCCCCGTGCGGGTAACTATGTCCACGCACTTGGCATAGTCGGGCTTGGCTTTGCCCTCCATGATTCCGGGTATCTCCTTGAACTGCCTCCTGACTTCATTGACTATACCGAAGGCTCCTCTAGCCACCCCTTTCATGCAGAAAGACGCGAATAAGAAGACTAAGCCACCTCCGAGCAAGAGACCGAAGATTACTTTCGGACTTGCGAGCGATAGCTCTGATGTCAGCTTAGTGATGTCAGCCATCCCTTTATAACTTGCGACCTCATTCATGTAGGCCAGCAGGAGCGATAGCGCCGCTAAGCCAGCGCTACCTATCGCGAAGGTCTTGGTCAAGGCCTTCGTCGTGTTGCCGACAGCGTCGAGAGTATCAGTTATCTCCCTGACTTTGGGGTCGAGCCCGGCCATCTCGGCAATGCCACCTGCGTTGTCAACGATTGGGCCATAAGCATCAACGGAGACTATTATTCCAGCAATGGATAACATAGCCATGGCGGCTATGGCCACTCCGTACATCCCCATATAGGCGTCGCTTAATCCTCCAGCAAGCAGGTAGGCTCCGATGACGCCAAGCGCTATTACGAGCGTCGGCAGGAAGGCGCTTTCAAGGCCATTAGCTAGTCCTCTTATAATGTTAATCGCAGGACCTGCTTGAGCGGCCTCTGCTATGGACCTTGTGGGCGAGTGCCTGTACGAGGTGTAGTAGTCGGTTAGCACGGCCAGTAGCACGACTATGACCACGCCTATGAGGGCCGAGTAGAACAGTTCAAGGTGTCCGAATAATTGCCACGTGGCCAAGGAGAAGCCTATGATCGCTAGTACTGCCGTGACGACTATGCCCCTGAGTATGGCTGAGGTCGGATCGCCTCCTTCCTTGGCCCTCACCGTGAGGGCGCCTATGATCGTCGAGAATATGGCTATGGCGCCTAAGATTAATGGGTACTCTAAGAAGGCGACGTTGTTGGATTTCGTGTAGAGCGGCCAGCCTAGTAACATCGCGCCTATTAGAGTCACGGCATAGGTCTCGAAGACGTCGGCGGCCATCCCAGCCACGTCGCCTACGTTGTCGCCGACCGCGTCAGCTATTACTGCAGGGTTTCGAGGGTCGTCCTCCGGTATACCCGCCTCTATCTTGCCCACGAGGTCCGCTCCCACATCGGCTGACTTAGTGTATATGCCTCCGCCGATCCTAGCAAATAAGGCAACCAAGCTACCGCCGAAGCCGAAGCCAGCGAAGAGTAGGGGGTTTCGCCAGAGCCAGTAGAACAGTGTCACCCCTAAAAGCGCTAGACCAACCATGCACAGTCCCATGACAAGTCCTCCCTTGAAAGAAGTGCTCAGAGCTTCTCTTAACCCACTTTTCGCTGCGTTGGCCGTCCTAACATTGCACTCTACAGCGACGCTCATCCCTAAGTAGCCAGCTAAGGCGGAGAAGAGGGCGCCCACCAAGAACGATAGGCCGGTGTACGGGAAGTAGGGTGATCCAGAGCGCCCTGCCGTAAAGTAGTCCACTGTTACGGCAAATATCACTGCGAGCAAGATGATGAAAGCCATTAACGTCTTGTACTGCCTATTCATGTAGGCCTTCGCGCCCTGCTTAATGGCCTCGTAGATCTCGACCATGCGCCCGCTGCCCTTGGGTTTGGCCAGCACCAGAGCAGCCGCGCCAGCGGCGACCGCCAGAGCTATGCAGGAAGCCAGAAGGGCTAGCCAGTACAGCCCCACCTGCATCACCTTCCTTCTTTCGCTTTAGCGATGCTAACTCTAAACGGGGCCAGCTAATAAGGCTTTACATGGGGAAAGGGCCTCAGCTCGAAGTCGCTAAAGCCAGCCAAGCCAAATTTGGACGTCGCGATTATCGTGGCTCTTCAAGCTAGTTAGCCAGTACGTCTCAAGCCTCGAGCGAAAATTGGACGTTCAAGGCTGTTGCACGCGCCCTCTAGTTGTTGTTTTGACTTTCACCTAGGTTTAAAGGCTTGATGCCACCATACACGTCGATGAGCTACCCCGTGAGGGGCGAAGAGCCTGTAGTCGTCGAGGCTTTGAAGATGAGGGCTCTCCCCGAGGATGGCTTCAGGCTCTCAAGATGTGGGGTCCCTGAGGTGGCCCTGAGCGCCTCCAAGCCCGATGAGGGCCCGAGCGGGTGCAGGGGGAACGGAGATGATGCGTTGACGTCAAGTCGTATGAACTCATATGAGAGCTGAACCCCTTCCGGCGGCTACGAGGAAGTGCTTGGCGACCCTCTCCCTCCCTATCGCGGCGATGAAGTTCACAAGCCTCGGGCCCGACTTCCTCCCCACTAGGGCTAGGTAGGCGGCTTCGAAGAACTCTGAAGGGGCCAGGCCGAGGGACCTCGACAGCTCGAAGAGCCTGTTGTTGAGCTCGTTCGGGCCCCACTCCCTTTCGAGCAACAGCTCGGCGGCCTTCGCGAGGGCCTCTCTCTGCTTCTCGGAGATTTTATCCCTCACGGCCGATGGGTCGTCGAGGAGCTTGATCTTAACGCTCTCCGGGGCGTACTTCTCCACCCACGTAGACGCATGCCTCAGCCTCGTCAGCAACCTCTCCAAGTCCTCTGGGCTCGGCTCCCTCCATAGGTGCCCGGTGAGCCTCAATACCTCGAGGAGCCTCTTCACGTCCATGTTCGGGTAGAGCTGGACTAGGACAACCGCGAAGTCGTAGGGTAGCTGTATCGGCATCACGGGGCTCGGCTCGCCTATCTGAGATAGCTCGTAGTTCCTCTTGGCCAAAGACGTCAACTTGGCGTCTTGTAGTTCCTCGAACCCGTAGTATATCCTCTCGGTCCTCTCGTACTCGGCCACTAGGTTCGGCAGGTCCTCGACCCTGAAGTCCTTGTGCCTCATGGGGTGCACCCTGAAGAGGAAGAACTTCAGGGTTTGGGGAGGGGCCACTTCGAACCACTGCGACGGCGTGAAGACGTTTCCCTTTGACTTCGACATTTTCCTACCGCCTATCATCACGTGCTCGTAGGTCAGCGGTATGGGGGGCTCCCTGCCGAAGACCTCCTTGACTATGAGCTTGCTGGTGTCGTAGGAGCCCCCAGCCGCTGCGTGCTCCTTGCCGAAAGGCTCTATGGTC
>Ga0209225_1003745_pt1 | contig 12453 bp, 9 predicted proteins | sample WasSprMetagenome_FD_184732 | JGI IMG/M metagenome (GOLD analysis project Ga0209225, IMG submission 184732) | Sulfidic aquatic microbial communities from Washburn Spring, Yellowstone National Park, USA - WS (SPAdes) (version 3) | ecosystem: Environmental > Aquatic > Thermal springs > Hot (42-90C)...
ACCTTTTCCTTCTCGCTCATTGCGCCTCACCTCCTTTGGGGCCGAGGCTGACTTTCACTTTGGCCGGGCGGAGAACCCGGCCATTCCTCATCCAGCCCCGCTCGATTTCCGCAAGGATTTTGTTTTTTGGCTCAGGAGAGTGTTCGGCCAAAACGGCCTCGTGGTAAAGGGGATCGAAATCCTGGCCCAAAGAGGAAATGGGCGAGCAGCCCAATTTGCTCAAGGTGGCCTGGAAGAGGCCGAGCACGGCCATAAGGCCCTGGCGGAGGCTTTCGGAATCCTCATCGGCTGCGGCCCGCTCCAGGGCCTCGTAGATCGGGAGGAAAATGAGCACCGCCTCGTCCAATGTCCTTTCCCGCCAGAGCTCCCGTTCCCTGGCCACTTCTTTCCGGTAGTTATCGAAATCCGCGGCCAGGCGGAGAAGCTCTTCCCGCAGCTTTTTCTCTAGGGTTTCCTCGGTGAGGGGCGCCCTCTCCTCGGTCATTTCGCACCTCCTTGCCGGAGGAGGGCCTGGAGGCGGCTGGCGAGGTAGCGGACCGCGGAGAAGGCCCGGGCGTAGTCCATCCAGAGGGGGCCGGCGACCCCCAAAATTCCCTGGCCGGAAAGGTACGAGGCGGTCACGAGGGAGAAATCCCGGAGCTCGGGAACCTCCTCCACGCCCACATGGGCCATGAGCCCGCTTTGGCCAGCCCTAAGCTCCCGCAAAAGCCACAGGAATTCCGCCTCGTCCTGGAGAAGCCGCAGAAGTCCCTGGACCTTCTCCAGGGCCCACTCCGGCGAATACGTGGCGAGTTCTGTAAGGAGCTGGGGCCACCCTTCTACAAACACGCGGGAAGGGGGCGGGACCTCCCGCAGCTCCGCAAGGACCTGGTGGGCCAGATGCACGGAGCGGCCCTGCCAGGGAGAAGGGGGCTCCTCCGGCCTTCCCATGCGCGCGGCCAGCCACTCCTCCGCTTCCCTAAGCTCGGTGGCGCTGAGGTCGGTGGGAACGGGGATGAGGCGGGCCTCCGTGACCCCGAGCTCCGAGACCGCCGCGGCCAAAACCAGGCCGGGCCGTACCTCCCGGAGAACCACGCCCAGGCATTCCACCTCCTCCTGCGCGGGAAGGGCGACAAAGCCCAGTTCCCCGGTCATTCCCGCAAGGAGGAGGGCCGTGCGCCGGAGGAGTTCGGGAAGCGGGGGAAGGCCGGGAGCGGGCTGGAGCTCGGCGGGAAGGCGCTCCGCCCGGGCCTCTGTCTCCGCCACGGAAAGGAGCCAGTGGGCGAAGAACCGGAACCCTTGCACTGTGGGGACGCGGCCCGCGGAAACGTGGGGCTTGTAGAGGAAGCCCCCCTTCTCGAGGGCATGGAGCTCGTTGCGGATGGTGGCGGGGCTCAGGCGGTGGCGGTACACGCGCACGATCTCCTGGGAGGAGACCGGGCGCCGGGTGTGGATGTAGCGGTCCACCACCTCCACGAGGATCCGCGCCCTCCGGCCGGTCATTAGCAATCACCTCCCGAAAGTGCTAACCAAATCTTAGGCGGAAGGGGACAAAAGTCAAGCCCGTTGCCCGCGGCTTAAAGAGGTTAGCCCCGCTCCTTTTTCCCGCAGCAGTGCTTGTACTTCTTGCCCGACCCGCAGGGGCAGGGGTCGTTCCGTCCCACCCTGGTTTGGGGTTTTGTGGCCGAAGGGGATTTCGCGGCCGGCCGGGTGGAGGTGGTGGAAGAAGCTCCCACCGGCGCCGCGGTGGAGGTGCTCGCCGCGGGCCTCCCTTCCACCCGCACCATGAGCCGCGGGGAAAGGAGAACCCGCATCACTTGCTCCTCGCTGCGCACAAGCATCTCCTGAAAAAGGCGGTGAGCCTCGCGCTTAAATTCCACGAGAGGATCGGTCCCACCATAGGCGCGAAGGCCGATGCCCTCCCGCAGGTCATCGAGCTCAAGAAGGTGCTGCCGCCAGTTTTCGTCCACCGTGCGCAGAACCACAAGCCGGGCGATCAGGGGGAAATGGGGATAAAGCCTCTGCCACTGCCGCTCCAGCTGCTCCTTCAGGGCCCGTTGCACAAGGGCCAAAAGTTCCTCCCACCTTTTCGCCCTGAGCTCGGGGACGGGGTCGCAGACCTGGGAAAGCTCCCGCAAAAGGCCGGAAAGGTCGCCCTCCTCCGGGGCGCGGCCGCGGGGGATATACCGCTCCACGAGGATTTCCGCGAATTCCTCGGCCATTCCGGAAAGGTGCTCCCTGAGCTCCGCATCGTTGGGCGGCTCGTTTGGGCCGGGAAGGAGGAAGCGCTCGCGCAGGGCGTAGATGGCGTCGCGCTGGCGGGCCATGATCTCGTCGTACTCCAAAAGCCTTTTTCGGATCTCGAAGTTCCTCTCCTCCACGCGCTTTTGGGCCCGGCGGATGGCCCGGGTGAGGAGCTCGTGGGTGATGGCCTCGCCCTCCTTCACGCCGAGCCGCTCCATGAGGGAAGAAAGGCGCTCGCCGCCGAAGATGCGGAGGAGGTCGTCCTCGAGGGAGAGGAAGAACTGGGCTTCGCCGGGGTCTCCCTGCCTGCCGGCCCGGCCCGCCAGCTGGTCGTCGATCCTCCGGGCCTCGTGCCGCTGACACCCGATCACGAAAAGCCCGCCTTGGTAGATCTCCCGCCACTCCTCGGGTCTGAACTCTTTTCCGGTTTCGCGGCACCACTTTTTGATCTGCTCGAGGACCCAGCGGCCGTAGGGCGAATCCGGATCCGCGGGCTGCACAATCTTTTTCCTCTCCTCCTCGGCCTCTTTTTTGTAGCGTTCCAAAAGCACCTGGTACTTTTCCGGCTCCTCGTTGGGGTCGGCCTCCTGGCGGGCGCGGTATTCAGGGTTCCCGCCAAGAAGGATGTCCGTACCCCGGCCGGCCATGTTGGTGGCGATGGTGATCGCGCCCAACCTTCCGGCCTGGGCCACGATCATCGCCTCCTTTTCGTGGTATTTGGCGTTGAGGACCTGGTGGGGAAGACCCCGCCGTTTGAGAAGCCCGGAGAGGTACTCGGAATCCTCGATGGAAGTGGTGCCCACCAGGACCGGCCGCCCCTGGCGGTGGAGTTCCTCCACTTTGTTGGCCACCGCTTCGAATTTCGCTTTCCTTGTGCGGAAGATCACGTCAGGATGGTGGAAGCGGATCATCGGCCGGTTCGTGGGGATTTGGACGACATCGAGGCCGTAGATCTTTTTGAACTCCTCCTCTTCGGTTTTGGCCGTGCCGGTCATCCCCGCAAGGCCTTTGTACAAGCGAAAGTAGTGCTGGATAGTGATTTGGGCAAGGGTCTGGTGCTCGCGCTGGATGGGAAGACCTTCCTTGGCCTCGATGGCCTGGTGCAGGCCGCCGGAGTAGCGGCGATCGGGCATGAGCCGGCCGGTGAATTCGTCCACAATGATGACCCGGCCATCCTTCACGATATAGTCCCGGTCACGCTTGTAGAAGACAAGGGCCTTGAGGGCCGTCTCCAGGTGGTACCGCGCGGTGGTCGCCCGGGGATCCGCGATATTGTCGAACTTCAGGAGCTTCTCCGCCTTTTCCCAGCCTTTTTCCGTGAGGGAAAGCCTTTTGTGCTCCTCATCCACCTCGAAGTCCTCCCCGGGCTTGAAGAGCCGGGCCAGGCGCGCGAACTCCCGGTACATCCGTGCGGTTTCCTCTGTGGGTCCGGAGATGATGAGGGGCGTGCGCGCCTCATCGATGAGGATGTAGTCGATCTCGTCAATGATGGCGTAGTCCAAAGGCCCCTGGACCTTTTGGTCGCGGGAAAGGACCATGTGGTCCCGCAGGTAATCGAAGCCAAACTGGGCATTGGTCCCGTAGACGATGTCACACCCATACGCCTTTTTCCTCTCCTCCGGAGGGGTATCCTCCTGGAGGAGGCCCACGGAGAGGCCCAAAAATTCGTAAATGGGGCCCATCCAATACCGGTCGCGCTTGGCGAGGTAATCGTTCACGGTGACGATGTGAACCTTTCCCACCAGGGCATTGAGGTAGGCGGGCATGGTGGCGACCAGGGTTTTCCCTTCCCCGGTTTTCATCTCCGCGATCCGGCGCTGGTGCAGAACAATCCCGCCCAAAACCTGCACGTCGAAGGGGTAAAGGCCGATGGTCCTCCTAGCCGCTTCCCGTACCACCGCGAAGGCTTCGGGAAGGATTTGATCCGTGGTCTCGCCCCGGGCTAGCCTCGCTTTGAACTCCGCGGTTTTTGCCCGAAGCTCCGCATCGGAAAGGTGCTTGACTTTTTCGGAAAAGCGGTTGACCTCCGCCAAAATGGGAAGGAGCTTGCGCAGTTTCCTCTCGTTGGATTCCCGGAAAATCCTGGTCAAAACTTGCGCAATCGGCATGGCGGAAAACTATACGGCCCTCAGGGAAGTTCCTCCAGAGCTTTGATGACTTGCGCGCGCATGGTCTCCAGCGTCTCCTTTTGGGACATGAGCTCTCCGTAGCGCTGGATGGAAACAGGGCGGGAGAGTTCCGCGTTGATCCGGGAAAGCTTCGCCTCGATCACGCTTTTGGCTTTAAGGAAGGCATTTTTCGCTTCATCAAAAAGGTAGCGACGGCGGGCGATTTCCCCCAATAGGAGCCAGGCCCGCTCATAATTCGGGTCCTTTCGCAGGATTTCCTCCAATTTTGCTTTTGCGCCCAAAAGATCCCCCAAGCGGAGGTCAATCGCAGCGAGGTAATATTGGGCATCCAGGGCCATCTCTTGGGGAGGAAGGGTGGCCAAAAGGTCGTGGAGGAGCTTTCTTGCCTCCTCAAATTCTCCCAGTTGCAAATGGACCCCGGCGAGATTCAGGTAGAGGGCTTCGGGGCAATACCGCGTAAGGCAAGCCCGCAGGGCATCCCGGGCCTCGCTAGGCTTTCCCAGCCGGGCCTTAATGAGCCCGTACCAGTAGAGGGAAACGCGGGGACAAAAATCGAGGCTCACGGAAGCTGTAATTTGTTTTTCCGCCAAATCCAGACGGCCCAGGTTGTAGGAGGCTTGCGCGGCGAGAAGATACCCATCGGCCAAGATGTCCCGCACCGCAAAAGTGGCGACGGTTCCCGCTAAGGCGATCGCAAAAAGGGCAAAAACGTAGCGGGGGATCCGGCGGAGGCGTACCGCGAGGTTGCCGAAAGGACCGTAACGCGGGGAAAGGGCAAGCCCGAGGATGACCACAAACGCCAAGCTTGAGGCAGGAAGGTGGAAGGGGAAGGTGGGAAGGGCATGGACCAAGGCGGTGATCAATCCTCCGGCCAAAAGGAGGAGCTCCAGGCGCTTTTGGGCATTGATCTCGCGGCTGAGCCTCCCCAATCCCAAGTAGGCGAGAAGGGCCAAACCGGAAAGGAGGACGAGGACGCCGAAGGTCCCCAATTCCGCGGCGACTTGGACGTATTCGTTGTGGGCTTGGTCCGCCCGCGGAAAGGGAAAGGCATACGCCTGGCCCAAAGGGGTGGCTAGGAACTTGGGTTTGTAGGGGACGAAGTAGATCTTGTAGCCGCCAAGGCCGATGCCAAAAAGAGGGAACTCCTTCCACATGATGTAGCCCACCCACCAGTCCCAAGCCCGGATGGCCCCGGATTTGCGGGCCCAAAGATCCCGCACCGCGGAAAGGGGGGTGGTCGCGGGAAGAAGGAGGATTACCGCGGCGGCCGCCGCGGCCGCTACGCCCAGCCAAAGAAGAGGGATACGCCGCAAGGCTCTTCCCAAAAAATAAAGGGCCGCCGCGCCCAGGGCGAAGGCTATTCCGCTTAAAAGGCCTGGGATGTGGAGAACCGCCCCCAAAGCGGAAAGTCCAACGGCACTTGTGAAGGCCAAGCGAACCCAATTCAGTTTCGCCCGCCAAAAGCCAAGACCGAAGGCGATAAAGACCAGGGCCGCGCCAAGGCCCAGGCGAACGCCAATCTGCTGGGTGAGAAGCATGACCGCGAAGTTAAACCCGGAGACGAGCACCGCGGGAACCCAAAGGCGCTTTGCCCGCCAAAAGATGAGGGAAGGAAAGACGAGATACGAGAGGAATCCGGCGAGGAACTGTTGGTTTCCCATGGTGGCGACCATGGCTCCCGGCCCAGTCCCTGTGGGACCTCCCGGTGCAATGCCCAAATACTGAAGGAGACCGAGAAAGGCGTTGGCAAAGCCCGCGAAAAGCAGCGCCCCCAAAAGAAGGCCCTGCTTTCTCTCCGGGACATTGAGGACGAAAAGGAAGATGAGGCCGAAGAAAAGGATCAGGGTGGCTGACTGAAGCACGGTGCAGGCCGGGGTTTGCCCAGAAAGGGAAAAAAGGGCCGCCAAAAGCAGGGCGGGAAGGATCGGGAAAAGCCAGGAGAGCTCGAGCTTGAGCTCCCGGCGCCTCAGGGCTTCCAAGCCCCAAAGGAAAAGGATCGCCGCCACCAGTACCAAGGTGTAGATGCTTTTTACGTAGCCGTACTCCGTGTTCCACGGGGAAAACAGAATGGGCTGAGTTGCCAAAAGGAAGAGGAGAAGGCCGAAGCGCAGGCGCTCAAGAACGGACTCACGGGGCTTTTGGACTTTTTCCCTTTTCGCCTTCTTGGGCATGGGCTTATTTTAGAACCGGGAAAGGCTCGTAAGCCAATGGGCAAGCGGCGCAAAATGGGGCCAAAGGTCCGGCCTTCGGAGGAGCTTTTGGGGAAGGAGGGAGAGGTGATCAATTTCCCCTTCCTCCGCGAGGAAGCGGGTTACTTTGTGTTGCGCAAGCACCTTAAGGATTTGCTCTAGGTCTGCCGGGGAAAGCTTTCGGAAGAGCTTGCGGCCGCGCAGGCCGAATTCCAACTCTTCAGCCACCCTCTCCCGCCAGGCCCTTTCGTATTCCGGCAGGGCTTTTTCCCCTTGGGCCGCGATCTGCCCGGCCAGGGGCGCGCAATGGACGATAAAGGCCAATCCTCCACCGGTAAGGGGTTTGACCTGGCCCGCGGCGTTTCCCACAAGGATCGCCCATTTTGCCGCGGTGCGCGCCGGCGGCCCAATGGGGATGAGTCCAGCGCGGACGCGGAGGATTTCCGCATGGGGAAAACGCTTCGCTAAAAAATCCCGAAGAAAGAAGATGGCCTTTCTTCCCAAACTCGTGGCCAAACCGGCCCGACAAACGCCTTCCTCGGCGGGCACCGCCCAGGCGAAGAAGTCGGGGACGATTCCGAAATGGATTTCCACAGTGTCCCCAAGCTCGGCGCGTATTTCCGCTTGAATCCCCACGAGGATTTCCTCGGGTTGGGAAAGCCCCAAAGCTTTTGCCGCAAAACTTTGGGCTCCATCCGCGCCCAAAAGGACAGCGAATTCCACTTCCCCCTTTTTCGTGACCAAGGTTTTCCCCCGGATCGCGCGGGCCTCGGAGGGCAGGATCACCGCTCCGGCCTCCTCCGCTTGGCCGCGAAGCCAACGGTTGAGGCCGGTCCGGTCCAAAACCATGCCTTTCGGTTTTTCCCCGCGGATTTCGTAGACCTCGCCTTTAGGCGAAAAAACCCGGACGCCCAAAATTTCCCGGAGAATGAGATTTTTGGGAACAGCAAGGGCACAAGCGGTTTCCGGGCTTATGAGGCCAGTGCAGGCGGCCTGCGCGTTCGGGGCCCGCTCAAGGAGGACGGTTTTCGGTCCCCTTTTGGCGGAGGCCCAGGCGGCCAGGGCACCCGCGGGGCCGCCGCCCACCACCACAACCTCGCCTTCAAGCACCGGAAAAAGCCTCCTCCAGGGCCCAGGCCGCGGAAAGGAGGCGCTTTTCCTCAAGGCGCGGGGCGATAAGCTGGAGACCAAAAGGAAGGCCGGCCACTTTACCCGCGGGAATGGAAATGGCCGGAAGCCCAGCCAAAGCCGAAGGAATCGTGAAGAAGTCTGAAAGGTACATGGAAAGGAGATCGGCTTTCTCGCCGAGCTTGAAGGCTGGCGTCGGCGAAGTCGGCCCCATGATGAGATCCACCTTCTCAAAAGCCTTCTCAAATTCCTCGGCGATGAGCGTCCGCACGCGCTGGGCCTTGCCGTAATATTGGTCGCAGTAGCCAGCAGAGAGGGCGAAAGTTCCCAGGGCAATGCGCCGCTTTACCTCCGGACCGAATCCCAAGGTGCGGCTTTGGGCGATCATTTCCGCCACCCCGGGCGCGGGCACGCGCAGGGTGTAGCGCACCCCATCGTAGCGGGCCAAATTGGCCGCCGCTTCCGCCGAAGCGATGAGGTAATAGGCGGGAAGCGCGTATTCCGTGAGGGGAAGGGAGATCTCCACGACCTTTGCCCCAAGCTCCTCAGCGGTGGCGCACCAACGGTCCACGAGGCGGAGGGCCTCCTCCCCGAGCTCCTTGGGCACGTACTCCCGGGGCAAACCCAAAGAGAGGCCGGAAATCCTTGGGGAAAGGACCCCTAGGTCCCAAGTTTGGATCGGGAGGCTGGTGGAGTCCTTGGGATCGTGGCCGGAGATGATGGAAAGAAGCAAGGCCGCGTCGCGCACGGAGCGGGTGATGGGGCCGATGGTGTCCAAAGAGGAAGCGAAGGCCACAAGACCGTAACGGGAGACAAGGCCATAAGTGGGCCTAAGGCCCACGACGCCACAGAGGGCCGCGGGCTGGCGCACGGAGCCGCCGGTATCCGAACCCAAGGCCGCCAAAGCCTCGCCTGCGGCCACCGCCGCCGCGGAGCCTCCGGAGGATCCACCGGGAACGCGCTCCAAATCCCAGGGATTGCGGGTGGGACCGAAAGCGGAGTGCTCTGTGGACGATCCCATGGCGAACTCGTCGAGGTTCGTCTTCCCTTGGACTTGAAATCCCGCGGCTTTAAGGCGGGCCACCGCCGTGGCATCGTAGGGCGAGCGGTATTTTTCCAAAAGGCGAGAGGCGCAGGTCGTAAAAAATTCCGTGGTGCAGATGTTGTCCTTTATGGCGATGGGAAGGCCCTGAAATTTTGCGGTTTTCAGCTTTTCCGCCGCCGAAAGCAGGGCTTCCTTTTCGGAGAGGGCGAGGAACGCGTGAATTTTTGGCTCTTTTTCGCGGATATTTTCGTAAAGTTCGTGCAAGACCGCTTCCAAGGTGAGCTCGCCGCGCTCAAGTTTTTCGTGGATTTCCCAAAGATCCGGCTGCACGGGTTCTGCCGGGGGTGGGATTTGAACCCACACGGGGGTTGGATACCCCACTGGATCCTGAGTCCAGCGCGTCTGCCAGTTCCGCCACCCCGGCTAGCGCCAGCATTCTACGTGGCCTTTCGCGCCCGTCAAGATTTGACGAGCTAGCCTTCCTCAAGGTAGACTCGCTTCTTGGTGAGGGTAATGATTGAACTCAAGGATTTTCGGGTTTTCAAGGACTTGAAGCCCGAGGAGCTCCAAAAACTTGAGGGTCTTGTGCGCAAGATCGATTACGGCGAAGAGGAGCTCATTTTCATGGAGGGTGCCCCCGCGTTCGGTTTTTATTTGGTCTTCAAGGGCGCGGTCAAGTTGGTCAAACGCAGCGCGAAGGGGAAATCCCAGATCCTCAAAATCGTGGGCCCCGGAGGGCTTTTGGGTGAGACGACCCTTTTTGATAAAGGCCTCCACAACGCGTATGCCAAGACCATCGTTCCCTCCACGGTGGGCTTCATCGAGCGCGGCGACTTTTTCTTCTTTTTGGAGCACCATCCCAAGGTGATCTTCCGCTTTTTCGAGTACCTATCTTTGGAGCTCAAGGCGTTCCAAAACAAGCTCGCGGAACGCTCCTACGCCTCAAGCAAGGAGAGGCTTGCCCGCCTGATCCTCGCCTTGGATCGTTTGGGGTTGGAGCTTTCCCGGGCGGAGCTCGCAGAGATGGCCGGCGTTTCCTCCAAGACGGCCATTCGCACCCTAAGCGAGCTGGAATCCCGCGGCATCATCAGCGTGGATAACCGCCGCATCAACGTCCTCAAGGAGGATTACCTTCGCCGGCTGGCCGAGCCTTTTTCCCTCGAGGTGGATAAGGCCGTTATCATCTAGGCCTGTAACCTCTGTCCTTGCGGGGGAAGGGCGGGCCGCGGTAGAAACGGTTGTATGAAGCGGGTCCGCTGGCCGCGGTTTACCGTTTTCGGGGGAGCTTTCCTCCTTTTGTCCCTCCTCCTTTGGGGGTTAGGTTGGGTCTATGATCCCCTTTTCCTTATGATCGCAAGCGGGATTTTCGTTTCCCTAAGCGTGATCCTCCTCCCTTGGCCCTGGGCGATTCTTGCGCCGGCTTCGGCGTTGGCGGTCGCCGCGCCGGGTTTGTGGGCCCAGCCTTGGCCCGTCTTCCTCTCCCTCCTTTTTCTTTTGGGAGGGATAACCCTCGTGGTGGGAGGGGCGGGATTCCTTTTCCGGCGCCAGGCCCACCATCGTCAGGTCCGGCGCAAACTGGAACTTTCCTACGGCGAAGAGGTGTTCGAGAACTCCCTCAACATCCTGCACGTGATCGATCGCGAGGGAAACGTGTTGCGCCGAAACCGCCGGTCCTTTGAGCTTTTGGGCTGGCCTCACCGCCGCACCCTCCACATCACCGAATACGTACATCCCGAGGACCTCGATCGCTTTCGCACTGACCTCGAGAGGCTCTTTGAGCGCGGGGAAATCCGTGAGGTCTGCGTGCGGTTTCTCAAGGAGGATCGCGGCACCCTAAGCGTCGAAATCCAGGCGCGGCGCATCACCGGCAAACTCGCGGTCCTTGAAGCTCACGACCTTTCGGACGTGCAGAAATTGCAAAAAGAGCTGGCGGAGGAGCGCGCCCGCTACCGCCACCTGATCGAAGACGGGATTGATGCCCTGGATGTGGGGGTCATCCTCGTGGACGGAAAGGGTCAGGTTCTTTGGGCGAATTTGGCGTTGGGGAAATTCTTCGGGCTCGAGCGGGATCGTTGGATTGGCTGTAATGCCATGCAGCTTTTGCAGAAGATCAGCTCGTTTTTGGAGGACGGGGAAAGCTTTTTCTCTCAGGTGCGGGAAAGCTACCAGGCTGGGGTGGCGGTGGAGGGGCTCATCGTGCAGGTGCGGCCGGGAAAGGGGCGAGAAGAGAGGGTCTTGCAGTACTCCAGCATCCCCCTTTCCGGAAGGAGCTTTCGGAGCGGCCGCGTGGATTACTTTGCAGATGTGACGGCCCTTAAAAAATTGGAGGCCGAGCTCCGAGAGCAAAAGAGGCTCCTTGAGGAGGCGAACGAGAGGCTGCGGGCGTTCAATGCGGCGGTTTCCCATGACCTGCGGAATCCCGCCCGGGCCGCGTTGGGCTACATCCAGATGATCCTCTCCCAACACAACGGCACCATTCCCGAGGAGGTGCGGAGGGATTTGGAGCTCGCCCGCGGCCGGCTCCAGCGCATGGACCGCATGCTCGAGGACCTTTCGCGCTACTCCAAAATGCGGCTTGATCCTTCCCAGTTTGAGCCCGTGGACCTCAACAAGCTCCTTTCCGATGTCCGGGAGGACTTGGGGTCCATCCTTTCCGGGGTGGAGCTGCGCCTTCCCCAGGATCTTCCCACCGTTTTCGGCCGGCCCAGTCTCCTTTCCGAACTCTTTGCGAACCTCATTCACAACGCCGTCAAGTTCAACGACAAGGACAAGCCGGTGGTGGAAGTGGGATGGAAGCCCTATCGCGCGGAAACCTATCTCTTTTGGGTGCGGGACAATGGTCCTGGCATTCCCGCGGAATATCTGGACAAGATCTTCCAGCTTTTCGAGCAACTGGATCGCAGCAAGGAGGGAACGGGTGCGGGCTTGGCCATCTGTCGCCGCATTGTGGAGGAGCACGGCGGCCGGATCTGGGCGGAATCCCAGGTGGGGCAGGGTGCAACTTTTTATTTTACCCTGCCCAGAGTTCCCGTGAGAAAAGGGGTGGAGAGCAATGCCCATTGAACGCCGGATGACGATCCTGGTGGTGGAGGACGATCCTTATCACTACGAGCTGATCGAGCGGTCCGCGCGCAGCCTGGAGAAGGCGAATGTCCGCTACGATCTTTTTTGGGTCAAGGACGGGGAGGAGGCCCTGGACTTCCTTTTCCGCCGGAAAAACTATGCCCAGGCTCCCCGGCCCAACCTCATACTCCTCGACCTCCGCCTTCCCCGGAAAAGCGGGCACGAAGTCCTGGAGGAAGTGAAGAAGGACGAGAAGCTCCGGAAGATCCCGGTGGTGGTGCTCACCGTTTCCACGGACGAGGAGGACATGGTGCGGGCGTATGATTCCGGGGCCGCGGGGTTCCTGCAAAAGCCAGTCTCTCCGGAGGAGTTTGAGCGCCTTTTGACTACCGTTTGGGAATACTGGCGGATCGCGAAGCTTCCGGACTAGTGTCCGCTTTTTGGGTCTAGGACGTCTCCACCCCTTGAGACTTCCTTCCTTGCGCCCCCCAGGTTTTCCGGCCTAGGGTTCCCTTGGGACAGGCGTGCGAGGCGAGGTGCCGGCCCAACGGGGTTTCCAGCCCCACCTGCCATGAGCAGGCGGGCTGCCGTTCGAATCGGCAGAGCACGCCCCATGACCCCCTCCTGGCCTCCTTCCTCCTCGCCGGGGGAGGGGGAAACCCCTCCCCCTTCCTCT
>Ga0209225_1003755_pt1 | contig 12423 bp, 14 predicted proteins | sample WasSprMetagenome_FD_184732 | JGI IMG/M metagenome (GOLD analysis project Ga0209225, IMG submission 184732) | Sulfidic aquatic microbial communities from Washburn Spring, Yellowstone National Park, USA - WS (SPAdes) (version 3) | ecosystem: Environmental > Aquatic > Thermal springs > Hot (42-90C)...
CCAACTGAAGATAGGCGAAGGGGGCGGGGTATGGGTAAACGAGTACATGCAGACGTCGGATGCAGACGTCTTCGCAGCTGGCGACTGCGCTGAGAAGTACTCCTTCTTCACGAAGAGGCCAACGAACTTGAGACTCGCCTCGATAGCTTCTCGAGAGGCGAAGATAGTGGCGGCGAATCTCTTCCAGCCAAGGGTGAAGAACTTGGGGGCTATAGGTTGCTTTGCAACGATGATCGGGGACTTGGGCTTGGGGGCCGCTGGGCTGACTGAAAGAGCAGCTCGAGAGGCCGGGTTCGATGTGATCATCGGGGTCGCGACGACCACGGACAAGCACCCCGGAGCGATGCCGGGGGCCAAGAACTTGAAGGTCAAGCTGATGTTCGACAGGGTCTCGAAGACCATAATAGGCGGAGAGGTTGCCGGAGGCGTCACAGCCGCCGAGCTTGCGAACATAATTTCGGCGATGATAGAGAAGAGGATGACTATAGAGGAGATCGCGTTCTCTCAGTACGGCACTCACCCTGCTCTGACAGCGTCCCCTAGGACTCACCCGATAGCCTACGCGGCCGAGGACGCCCTCTTCAAGGTCTAGCTCTCGGACGCTAGCGCCCTCAGCCCACACCTCCGATTTTCTCGCGCACTACCTCGAAGACGACCGTGTTGACAGGGTCAGGACATTGGAGCTCCTTGACTATGTTGATCCAGTCGTCTTCAGGGGTCTTCCTGTAAGCGACCGTCAAGTAGGGAAGCAGAGCCCCCAGCGCATAGAGACAAACATCGTTGCTCTTCCTCGAGATTATGGACCCCCTCTCTATGACTATCTTGTCTCCTACTTTGTAGCCAGCTGCGCAGTTCCCTTTGACCTCCTTGACTTTGAGGATGAGCCTGTACACCCACGACCCCCGTGTTATTCTGATCGGCGAGGGCTTTAGTTTTAATGGGGCGAGGCTTCGGCGCCCACGGTAGCCTCGTCGCATGAGATCGCGACGTGCACGAGATGTCAACCCTTAATGGGCGATGATGAGCCTCGTAAGGGGCGAGCTTGGGCATGAGCGTCGAGACCGGACTTAGGGCTGACGCCTTCATCGAATCAGGGCTCCTGCGATGCAGGCAGTTAGAGGCGTACCTCTCGCACGCGTATACCTCCTCGGACTTCGTTAAAGCCTTCGAGGTATTAAAGGTCCTAGGGAATTAATATGAGACGAGATAGGCTAAGGAACCCGGTAAAAAGTTGAGAGAGGATCGGCTTCTTCGGGGCGTCGGATGGGGGCGCCCTCGTGAGAATCGACGCCCTCAAACAAAGGTCGCTGATCGAGCCCTGCTCAGTACCTCTTCATAGCGTCAAGGACTATCTCTGCCAAGTCCTTGACCTCAATCCTGTCCTCCAAGCCCTCATCCTTCACGGCATCATCAAGCATGCACTTGCAGACGGGGCAAGCGACCGCGAGAACCTCCGCGCCCGTCTCTAAGGCTTCTCTAACCCTCACCCTAGCGGGACTCTCAGGGCCGTGAAGGAGGTCGAAGACGAAGTTCCCGCTCCCGCCACCGCAACAGAGGGCGTTTTCCCTGCTCCTCCTCATCTCCACGAGCCTCAGCCCCGGAATGCTTTGCAAGACTCTTCTGGGCTCCGAGTACACCTTGTTGTACCTCCCCAGGAAGCAAGGATCGTGATAGGTGGCCTTGTACCTGACGCTCGATAGCGCCAGCTTGCCTCTTTGGATGAGCTCGTGTAGCAACTGCGTGAAGTGCAGAACCTCAAAGTTCCTCCCCGGGTACTTCTTCATCGAGTTGTAGGCATGAGGGGAGACCGTCAGTACCTTCTTGACCCCCAGCTCCTCGAACTTCTTCGTGTTTCGAGAGGCCAGCTCTTGGAAGAGCCCGAGCTCCCCCAACATGTAGGCCTCGTTGCCATCGCACTCTTCCTCGTTGCCCAAAACGCCGAAGGAGACGCTGGCCGCCTCGAGGACCGCTATCACGTTCTTCGCCATCTCCCTCCCCCTCTCCGGATAACAACTCTCGCAACCCAAGTAAAGGAGGTATTCGTCCCCCTCGTACCTCTTCACCCTGGCGGCCCAAGCCATGCGTTGGGCCCGCGGCAAGCCCCACGGGTTTCCGAACCTGGCTACGTTCTCCAAGAAGTCCCTCACCTTGGGCGGCACGAGGCCCTTCTCCACCGCGACGTTCTTTGCGGCGATGATCCAGTCAGCGACTTCGTCTTTGAACCTCATCTTGCAGCTCTCGGCACAGTTCCTGCACCCGACGCACGAGAACAGCACCTCCGCCAAGCGCTCCGACCACTCCAGCTCGCCCTTAAGCCAAGCCCTTACAAGCCACAGCCTCCCTCCGGGGGAGTAGCTCTCGAACCTGAACCTGACGTACGAGGGGCAGTTGTAGTCCACGAAGTTCATCGGTAGCTTGCACCAACCGCACCTGAAGCACCTGTGAATGTCACTAAGGTTAGCCCTCACGGCTCAACACCCCAGTTCGCCGGGCTCATTATCCCGTTGGGATCGAGGAGTTTTTTGATGCGCCTTAAGAGCTCAGCAGCCCCTTTATCCATCTTCTCGATGATCATCCCATGTATTGACGGTTCTGGCTTCCAAGGGATGCCGCCCATTTCGAGAGTTGCGATGTACGACTCAATAAGAGCCTTCTTCGCCCTCTCCATACTTGCGGTATCCTCTCTATTGAACGGGTAGGCAAAGGCAAACATCATGCAATGCCCTCTGCCAATGACCCTTCCTGATTGATTTGCGAGGGTCACTTGGTTTCTTTCCGCGATCTCAAAAAGTCTCTTGAGGGCATCGGGGAACTTCTCCACGGGTATTATGGCCCCGCAGTACACGAAGCCGCCCCCTCTCATCACGTCCGCAAACTTAGTGAGGCTCGACAACGGCATCTCTAACAATGTGCCCCTAACGTCCGGCGTTAGTGCCATGAAACCTCCTTCCTTGCTATCTATGAGGTCTTTTAGCGAATTCCATATCAACTTTCTCTTGAACTCAAGCTCCTCCTCGGTATCGCCAGTCATGTAAATCTGTATCATAATGATGCCTTGATACATTGGAGGGTAGGGCTGGACGCTTGTTGTGATGTCCTCGGCCATCTCCGTGTGCGTAACTCTATAGATGACCTCCGGCACTAGGTTTGGGTCCTCTACGACGAATACCTCGACGTCTCTGAGCCTTTTCCTAGGGTAGAGCCTTATCCCCACCTTGGTTATTATCCCCGTGGACCCGAACCAGCCCAAGAACAGGCCCGCTGGTATTGGGAAGGGCTCTATGGAGAACCAGTAGGGACCGAGGGCGCAAGAGCCTATCCTGCACACATCCCCGTTGGGCAAGACGACCTCTAGGCCGGTGACCATCGAGGAGTTAAAGCCGTACTGTTGCGCTAGGTGCCCCTGGCCGTGGATCATGAGGTTCCCGACTATCGTCGCTGAGGGCGGCGCCTCTGGAAGCGAGTGGCAGAGGTCCGGGAAGTTCTCCTCGAGATAGGCCTTGAGCTTCCCCTGCGTAACCCCCGCCTCTACCACCGCGTACCTGCTCCTCCTATTGACCTCTATTATCCTGTCCATGCGCCGAAGGTCTATCACTATGCCACCCTTGTAGGGGATCGTCAGCCCTGAGAGGCTCAGCGAAGCCCCGGCCGGGACCACGGGTATTCTCTCCTTATTCGCCAGACGAACTATCTTCTGGACCTCCTCGACGGTCTTGGGCAGGACTACAAAATCGGGCTCGTGTGCCTCTGCGAGCCCCGAATCCCTAGAGTAGATGTAGAGGTCCTCCTTCCTGTCCGAGACGTATTCTCTGCCTACTATCTCCGCCAAGGCCTCGTAGATCTCTTCCTTCCTCACGCCCCTCACCTCGGAGGCTCGCCTACGGCCAACTTGCACAGTTGGTGGAGCATTATCGGCCTTATCCCGGCCTTGGAGACCCTCTCGACCAGCATGTAATAGCACATGGGACAGTTGAAGACGCAGTACTCCGCTTTAGCCTTGACCATGTCTTCGACGTTCCTTTTCTGCACGTCGACGTAGAGGTCGTACCTCTGCTGTAGCCTGAAGATCCCTCCGCAGCAGAGCGCGTTCTCCCCGTCGTACTCCCTTCGAACCCTCTCGACCCCTATGAGCTCGAATATCTCGTCCAAGTAGTGCTCTTTATCGGGAGCGAGCCTAGTTGAGCAGTTCCTCTGATAGGCAACCCTGACGTTCAATGGCTTTACTTCGTCCTCGAGTTCCTTCAACCTCTTATAGAGGTACTCGAAGTAGTGTACTGGCCTGAAGGGCACTTCGAGCCCGTAGGCCCTCGCATAGGAAGTGAAGGTGGAGTAACACTCGTCGTGGAAGAACACAACCTCTTTGAACCCGTGCCTCGCTATGTTCTCCATTATCTTCGGCAACCTCTCCTTGATTATCGAGGGCTTGCCGAAGTGGAGATAGACCAGCTGGCAGAAGAAGTACCTCCCTACGATGAGGGAGACGCCCTCAAACAGCTTCCCGCTCAGCTCCTCGGCGAACTCGGGGAAGAGGCACAAGGACACAACGGGTTCCCTCGCAAAGGGGAAGTACTGAGGCTCCCTCTTCGTCGGGATGCCGGTGTTGATCCACTGCTTGAGTATGGGCTTCGGCGCGGGAAGTATCCCCTTCTTCTCTTGAAGCTCGGTAATCAAGTAGAAGGGGTGGTTGCCCTTCTTGCAATACTCCTCGCAGGCGTAGCACGTCACGCACTCGCGCAAGACGAACGAGTCCTCCCCGCTTACGAGCTTCATCATCTCCCTCCTCGCGCCCTCCCTATCGAGCCTAAGATACTGACACTTGGTCAAGCAGTCGTACGTACCGCACCTCTCGCAAAGGCCTCTATCGAACTTTAGCTCCACTCAATCACCTCCACACCTCGTAGAGGAAAGTTTAACGTCGAATCGTTTTTATTTTTTATCACTTTTCTCGAAGGGCTCGACAGGTTGTCGTTTAAAACAACATTTTGTCGGCGAAACCTTTGTCGAGATTACTATCGCCGTCACAAAAAGGATGTGAAAGGGCGTCAAAGTCAAAGCGGTAGCTCGCTCTCCATGAGGCTCTTCAAGAGCTCCACGACGTTTTTCAGGTCCTTAACGCTTAGGACCTCTTGGAATGTGTGGACGTACCTCGTCGGTACGGCCACCACGCCGCTGGGGACTCCCTCCCTCGAGAGCTGAATGGCGGTGGCGTCGGTGGTCCCTCCCTCTAAGACCTCGAGCTGGAACGGTATCTTCCTCTCCTCGGCCACCTTCATGATCCATTGCTTCACTTTTGGATTCGGTATGAGGCCTCCGGATAGGGAGTCCCTCCGCCCGTCGGCGGCGATTATCACTGGGCCGTTACCGACCTTGACCGGTGCCTCGTGAGGCTCCACGTTCGGGTGGTCTCCGGCTATCGTGGTGTCGACGGCTATGCCTACGTAGGGCTTGATCGCGTAGCCAGTGACCGTTGCGCCCTTCAACCCAACCTCCTCTTGGATCGTGAACACGGCGTAGACCTTGCATCGAGGCTTGGCCTCCTTGATCGCTTGGACTAAGGCCGCACAGCCAGCCCTGTCGTCAAATGCCTTCCCGGCCACGAGGCCGTTGGCGAGCTCTGCCAGCTTCCTGTCTATCGTTATGAAGTTACCGACCTCGATGCCCATCTCCCTGACTTCATCAGAGCTCCTCGCCCCGACGTCTATGAACATCTTGTCGTATGTCAACAGCTGGCGCCTCTCCTCGTCCTTCATCACGTGGACGGCCTTGCTCCCTATGACTCCTCTCACCCTGCCCTTGGCTCCGTGCACTATCACCTGCTGGCCCACGAGTAACTGATCCCATATGCCCCCCAGCTTGGCGAACCTTATGAAGCCCTTGTCGTCTATGCTCTTGACTATCAAGGCTATCTCGTCCATGTGGGCCGCTATCATGAGCGACTTCTCTCCGGAACCCTTGTAGGCTATCAGGTTGCCTAGAGAGTCCCTGGCGAAGCCGTCTACGTGGCCCTTGAGCTCGCCGACTATTATGTCCGCCACCTCATCTTCAAAGCCCGGAGGTCCGTGGGCCTCTGAAAGCTTCCTCAAGACCTCAAGCAAGTCACTCATAGAAGGTCACAGCTATACTAGTCGCTAGCCCTCACAAAATGTCTTCTGAACGTTGAGGGACTATAGGAGGATCCTTGGTGATGAGCTCAGAGCGATGGCTCTCTATCATCAATCAATACGAAGGGCGCGGTCATCATCGCCACATAGTCGAGCTCTAGTTTTGCCGTCTTTTAGCACGCGCCTTGCACACTTAAATATAGCTCTGACGAGTGACCTCCCTGAAATGATGAGAAGACGTATTGCTGACGGATGAGGAGTGGTGACGCAGCTGATGACTTACGTCTCTTTCCTGAGCTCTTTAACCTTTGCCATGAATTCCCTGACCTTCTCCACGTATACTGGCGCTGACAGGTCCCCTCCCCTAAAGTAGCTACCGACTATCGCGGCATCGGCCGCCGCCAAGAGGTCCTTCAGGTTTTCAAGGTTGCAACCGCTACCAACTAAAATCGATGCCCTAGGAAGCCTAGCTCTGACGCTTAGCACCTCTTCTAGGGGCGGAGGCGCACCGGTGGTGGGACCGGTCAGGATCACTGCGTCCGCCAACCCCCTCTTCAGGGCTTCTTCTGCCACAACGTCTACGGGCCTCCGAGCCAGAGGGGCCCCGTGCTTCACGTGGACGTCGGCGAAGACCTTGACGTTGTTCGCGTGGTAGGCCTTCCTCGCCATCTGTACCTCGTAGGCGCAGGGCTCTACGATCCCTTGGTCCGTCACCATCGTCTCGACGTACGCGTTTACCCTTATGAACGAGCCCCCAATAGCCTTGGCTATGGCTAGGGCGGCTAGCGCGTCGTTCCTTAGGACGTTCACGCCTATGGGGATTCTCACCTCCTTAGCCACCTCCTTAGCAATGACAGTCATGGAGGCGACGGTTATAGGGCTGACTCTCTTCTTTCGATAGGGCGCGTCCCAGAAGTTCTCGATAAGAACACCGTCGACTCCTCCTTCTTTCAAGGCCTTGGCGTCCCTGAGGGCCCTCTCAGCTATGAACTCTAGCTCCTCACCCTCATAGCGCGGAGAGCCGGGAAGCGGGGGCAGGTGCACGACCCCTATTATGGCCTTCTGCACACCAAAGACCTCCTCCACAACATTCATGACTTGTCCAGCCCCTCCACTTCGCAAATGCTAATTAGGCAGCCAAGTCAAAATACTTTGTTCAGTTCGTTAGCGGGGCCTCGACGTGGCTAGGCCTTCTAGCTTAAAGCTCCGCTTCGTTTCAAGGGACTTCGAACTGCTATCGATAGGGCAGACTCTGAAGAGCTTGCACTCGACGGTTTGCAGGGTCGGCGACATAGTGCTCAAGGTAAGGAGCCTTGACGTCAAGTCCGCGAAAGGGGTCAAGGAACACTTGAAGGAGGTCGCGAGGTCCTTCGACTTCCTGCCGGACTTCTTGGGGGTGGTCGTGGGTGCGGTTGAAATTGACGGGGAGGTCAAACCTGCCGTCGTGAGCTTGCACTCGTACGCGGAGCCCATAAACCTGCCGACTTTGAGGGACCTTTGGGAGGTGTTAGTCATAATAGTCCAAGCTCAGGCCAAGGGCTACGCCTTGGACATAAAGCCCTCGAACTTTGGCAGGCTGAGGGGGCGGGTGGTGTACGTGGACGAATACGGCATAGGCAAGCCCCTCCCAAAGGACATCTCTGAAGACCTCGAGAGGATAAAGAGAAAGGTGGAGCAATACTTCAAGCAAGTGTCCGTAGTCTTCTCCGAAAAGGGCTCGAGGAAGGCCGACACGCGAACCCGGACTTAGAGAAGAGGCCCTCGCTAATCAACCCCCTTTTCTGGGGATAACCCTAGGACGTCCGCTATAGCGTTGATGGCCTCCGAGGGGTCGAGCGCCGTTGAGCCGATGATTATGGTGGGTATTCCGAGCCTCCTGCCAGCGTCGAGGTCTGAGGGTCTGTCGCCCATGAATACTATTGCGTCTCGGCCCATCTCGGCGCCGAGCTTCTGAAGTGCCATCCTGATTTGCCTCGCCCTGTCAAGCTCTTCGTCTCTGGTGACGTAGACGTCGACGTAGGGCGCCAGCCCGCTGACTTCGAGGGCCTTTTTGAGGCTCCCCTCGCTTTGAAGGGTCACGATCGCGACCTTGACGCCGTGATCTTTCAGAAATTTCAACAACTTCCTCGACCCCCTCAGTTCCTTGAGGCCCTTCATCGAGTTGACCTCGTACTCTTCCACGAGCCTGCTGAGCTCTCTGAAAAGGTCCTCGTCTCTAGCTCGGGCGTCCCTCAATGCCTCGAAGATGGAGCCCACCTCGCTCTTCAAGACCCTCGACAGAGCCTTCTTGACCTCGCTCCAGTTCACCGGGACGTGGATCAGCGTCCCGTCTAGGTCAGAGACCAAAACCTTCATGGCGAGCTCTAGTTTATGTTGTGAACCGCGTTTTAAGCGCTACTCTCGACCCGAGCTTAAAAGTACAGCCCGACAAGCCCATGAAGGGGCGGCTCTGGAGTGCAGAAAATGACAGAATACAAGGCACTCCTCGAGGGAGTAGATGTGGTGTACCTTGAAAAGAAGCTCGTCAAGAACACTTCGAGGACTTGCCACAGGTACGGGCATGTTGCCCAAGTCAAGGGGAGGATCTTCAAGTGCCCAAACTGTGGGATGGAGTACAATAGAGATCTAAATGCATGTATAAACATAGCCCGCAGGGAACGAGCTCTGCGGGATGGGGGAGTCGTGAGCCCCGAGCTGGCAGATGAGGCTGGAGGCGCGAAGCCCCAGCTGAACGCCGGAAGCCTCGCCTTTTAAGGCGGGTAGCTCACTCTGCTATCCATAGCATAGGTTGTATGGGTGTGCGAGGATGTCGAGACCATCGCTTAGAGATGAGGAGCTTGAGAGGTACGACAGGCAGATGCGCATCCCCGGCTTCGGCATCGAGGGTCAGAGGAAGCTGAAATCGGCTAGGGTCCTAGTGGCTGGCTTGGGAGGCCTCGGCTGTCCGGCCTCGATGTACTTGGCGGCCGCTGGCATCGGAAAGTTGGTGCTCGTAGACCGAGAAAAGGTCGAGCTCAGCAACCTAAACCGCCAGATCCTCTACTGGAGCTCGGACGTCGGCAGGCCTAAGGCAGAGGTCGTCGCTGAAAAGCTAGCACGCTTAAATCCCAACGTCGACGTCGAGGCATTGGCATTGGAGATAAACGAGGACAACGTGAGGGAGCTGGTCAAGAAGGTCGACGTGGTCGTAGACGGCATGGACAACTACAAGGCCCGCTTCCTAATCAACGAGGCCTGCGTGGCCTACGGCAAGCCCTTCGTCCACGCGGCCGTCTATGGGCTCGAAGGTCAGCTGTTCACGGTGTTGCCGGGCAAAGGGCCTTGCCTGAGGTGCATAATACCCTCGCGACCACCCGAACAGGACACCGTGCCCGTGCTAGGCGCTACGCCCGGCGTGATGGCGGCTCTCGAGGTCATGGAGGTCGTGAAGCTCGTGGTCGGCTTGGGGCGGCCCTGCGTAGACAAGCTCTTGGTATTTGACGGTCACGAAATGAAGTTCCACGAAATAAGAGTGGAACCATCACCAAAGTGCCCCGTATGCTCGAGCCTCAGAAGTAGGGAAGTTCCTCCGACGTGAAACTCAGGCAAGCTGTAGCTTGAGCTCCTCTACGAAGCCTCGCTTAGCAATGTACGCGGCCATTGAGCCGTCTATCGAGCTTATGATGAGCCACGCCACTGGCCATCTTTCCATGCACTCCAAGTCAGTGGTTGATGGGCTGGGAGAGCTAGGGTGAGAGTGGTAAATCCCAACAACATCGAGCCCCCTCTTCTCCGCATAAGCGTGCGCTTCGTAGACATCCCCTGAGTCTATTTCGAACGAAGTGGCACTTGCAAGGGAGACGTTCCTAGCTTTGTAGAGCTCGCAAACCCTAAAGCACCCGCCCTCCATCCTCCCTAGGAGGAAGCCGCATATTTCATCCCTACTGGCCAAGGCCTCGCGGACCAGCTCCTCTACGAGCTTGTGATTTATCTCCAGCTTGCCACCCATATGGGCACCGAATCTGGGGTTGTGACAAAAGCCTTACTTCTTAGGACAGGAGTCAAATTTATCTGGCTTTATCACAACTAGCTTGTGGCAAGGGCATGTGCGAGTTTAGGGTCTACCTGAAGTCAGACGACAAGGTCGAGGAGGTAGCCGAGGGCGTCGTAAAGGCGGTGGTCGACGGCGGAGTTGTCAGGCTCATCACGTTGCTTGGTGAGATCAGAGAAGTCGCCGACGCAATTATAGAGTCGGTCGACGTGCCCAACGAGAGGCTCGTCCTAGTAAAGCGATAGAGCGATAGGGGTGAACTGGCTGATACCGAAAAACCATCCTAGGTATCACTCTCTCGTCACTAGAGAGAAGTTGATAAAGCACTTCGAATCAGGTGTTGTGGCAAGGGCGGGCCTCATAGCTCATGGTCGGGGAGAGGCCTTCGACTACTTGATAGGAGAGGAGACCACGGAGCCAGCATTGAGGGCAATAAAGGCGGCCGCCTGCGCACTCCTCTTGGCCAATAGGCCCGTCATATCTGTGAACGGCAACGCGGCAGCTCTGGCGGGGGAGTGGATAATCAAGCTGGCCGATGTCGTGAACGCGAAGATAGAGGTGAACTTATTCTATAGGACCAAGGAGAGGGAGAGGGCGATAGAGTCGTTACTGAAAAGCTTGGGCGCTAAAGAGGTCTTGGGAGTCGACGAGAGGTTCCAAACTACGATACCCGAGCTGATGAGCGAGAGGAGGAGGGTCGACTCCCGAGGCATACTAATAGCCGACGTGGTCTTGGTACCCTTAGAAGACGGCGATAGGACAGAGGCCCTCAAGAGGATGGGCAAGACCGTCATAGCCATAGACCTGAACCCGCTATCGAGGACCGCGCGAGTGGCATCGATAACCATTGTCGACAACATAGTCAGAGCGATGCCCAAGCTAGTCGAAGAGGCCTCTAGGCTGAAGCAAATGCCGAGGGACGAGCTACGCTTGATGCTATCGAGCTACGACAACAACGCCGTGCTATCTGAAGCGCTAGAGCACATGGTCAACAGGCTCAAGAAGTTGGCTGGAGAAGTCCTAAGGGCTCAATCTAAGTAGTAAAGTCCTAGAAGGTAGTGGACGAAGAAGGAGGTTTCAACTTGATCCTCTCAATCCAAGCCTCAAGCTCCTTGTACCTCAAATCCTCAACGCCATCAATCAAGTCCGCGCCCTCGCGGGCTACCAACCTGGCCATAGGTCTCTGATATAACCTCGAAGCCCACGAAAGAAGCCTTTTGGCTATCATGAACTTAGCCCGCTTGAGCGGCCAAGCGACTACGTTCCCTTTAAGCCAAGGCTTCGAGTACTTCCCAACAACAGTCGAGAAGTCCATGCCAACCATCAGGACAGCCTTGCATCCAAGCTCCATGCACATAAACACAGCTCTATCTCCATCCGTGAACCCGCCGAAGTTGTAGAGGCAACCGATGGGCCTCACCTGAGTGGTGCCAGCCAATCTATTGCTAAATTTCTGCACGTGTGCCTTTAACGCTGATACGTTATCTCCGTGAGCGTGGATGACTACGTAAGAGCCCCTTCGCCAAGCCTCGAATATGTCATCCAAATTGCCGTCGAGGTCCGTGACTACGAGGTCTGGGACTGTCCCCAGCTCGAGGAGCCTGCTGGAGGCGCCATCGGCCGCTACCAACACGTCGGTCGCGTCGAGTACCTCGTCGATATGGTCCTCGATCGACGGCCCCGCCCCTACGACCAGGGCCAACTTCCCTTCCACAACCTTCCTCAGTTCGCCGACGTCCGTCGCCCTGCCCCTTATGAGTACGTCTAGGACGCGAGAGGCCTCGTAATCCTCCGACATGCTGAGCCCCAAGGCACCCGCTATCCATATGTACCACGGCTCCCACAGACTCCAGTCCAATGGAGGCACCTCTACGACGCCAAGTCCCTGAACTCGCCGATGGTCCCTCTCTGCTTGGCCACCAAGTCATGTTTGTGAATGCTCTCCTCACTCCTTACGTGGCACTCGAAGAACGTCGAGTTGGGGAAGTCCCAAAACTCCTCCACGACCCCTTGAATCATGGAGCGGATGACGTCCTCGGCGAACTTGGGGTTCGACACGGCTCTACATATGATCTCCCCTTCGTCACTCCTCTTCAACAAGCCGTAGGTGGGGGAGCTCATAGACCTCTGAATTATCCCTACTAGCCTCATTGCGTCCAGCTCGTACCCGTGAGGGACCTCAATTACTATGGTGCCCGTAACCCTCTGCATGTGAGTCGCGAGCGGCACTTTGTCGGTCGAAGGTCTTTCGAGAAAATTCTTCACCTTCTCCCTAACGTACTCTAAGGCGCA
>Ga0209225_1003760_pt1 | contig 12413 bp, 9 predicted proteins | sample WasSprMetagenome_FD_184732 | JGI IMG/M metagenome (GOLD analysis project Ga0209225, IMG submission 184732) | Sulfidic aquatic microbial communities from Washburn Spring, Yellowstone National Park, USA - WS (SPAdes) (version 3) | ecosystem: Environmental > Aquatic > Thermal springs > Hot (42-90C)...
GAGGAGCGAGGTACTTGACATATGGCTTTCTTCAATACTACCCGTTAAATCCATTATAATGGTTACACACAACGTTGAAGAAGCCGTTATAATGTCTGATAAAGTAATTATGCTGTCTCCACGGCCAGCTAGAGTATTGAAAATAGTGGATGTAAACATACCTAGACCACGAAGTAGAAAAATGCCTGAAGTCCAAGAGATGGTTGATAAAGTATACGAATATGTTAGTTAACCACCTTTCTCTATACTCAACCATGTATCACTATTTCCAGTTATTCGAGAACTTATAGTAGGAAACTTCTTCTGAGATAGAAACCAGTTTAAGCTGCTAGTTAGACAAATGTGCGTAGAGTTATTGAGGGTTGACGGTGGATGGTGTGGAAACAGTGTACTTAGATCCGAGTGTTATTGTGAAACATAGCTTGAGTAAGCTAATAGCGTCTCGCCGCTTCACTCTAAGGTGGGAATTAATAGTATTTCCTAATACCGTGTTGGAGCACTGGATCTGTTATCTCGTATTCTTCGTTTTCCTTCCTTATGAAGCCCGAGTCTGCGAGGTTTTTAATTATTGTAGCTAGTGTGTTGTTGGGTATTCTCCCTAGTCTCGCCTCAACACCTCTCTTTACCTCAGACCATCTAGCTCTACCGAGTGTTGCTATTATCTTCAATACTTCTCTATACCTTCTCTCACCAACACCATATACTCTAAGAGCGTGTTCTAACTCACTTAGAGCAAGCTTAGATGCTTTATCAAGAATAGAGTCTATGTCCTCTCCACTAGTAGTTAAAGCGAAGCCGAAGTAAGTGAGCCACCCAATGACCCCGTCAAACCTCTTAATAGCTTCATTGATCACCTCATTGCTAACTCTAACACCTTCTTGTTCAAAACCCTTAATCAAGAACTCTCTTGACTCAGCATCACTCAGTTTCCTCAATTTAACCTCGGTGAATGCTCTACCATATAGTGGTGCCTCGGGATCATTTATTCTCAAGAACCTGTAGAGTAAGCCTATCATGGAGCCTGAAACAATGATCTTTAAGTCTAGATGGTCGTATGCATATGCAATTAAAGAGTCAAACCTATACCCAGACCTCCTAAGCTCCTGCGCCTCATCGAGAACCAAGACCTTACCCTCCAGTGCGTGGAGAACTCGGAGAAGAGATCTCTCACTCCTCACTTTAAACCTAACTCCAAAACCACCAACACTAACCTCTTCGACACCACTCAGGATCTTCAAAGCCCAGTCATGCCTACTCAACTCCTCTTCAAGCAGGTTCAGGAATGAATTCAATGATATCATTCCTGAAGGTAGGAGTCTACAGTCTAAGTAGACATAGTCTAGTCTCTTTTCATTGAGATATGTGAGTATTAGTGAAGTCTTCCCATACCTCCTAAGGCCTGAAACAACCACTAGCTTACCTCGTTTTAAACCACTATCTAAAGTAGATAACTCACTCTCCATGTTGAACAAGTCTTCTCTTCTCCTCTTAGGTTCAGGGTTGAAGTATCCCAAAGGTCGCCCCCTAACTATGTTACCCCCCTAACTTACTTATATACGGAACCTCCATGAGACATTCAGAGATTTGAGATCAATACAGTATCTGACCCTCTATTTATCATGAAGCCTTCTTTATTCTCTTACTGTTCTTTAATGGTATTATTTCCAGTTTTGCACCGGGGAATTTAAAGTGTAGTTTGTTCCCATAGTATAACCTAATCTATAAATACTGCGAGTGCAGCTATTTCTGAGCGTGGTTGGTGTCCAATCGCTACATTGTAGTCTGCTATTTCGTAGAAGAATCTTGGTACTTTCTTAGCGCCTATCGCTATGAGTATGTCTCTATTTAAACCCGCGATCTCGTCTATAACGTCATCTATGTTTATTCCATACATGGTTAAGTGCACCACTACTTCACCATTTCTCCTCCAATCTGCACAATATTGTGCTGAGTCAACACCCATTTCGAGAACTAAGTCTCCACTCATTAGTCAAGAAACAAATGCAGCTGTAACTTATTTGTAAATACTGTGAATTGATGAGTGAAAGAAGCGAGTTTTGTCTGGTTAAACTTTATTTATATAATTATGCTTAGTGGCGTGGTTTAATGCGTTATTTAAGCAGATTCTAACTAGGAGTCAAAGGTATCATGTTCATTGATACATGTTAGTTAACCTAGATATCCTCTGATTTTACCTAGCGCGAGTATGTGTGGTTCAACGGGGTTTAATTTTAGTAGTGATTCATAGGTTTCGAGTGGAGTAGCATCAATGCCCAGTATGTCTAGTGCTTCATCTACTTTTTTAACAACTTGGTCGTTTAGTCTTTTAGCTGCGACTTCTCTAACGTAGTACTTTGACTCATACCGCCATTCCTCAATTAAACTCGGCAACATTTTCAATAAATCGTCGAGTTTATCCTGCTTATACAGGTGTGAAATGTAATCCGCGTCGAGGAAAACTGGTGGAACACCTGCAACGTACCATGAAGAAGTATATACAATGGCTCTTGGAACAGATATTATTTCGCCTAGAGCTGGGAGAAACCTACCGTAGATCTTCCATGAAACTCTCTCCCTAGTAGATGGTATAGCATCAGATATCTTCTGTATAGTGTTAACGTACCTTGATGCTAGTTCTCTATACATCCTAGAAGCCTGAGTAATAAGCTCTATGGCATCCCCCATTAGTTCACGCGGCTCCTGATCAATATTAGATATAATTGAATTCCTCACCTTCAAGTACTCACTGTACGGTACATCGTAGCGTACAGCTGACTGTATAGTGGCTGTACTGTAACCACTGTAAGCTTTTGAAACATGATCCACTAACTCAGGGTTGTTTAAAGCGCCTCTGAATGGTGGTGAACCCATTCCAATAATGGGTTTAATGACTATACCCTCATCCTCCATTAACTTGTATAAATCCCTCAACGCGTATGCAACTGAGAGAGATGACGCTATGTGACCACTTTTAACTGCAGCGTCGCTTTTACCTATGAAAACTCTTAGAACACTTGTTTCAACACCTAGTTCTCTGAGTATCCTGAGTAATGTAACAATATATTCTCGTGCAGATATGTGCCTGTAAGTATCTTCAATTAGTGGAATCAACTGAAGAGGTTCCACACGTATTCTCAGCTCCTCGCACAGAACACTCTGTTTCCTCAAGATCAACCTTTGAACCAATTTAACTACATCCACGTCTTCAACCATGGGTAAAATAAACCATTTAACAGCTTGAACACCAGTAGATTTAAACGAGTAGTAGTTCGCGATAATGCCTGCTTCAATTGATAAATCAACTCTATCAAACTCCTCTAGAGAGGGATTAGGTATACGTGGAGTAACGTAGAATCCATCACCTACAGGTAAATCAAGCTCTAAGGCCCGTACAACTATATCCTTCGGTTGAGCATAGGGAGTTAGTTTACCCTCATAATCACTCATTACCTCCTCGCAACCATACATTGCGTAACCTTGAACGGCTTCATCAACTTCCTGTTGCACGGTGATTTTAACAGTGGAATCCGGGTGCTGTGTACAAATAAGCTTTGGAATACTCATCAGTAAGCCCCTTAAACTGCGTCATTTAATACACTAATATACAATGATACTTTTAATGTAAATCGAGGAAAACTCCTTTATTCGTCAACACGTTCTCTCTAAGCATGATTCATTAACGAATAAGAGTAATTAATTAACGTTAATGTCATTAATTATAAATGGTGGAATAATGTTTGTAGAAGAACTCGTTAAAGCATTAACTAGTGTAGCTGTGAGCATTGTATCAGCTATTCCAGCCATTATACTCGCACTCGTAGTCATTCTACTGGGATACGTTATTGGGTATGCTGCACGTAAAGCAATAAAGTTCGTATTTGATAAAACAGCGTGGAGATTCATGCGGAGAACAGCTGTGGGGCAGAAATTCGAGGAAGCCGGAGTTAACCCCGGAGATGTACTGGGAGCAGTTGTGATGGGTATCATAGTTGCATTAACTATTTTACTCGCAATAAACATGCTTGGTTTAACTGGCCCCGCTGTAGAATTCATAGCTACATTCATCAACTTGCTTATAGGAGTACTAGGAGGCGTAGTAGTACTAGTTCTAGGTATACCCTTAGCGGCTCTAGCGGGAGAGTACTTGGCGAAGTTGATTGGTTTATCACTAGGTGATAGAGAGGGATTCACAGCGATGCTTCAAACAATACTCACAATACTACTAGTATTATTCGTTATTGGTTTAGCGGTAGCAGTCATGTTTGGTGCATCAAATCTACTAACAGGGCTTACAGCTACTCTACCATCAGCTTTCGCAGCAGGCGTAGTGATCATAGTAGGTTACATTATAGGGGACTTAGTTGGTAAAGCAGTGAAACTAGTAGTTGAGAAAATGAATAAACCGCTTGAAGCAACAGATATTGGCGCCGCTCTCAAAGCAACTGGTCTCGACGCCTCGGGATTAATTGCTGGCTTAGTTAAAGCATTAATAGTTGTAATAGCTATAACTATTGGTTTAGGAATGATTGTTACAACTGGAGTAGCCGCTGATGTTCTTGGAGCAATTACATTCTACTTACCGAGAGTATTTGGAGCACTGGTAATACTAGTACTGGGTTTACCGCTAGTAATAATACTGTCAAAGTACATTGGTAAAGTATTTAAAGCAATCCTAGAAGAAAAATACGCTGCTCTAGGAGACCTAGTGGAGAACTTGATAGCAGTAGGCCTCATAGCGGTATTTGTAACAATAGCTTTAAACATACTGGCTCTACCAGGTAACTACGTTTACGCTTTCATTATTGGTTCACTAGTAATAGCGCTTGGAGTCATAGTTGTCGACAATGTTATCAGTATACTCAAGGAATCATCTCCCGTTTTCGCTAGAATGCTGCCACTGGTAGGAGCAGTCTTCGTGTTCATAATTATATATGTTGGTTTAACAGCGATACTATCTCAGGTGATAGGAGTAGTAGACGTGTTGAAAATAATAAGCTACGGTATAGCTGCTGCAATGGCGCTAATAATAATACCAGTAGTATTCTACATGGTTAGAGTAGCGTTGAAAGAAGCATCTCAAGTTGAATCAGAGTAAAAGCCACGTGTCTAAGTAATTTTTTCTCCTCGAAGCCCTAGTAGCCTGGGTTAGCAACATGGTTTACTCCACAGTTGAAAACGGTTTCAGAGCACGTTATTTTAGTGTTAACCAACAGCGTGCTTCGCAACCATGTCCAGTATTTGATCCACTTGCTTCTTAATAGTTGGTGGTATTGGTGCATCAATGTTCATGAATCCCCTCACTAGTACTGCTTTAGCTTCATCCTCAGTGAAGCCTCTGCTCATCAAGTAATCTATTTCTCTCTGAGCTATTAGACCTATAGCGGCTTCATGGCTTAATACTGCGCCTTGTTTCCTAGATGTAATTATTGGGATAGAGGAAATGAATGCTCTAGGTGAGAGAAGTAACCCAAGGCACTCTATGTGGCCCTTAGTATTAGATTCCAATGCTTCAATCTCTGCTCTAGCGTAAACACTTGATTCATCTCTAGCTACTACTCTCGAAATATTCTCCGCTGATGCACCGGGCTCCTCTAGAATACTGCTGGCTCCAATATCGTAAACACCTGTTTTACTCGAAGCAATAATTGACGCGAGGTATGCTCTAGCATTCTTCTCCAAGTATACCACGGGGTATGTTTGAATAGATGCAACGGGGCTATATGTTACATAGTAACTAACGTACTCTCCCCCCTCCTCGACTTTAACAACTGTTCTAGGCCTAACGTGGAGGCCGTCGGCCCATGCGTGAACCATTGTGAAAGTTAATTTAGCGTTTCTCGCGACATAGAACTCAGATATACCTACATGTACTCCTTCTTTGACTCCATGTGGTATCGCGCAACCTGTAACTAGGTTTGCTTCAGCTTCTTCATCAACGTAGACTACGTTATGAGCGAACTGTATGGTATTATTCGTTGTTATAGCTAAACAAGTATAGACAGGTACTGGGACCTTGGTGCGAGGTGGCACGTATATGAAGTAACCTACTTCACCACCATACAAGTAGGCTGCAGCAGTGTACTTGTCGCGAGCAGGGTTCACTAGTCTCCACGAGAGCTCTCTAGCCTTGGGGATTTTTTCAAGGGCCTCACGTGTAGGTAAAACTAGTACACCGTACTTAGATAAAGCTTTAGCCATAGCTGTATAAAGTGCTCTCTCATTTGCTTGAACATACATTAGTTTACCTGCTTCTAAACCTACTCTAGGAGCAGCTGAAGCAACACCTGGATCTATGTCTCTCGCTTCTTCTACTACTGCTTCCTCCAGCTTATACTTTGATAAATCGATATCCGGCCCGTAAGGCGCGGGTTTATCGAGTGCTTTCTCGATTTCACTAGTGTTCAACTCGCTCACCTTTACCCGTGAGGATTTCTAAACCTTTCCTGTAACCAAACTTCATTACTACTGGTAATACTTCATCCGGTGAACCAGTGTAAACAATTCTACCCTGTATTAATAAGTGGACTTTATCTATTCTGCTAAGTCTCTCAGTTATTGCTCCAATATGTGTAACCAGTATTACGCTTGTACCTCTTGAGCGAAGTGATTCAATAGACCTAGCTATTAAATCAATGCTTTCAACATCTACTCCACTATCGGGTTCATCGAGCATAGCTAGTTTAGGTTTTTGAAGCATTACGAGAAACAATTCTGTTCTCTTCTTTTCTCCTCCACTGAAACCAACGAATAAATCTCTGTTCATGAAGTTATCTACGAGTAGTGTTTTAGCCAGGATAATGCAGTCTGAGCAACCATACTTTTTAATCATCGCTGAAGCAACCTCCCTTAGTTTAACTCCCTTGATCTCCGGCGGCTGCTGGTGAGCAAGTGAAACACCTAGTTTAGCTCTCTCATAGCTCGGTAAACTAGTTATATCTCTACCCTCGAGCAGTATTCTGCCTCCGCAAATAGATGTATTCTTCAACCCCATGATAGCGGATAAAAGCGTTGATTTACCACTACCATTAGGACCCATTACAACGTGTACTTCGCTTGGCTCCACGACCATGGATGCTTCCTCAATAATCCTCTTGCCCTCTACGCAAACACTCAGCTTCTCTAACTCCAGTAACGCCATATTAGCACCCAATAACTCTGTTATAGTATAATGAATCATTAGAGATTATTAAACCTGTTATTTAAGAGCCGGAGGATACGTGGAATCAGGGGTAGTGAAACAGAAGTAGTTGAATCCTTTAAGGTGAGTAAATGGTACTCTATAATGAGTAGTCTCAACGCTAAACTATATTGTTCTCCTACCGGGTATTATTATTGTTACTTCGCCTGAATCAAGCGTGTTTAATCCAGCTCCTTTAGCTACTCCTTTTAGTAGAATGGATAATCTACGCTTATATTCCTCGTGCTGCGGCAGTATTATGATGTTGTCTCCTTGTATTACTATGAGCTGATTGCTTACTCCAATCAACTCTATTACTTCAAGAGGGTTTACTCCTAGTTCAACTATTGCTCTACCGATACTTACTCCTCTACTCAATAATTCCTCGTCAGTATACTCCTTGCTCAGTATATCGGGTAAAGAGTACGTGAACCCGAGTCTTGATAAAAGTATTTCAGCTCTTTTCTCTGAGAGTGCTCTAGGCGCGAAGAAACCTAGATCTTCAACTTTAACTGCTTCATCGATTAGTCTCCTTAGGTATGATGCTATGCTCATACCTCTCCCCCTAGCGATTTCTTTGAGTAGCTCAGCGTACTCTGCGTCTACGCCAATGGTTTTCCTACTCTTTCTCAAAGAAACCTGTCACCCTTACACTCAGTGTGTTGTCTCCTCGCTTAACGTCGAGGATGTTTAAGTTGAATCCCTTAGCGAGGTTTACAGCTACTACTTCGGCTAAGTTCATTATTCTAGGAGATTGATCAAGGAATGTTACAACATACCTGTAAATGTTCTCACCTTCCTGTATAACGTCAATTAGTGCACTCGACATGAATGCAGTTAAAGCAGCTTCAAACATCCCTGGGCTTGAACCATGTTTAACTCTCGATAATTCACCGAACCATAAACTAACTTTCTCCATTTCACCTATTAGCGCCTTAAACTCGTTTTCACTCATGGAGTTAACAACTGTTTTAACAGTACTCCAAGGAAGCAGCGCAGCGCCAAGCCTCCTAAGGTCATCAATAGCGTCGGCAACTAAGAGAGCTTTCAGTATTGTAGGCTTATACTTCATAATACTTAGATTAGACTCCAGGATCTTCTCGATTAAAACAAGGTACGGTATACCAACTCTCTCCGAAACCTTAATAGCTTCCTCAATAAGCGCTTCAGGTAAAGGAACAAACCTCCTCTTAATCTCCCGCGACATATCAACTACCAATAATCAAGAAAAACTAAAATAATATTTTATACTTAACTATCCTCAACCAGTAGATATACTGTTACACAGTGAATACTTTACTTTAAAAATGTATGCAAAAATATACACGCAACGTGTACACTTGTAGACACAAGTATTAAAACATCCTACCAATATATGAGAATCTACGAAGGTGAAGCCTAGACATGAACTATAAATCCATAACTTCAATATTAGCCCTAATTGCCTTAATATTACCCATAATAACACCAGTACTACTAGTACTACCAGTAGCGACTGCGCAATTAACCCCCGAGATAACAAATATATACAATACAGTGTATGTGGAGGAACAGGACGTTAATGCGGTCTACCCCGGTAGCTCAATAGTAGTAGAAGTATTCACGCCAACCACAGCAGCATTTACTGTTAGAGTTGTAAACGCAAATAATAACTCAATAGTATACGTTGCTCAAACAGTTAAACCAGTGGAGCCAGGGTACGTAAACGTCACAATAACCCTACCAAAGAAACTACCAGGCCTAACTACCGCACTTGATATATTAGCTGTGCAATTATACGTGGGAACAACAGTGTATGATGAAAAGTACTTATCAGTGTTACCCATAATAGAAGTAACACCCTCAGTAGCAACAATAGTTGACAGTGCTGGAAACCCTGTTACTGTTAAAGCAACAGTTTATGGATTACCAGAGGGTACAGTGTTGGAAGAGATATATATTGATGACTACTCCTGGCCTGTTGGTACGGCAGCTGATGAAAACGGAGTAGTAGAAGCTAATATAACTCTACTCGATTTAACAAATGGTTATGGTATACCAATGGGTGTTTACACAGTATCATTCTACGCTGATTACGATATACCTCCAGATTACTTTGGAACAGCTGAATTAACAATTAAACCACAGGTGGTAATTAACCTACCTAAGAGAGAGCCCGCTGGGCACGGCTTATTCATAAATATTCCGGGATATGATATAAGTAACGACACGATAACAGTAGTTGGATACGGTTTCCCAGCGAACGCTGTGGTTACGAAGATAAGGCTATTGAATACTAACTTCACGGGAGTTTACTATGACTTCCCATACCCACTAGACCCCGAATTCGGGAATAAAACTGATGAGAACGGATACTTCAGTGTAGGAGACTTAATGTCCGTTAAGCCAACAAACATGACTGCTGGATTATACATACCAGTAGTTTACACCACTCCACCGCCGGTGACACTGTTTAATACTACGACCATAAATCTAAACGCTAAGGGATGGGTAGCAGTGGACTTGTCGAAGATGGGTATAACTGGATTAGAAGGCTTTGTTAATGCAACATCGCAAATTAACGGCTCATTAACATATGTGACAACTGCATCTAAGCAGTCAGTTAACAAGTTTGATGTGTTGAATGTTGATATTGTTGATGGAGCATTCAGCTATAGATTATCAGCTAACTTACTCGTAAACGCGACTGGAAGCTACACTATATTCGCACTATATAACACAACAAAACTACCATGGACTACGTTGTTCAATATAACAGTTCCCATGACATACAATGCTGCTATAGGAGCAAACTTTAGCTTCGTGCAGTTCAACTTAACTGCTAATGCATATAAATATGATGCTCCAGCTTCTCCCGGTCAATACAGGTTCAATGCAACTTTCTACGAGTACGCTAACCAAATACTACTAATACTCGCAGAGTACAAGCTACAGATAACTGGTGGATTAGTGACAATTGTACACACGCCAAGCGGTAAAACAGTAACATACACAACTGAGAACTTAACAGTTGTAGGTACAACTGTTAAGGCTCCAACGTGGAGCTTCACTGATGGAGACTTATCGTATAGGGTATCATGGGTGTATGATGCACAGACGGGACAAGCAACGTTGACTGTAACGGTAACTCAGAAGGAGACAGCTTACGAGTTCAGAAACGCATACTACTTAGTTAGACCAATACTAGCGTTCCTAGTAAACGGCATGATATACAGATACTATCCAGGTGTTCTAATGCCAGGCGACAACGTGACGTTGATAGCGTTTGGTTACTCACCGGGTAAAGCCTGGTGTACAGGCGATCTATCTACTCAGCCATGGTGCGCAATGCTAGCTGCACAGGGCTACGAGAACATCCTAGTGGTAACACTAGACAAGCTCACACCGCTATGGAGTGGGCCAGTCGGAAAAGATGGCAACGTGACATTCAGAGCCACAATACCCAAAGAAACCACTTGGGGAAGCCACTACATACACGGCATTGACTCCAGGACCTATGAGTACAGTGTTGCAGTAGTGATTGGTGCAAAAGCAGTATTCAAAGTAGTATTGAAGCCTGAGACTAACGAAGTGTGGGCAAGCTACTACAACACTCACGTTGACGCATGCCCATGCGCAGTCTATGAGGGTAAGACATTCTGTGATGTCTGCGTAGTATACACGGGCGACTGCGACTACTTAGGAGACTACGTTGAAGTAACAGTTTACGGTCTACAACCAGGCGAGAAACTAGTTAAACTATACCTCAATGATACCCCAGTACCATCTGATTTAATAACTGGAACACCGGTAGCGAATGAGAACGGTGTACTAACCATAGTATTCCTGGTGCCATCACTACCTGAGGGAACATACAGGATAAGGATAGTGACAAGTGTTGCAGGCGAAAATGTAGCTGTATGGGTTAGGAACACCACTATAGACTACGTGAGCGTTGTACCCAAGTTACTACTAGTATCACTAGACAGCAACTTAACTGGCGGCAAAGCAGTGTTACCAATACTAGTGGGCTCTGGAATAGTGAGAGTCATTGGAACAGGATTCAAGCCAGGTATAACAATGGATAGCATCATAGTTAACATGACTGATGCTATGAGAACAATATTAACTAACGTCAGGTACTGGAGCGTTGACACTAACGGTATATTAATAGGTGGTAAAGTAGCTGGTGAAGACATATACCCAGCACTATTATTCCCAGTAATGCAACCAGGTAAATACGATATTAGGTTAGCATACTTCGATGGAGCAATACAGAAGCTGTCGGACCCAGGATTCATCTACGTAGTCAACAACTTGACTTTCGCAGCCACAGTGAGCGACGTCAATAAGGCAGCAGACAAAGTATTAGCCGGTGTTAACAGCTCTCTCAACAACATGCAGGCATTCTTGAACACCACGATGACTCAACTATTAACCCAGATAGGTACACTTGCAACTAAGAGCGATATAGATAAAGTACTCGCAGCGATAGGAGACGTTAAAAACGCCGTTGTAAGCGTCAACAGCACTGTTGCCACTGTCGGCACCAAAGTAGATAGCGGTGTAACAACTATCACGGACTCGTTGACGTCACTTAGAAGCGACTTAAGCGGACAAATACTAGCAGTTGCAGGCAAAGCAGACACTATACTAAGCAAAGTAAGCGTTATATACGACAACGTAACAATGATTGGAATCAAAGTCGGGAAACTAGATGATGTTGCATCAAAACTAGATTCCGTGGCAAGCAGCTTATCGGGAGCAGTTAACACGTTGACAAGTAAACTCGACGCATTACCCGCGAAGATTGATTCTGCAGCTGGAGACGTGAAGAACGCTGTTAACGCTGTATCCAGTAAAGTAGACACAGTTTCCGGTAAAGTAGACACTGTTGGAAGCAAAGTAGAGAATGTCGGCGCAACTGCAACTAATGGAATGTACGTTGGAGTATTAGCACTAGTATTCGCGCTACTAGCAATGGTGTTCGCGTTACTAGCATACAACACGATAAGGAAATCTGTTGCACCTAAATAAACAACCTTAAGTAATTAAAAAATTTTTTATTTTTAATCTCTTCTAGCTCCTCCTTGTTTCCCCACGATTCTACCGGTAACATAACCCAGTACGGTACTAGTTGCTAGCATTAGGACAGGTGTCAGAGTAATTAATGTTGGTGTCTCACTACTCATCTCCCTGAAAACTGCTTTATAGTAGGTTAAAGACGAGTTAACTAGTGGTGCAGGAGAAATCACAG
>Ga0209225_1003766_pt1 | contig 12404 bp, 10 predicted proteins | sample WasSprMetagenome_FD_184732 | JGI IMG/M metagenome (GOLD analysis project Ga0209225, IMG submission 184732) | Sulfidic aquatic microbial communities from Washburn Spring, Yellowstone National Park, USA - WS (SPAdes) (version 3) | ecosystem: Environmental > Aquatic > Thermal springs > Hot (42-90C)...
CCGACATGGGCGGAGGAGCAACCAGAGCCTACAACGCAGTAAAAGGAATGATCCTCAACGGAGCAAAAGTCACAGTCATAGCCGCCTTCCCACACTACCCCCACGGAAACATACCAAAACAATACAGATGGAAACCACTCAAAATCGAGTGGCAAGAAGGAGTAAAAATCATAAGAACATTTGTCCCACCACTACCCTCAAAAGGCAATGCTTACAGACTAGTCATTTTTCTCTCATTTGCGGTATCCTCCCTCTTCGCTCTCCCAGCAGTAGGAAAAATAGACATAGTATGGGCGGCAAACCCCAACATCTTATCCTTCTACCCAGCCCAAATCTACGCCTGGACAAAAAGAGTCCCAGTAGCCCTAAACGTCGACGACCTATGGCCAGAAGACATGTACAGCCTCAACCTACTCAAGCCAAACACACTACCAGCAAAAATAGCCGAAACCCTCGCTAGGATCGCCTACCACAAAGCAAAAGCTATAACACCCATAAGCCCATCCTACACACTAATAATCGCAAACCGTTACCACGCCGATCCACAAAAAATAAAAACAGTAAGAGGAGGAGTAGACACAACAAAATTCAAGCCGTGCCCACCCAAAAACAAAAAAGAAAAATTCACAGTCCTATACAGCGGGGCATTCTCAGTAGCATACGACTTCGAACAAGTACTCCAAGCAGCAAAACTTCTCCAAAACCAGAGCATAGAATTCATCCTCCAAGGCGCAGGAGAACTAGCACCACACATCAAAAACAGAATCAAACAGCTCAGCTTAACAAACGTCATACTCATACACAAAATACTCCCCAGAGAAGAAGTAGCCAAACTCCTCTGCCAAGCAGACGCCCTCCTCCTACCACTAAAAGACTTCGGAAGACCATACCTAGGCATATCCTCAAAGCTCTATGAGTACATGGTCGCGGGAAAGCCAATAATTTGTTGTGCTGAAGGACAGCCAGCAGAATACGTGAAAAAGACAAGATCTGGTGTTGTGGTTAAGCCTGGAGACTATAAAGCCTTAGCTAAAGCTATCCTTTATTTAAAAGATAACCATGATTTGGCTAGAAAGTTTGGAGACTCTGGAAGACATTATGCCGTGGAAAACCTATCAATAAAAAGTATTGGTCAAGAAATTTTAAACGTGCTTCAACAGACGATCCAGAGGGTTTAACACTATGAAAACCTATTTGCTAAAGCTTTCTAAGAGATCTGTTTTCTTTCTATCCTATTTTCAGTATTTGATGAAATTTTTAGATATTTTCTATGAAACCAATTACTGATGTGCTGGTCTCAGTTATAATACCTACTTGGAATTCTGAAAGAACGATTGATTCATGTTTGCAATCTATTGTGAATCAAACGTATAAAAAAATAGAGATAATAGTTGTTGATGGTGGGAGTACTGATAATACTCTAAAAATTGTAAAAAAATACCCTGCTAGACTTATAGTGCTAAATAAACGTGGCAGGACTTATCAAAGAAATCAAGGAGTTCTTAATGCCAAGGGAGAACTATTACTTCAGGTTGATTCAGATGAAGTTCTTCATCCTAGGCTAATAGAGGAATGTGTCAAAAAAATACTTTACACTAGGCTAGATGCACTTTTTATAACTACTATTGATACAGGATTCTCCTACATAGGAAAGTCAAGATGCTTTGGAAATATTATTAATTTAAAATTAAGAAAAGATATTTGGATTCCCAATTCTGCGTTAAGATTCTATCGTAAAATTGTTTTTCAAAATGTTGGCGGCTACGACGAGGATATATTAGTTGGCGAAGATATCGTTTTTGCTTTAAAATGTCTTAATGCTGGTTTCAAAGTGAGCAGATGCAAGAGCTTTATTTTGCATTATGGGACTGAGGGTTTAAAAAACATCTTCTTGAAGAAATATTATTATGGAAAGACTTTTGGAAGATATAGAGAAAGAGTTAGGGAAATTTCTCCTGTTGAAAGCTATTCTCCCCTTAGAAGCTATATAAAAACAGGCGTTTTTTATCTTCTTCATCTATTTTATTACAAAAATTTGGGCAGATATATTCTGGGATTCGTGGTAGTGAAACTAATAGAAACACTAGGACTATTACTTGGATATATTTTTTCTATATAATAAAATTTGTAGGAGCGAAATATGTTTCTAATTAGAGTAATAACAGAAACTCTGCGTCGAAACCCTAATAGCTTTTCAAAACGGATTCATGAATTAGAAACTAGAAACTATACAACAGAAATTGAAACCATGCTTTTTTTTACTTGTGATCTAGAAATTTCTCCTGAAGCCAGAGCGAAGAATAGGAGGGATCATACATTCCTTTCGAATGTTAATGTTTTGCTCGATATATTAGATAAATACGATATAAATGGAGTCTTTTTTGTAGAAGGAAATGTTTGTCAAAATTATGCAGAATTGGTTGAAAAGTTGTACAAAAATGCGCATGAGATAGGATCGCATGGATTTGCTCATATTCCTATGACCTCATTATGGTTTTCTCCAAGATTTCCGAAGTTTTCACGTTATTCTACGAGGGTAACAGACATAAAAAAATCGAAGAACGCAATAAAAGATATCATCGGGAAAGATCCGATTTCTTTTCGAGCACCTTACTTGGCCATTGATGAGAATATGCTTAAGTTTTTAGAAAAAGAGGGTTTCCTATTAGACAGTTCGCTATATAATCCTGCATTCGGCAAAATCTCTTTTCCTTACTCTCCATCTGAAAATAACATAGTTTCTGAAGGTTCTCTCAAAATCTTGGAAGTACCAATTACTGTTTCGCCCTTTCCTCAGAAAAAATTTCTGCATCATAGATTTCCACATATTTTTGAATTAGAAGAGAAGCAAATGGAAAGGACTGTCGTTATATTAACTAATCTTTTCTATATAATGAGGTATCCATTTGCATTATTTGTTGTGATGATTCATCCTTATGAGTTAAATTCTCCTTCTGTGCGTTCTAAGCTTTTAACTTTCTTAAGAATTATGAAGCAGAATGATGCATTAAGTCTAAAATCAGATCAATTGATTAAAACATATAATCTTGCGAAAGGTATAGTCGAAAAATGAAAATAGCGCGTATAGTACAGCATTTTCAGCCAAGATTTGGATATGCTGATTATTATTTAGCTATAATTTTTAAGAAATTAGGTCATGACGTTTGTATTATTACTACAGATCACTATTCCCCAGAAGTGAAATACTTTGATAATTCTATTCATAGTAAAGTTAATCCGGGAATATATGTTGAAGATGGGATTACTGTCTGTCGTTTACCTACTTTGATAAAAACTGGTAAATTTTTTATAAGTTTATACGTCAAAAAGGTATTAAATGATTTTAAACCTGATGTTGTCCATAGTAATGATCTTTTTTACTTAACTACGCTTTTGGCAGCTCATTACAAAAACATGTTTAAATATAAGCTTTTTGTCGATTCTATTACTGGGACCTTTAATCCGAGTAAGCTGACTTTGGTTCAATTTAATCTTTATAGGCTTCTATTCGCTAGGTATTTGAGAGAAAAAGTCGATGGATTCTTTGCCATATCTGAGGGGTCTAAAAAGTGGTTATTAAGGAATTTTTTAATACCCACTTCTTCTATACATTTTGTTCCCTTAGGTGCAGACGACGAGTTGTTTGTTCCAGATACTAATATACGCAAATTGATAAGAGAAAAGTTAGGCATACTAGATGATGATGTGGTAATAATATATACTGGGAAAATACTACCAGAAAAAGATGTTGATGTGTTAATTAAAAGTATTGGAGTTTTACCTCCCGATTTAGTTCAAAGTATAAAAATTTTGATAGTTGGAAACGGACCTATGTATTACTTAAAATATTTAAAAAAATTGATAAAGATAATTAACATGGATAAAAACATAATTATGATTCCTCCTGTAGATCGTAATGAACTGCCTAAATATTATAATGCCGCAGATATTGCAGTTTGGCCTGGTGCTCCATCTATATCTATTATTGAAGCAATGTCAACCGGTCTTCCAATAATCATTGCAGGATATTCTAAACCAAGAGAAGATGCTTACGATACGACACATTTGTTAGCGTATGGCAATGGATTAAGTTTTCAAAGGGGGAGCGTAGTAGAATTAGCATCTTGTATTAGGAAGTTAGCTTCTGATGAAGACTTGCGAAAGGAAATGGGTCAAAGATCTAGGAAATTAGTTGAAGAAAAGCTGAGTTGGCGTAAAATAGCTGAGCAATATCTTAAAATTTATGAACAAAGTTGATTGCTGGTTTTATGATTTTCTCACAGTTGGTGAGTAACCTATTCAGAACATCAAATTACATGAAATGCTAAAGGACAATCAGCAACTTTTCGACATTTTTGTTGCTAAGCAAGAATATAGTGGAAAAAGGGACAAGCATGGACGCTTTATTTATCATTTTTCTAACTATAAGGATGTATTAATACCTATTGTTTCAGAATATTTGATGAGTAAAGGCTTTCATGTAGAATGGGGAGACGGTTATAAGTTTGCAGCTTGCTTAACTCATGATGTCGATACAGTATACCCCTCTTGGCGATACACTATTTTTAGTTCATTAAAAATGTTTTCGTCTTTACAAATTAAAAATGGTCTTAATAGAGTAATCGCTAAAGTTAATATGGATAAAAGGAAAAATCCCTTCTGGAATTTTAACAAAATCATGGAAATCGAAAAAAAATTTAATGCTAAATCAACGTTCTTTTTTAAGGCAACTAACAAGGATCCAGCTAACTGGATATATAATATTGAATCCTTGAAAGATGAGCTGGAGCATATTTCCGACAATGGTTTTGAGATAGGTTTGCATGGTGGCTATTATTCTTATAATAACCCACAAGCATTACAGGAAGAGAAGATTCGATTAGAAAAAGTTTTAGGGAAACCAATAGTTGGAATTCGAATGCATTATCTAAGATTCGAAGTCCCATACACATGGAGGATGTTAAAAGATATAGGTTTCAAATATGATACAACTTTCGGGTATCCAGACATGCCGGGATTCAGGAATGGAATGTGCTATCCCTTTAAGCCATATGATTTATTTCACGAAGAAGTAATAGATATTCTTGAAATACCGCTTAATGTGATGGATAATACGCTTTTTCATATAGGACTTGAGAAGGGTTGGAATATTATGAAAAAGATAATAGACTATACCCAGAAGTATTCAGGAGTGGTAACAATTCTTTGGCACAACACTACATTTGATGAAGTCTTCTGGGGAAATTGGTCTAAAATCTATAATAAATTGTTACATTACCTTGCAGAAAAAAAGGCTTGGATTACCACAGCGGAAGACATCTACAAATATTGGTCAAAAAATTTTTGAGATACAACGTAGATTTTATTGTTTGATTGTTTACAATTTTTTAATGCAGGTAGAACACCTTGAAATGCCCAAGTAAAACTGTATGTATTATAACAAATTCAGATTTTTCTCCTCCCCCGACCAGAATAGATTATATGGCTAAAGCCCTCTCAAGTATGGGTTGGAGTGTTACTGTAATTGCAGAGGACTTGCATGGAAAAAAGCTCCCTATAAAAGAGAGAGTTGCAAACTACTATGTCATAAGAATTCCAAATGCTCCTCTTATCCACAAAAAGTTACCATTTTTCTCCAATCCCATTCTTTTGTTTATAAAACTAATACTAGCTTTTAGTCAAAATGCAGATATATATGTATGTGTTGACATGTTCAATGCTATTCTTGTCATCTTTCTCAGGTTACTAAAAAAGAAGACAATATATGAAATAGGAGACGATAACGTGACTTTAGATAGCTTGTTATTTCTTAGACGGTTTGGTCTAATGATATTTTATTCATCAATGACAAAACTATTAAGATACCTCGAAGGTAAAGTTTGTTCCTCAGCTAATGCGGTCATAACTCTTACTGACTCACTCGCTAAAGAAAGAATTCAATTCAATAAAAACACTTATGCTATCTATTTACCATATCATCCTAAAGTACTGCATGATTCTTATCAAGCGGACAATAATCAACAAAAACACGAAAATTATATAAGGCTCATATATGAGGGGACTATAAGCCCAGATAAGGGAATATATGAAGCCCTTCAAGCATTAAAGATTCTTGTAGCTAAGTACAAGAATATTCATTTTACGCTAATAGGTAAATTCAGCGACAAAATAACAGAACAACAATTCTACAGATTTTTATTTTCCTATAAGCTTGCTAAGCATGTAAGCATCATCCCATGGATGCACCATGATAAATTAGAAAAATACTTATCTACCGGCTCTATAGGGCTTGTGCTCTTAAGACCTATATGTCATAGCTATGTAATATCTGTTCCAAACAAGCTAATAGAAATGATGGGTGCTGGGCTAGCAATAGTTGCATCAAAAGGTTTTCCTGAAATTGAGATAATCCTCTTAAAATCTCGAGGTGGAATCCTTGTTGATTCAACTAAGCCTGAAGAAATAGCTAAGGCTATTGAATCACTTATAGTGAACCCAAAATTGTTGCAAGAGATGAGGATAAATGCGAAAAACTACATTTTAAAGAATCACTCTATAGATAACTATAGGTCTCTTCTGAATAACATTTTTTGTAAAGTCCTTGAAGACTCCATGTAGTGCGTAATTCAGTTCCAGAAATCTTTAATAGTAAATGAATATTATCCCGTATATGGCTGGTAAAAAGGTGGCCCATCTTCGTAGACTTATAAAATTTACATCCAAAAAATACATTGGTCGGTTAATTGGAGTCTTCTTTACTGCCCTTGTCTTTCTTTCGCTATTGCGGTGGTTGTTAAAGTTGGATATCTTATTCCTCCACTCAGTCTATTCAAAAATATTTTCTTACTTAGGAATATTCTTCATAGGCCTATTTGTAGGTATATTCTCTTTCTATGATGATAACGAATATAAAATAGTTATCCTAAAATTTGGGGACAGATATAAGTTTCTTTTGAGAGGCTTTCCATTTATAACGTCATCTTTACTTCTGATGCATCGTTATATTGACCTGAATCGAGTTTTTCCATATTTCCACAAAACTCCATTACTAGATTTATTACTGTCCCTTCTTGCCGCGATATCGGTTCTTGTTCTACCAGGCTTTTTGATCTTACAATTTTTGCGTTATCGCGCTAATTCACTAATAGAGCTTGCCTCTCTATCGATATCGTTGAGTGTCTTCATCGTTCCTTTTCTAATACCGCTGGAATTTAACTTAGCACAATTTATCCCTGTTGATTCTACCACCTTTTATCTTCTTATTTTACAATTAATGTCTATAATATATTTAATATATCCCAAACAAAGCACAAATTCTTTATCACTCTGTATTGATAAATCAACAGCATTGGTGACATCAATTATAGTAGCATATGCATTAATGTCATGGTCTATAGATGCATCCAACGGCGTATATCCAGGAGACGAAGCTGTGCATCTTGGCAACTCTCTTTACATAAGCAGTAACAAAACATTTTATGAAAAATTTAGGAACGGATCAGTCGGATTTATTTGGTGGTCAGAGTATATTCTAGGTCTTGTCATGAATGTATCTGGTGTAGACCCGCTCAATTCATTCCTGTGGTTGCATGCAATATCTATTCTTCCTCTTGTATCCTTGTATCTACTTTCTAGTTTTGTTCTGTCTAAGCCGTCAGGTAGAGGACTAGTCGTTGCTTTAGTATCGTTTTTTGCGGGATATGGTTGGTTGCTATTAGTTTCTTATCCTGTTACTTCGGCTCTTAACTATTTAAAAGAGATTCAAGCAACAGGTCAAAGAACGTATGATATTTTGATGACCACAGGTAATCTCCTACCATTTTTAGTTCCAACTTCAACCTTTGCGTTGTTTGAATTCTTTCTGGCGGCTTATCTTTTATTAAGGATGAGAAAAGCTACTAACAAATTCCTCACTGCGATGTTCTCTATCTCATTGGCCACAATGTATCTTTCGCATTTGTTTGAAACAGCTGTGTTTAGTTTTGTAATATTTTCAATCTGTCTCCTTTATCCAATAGATGTCTTAGAAAATGGATATAGAACCATCCTGAAAAAGTATGAATTCATAATAAGTGTAATAGTCGGCATCTTGTTTGCTGCCTTGGTTCCTCTCGCAGTAGACATTTTCTTCCCTTGGAAAAATTATACCACCAGTCCTTCCGGCGAAATTCTTCGCAGTTTCCTGTACTGGATTTCATTTGGTTCTTGTTTAGTTTCTTGTATCTTAGGTTCTGTTCTTCACAAAGTAATTTCTATCTATGTGCAAAGTTTTAAACTATTGCTTCTAAAGTTAAAACATATTATTAGATTTGCAATGGTAATGATGTCCTTGCTTCTCCTGTTAAGTTATATATCACTTTTGATATTGTTTGCTCTCAAGTCACAAAATCTCAATCCTGTATCGAATATATGGCGCTTGCAAGCGCTTCCACCAGAGGTAATTCCCATTAGGTTTGGTGTAGTGGGGACACTGTTCGTCTTTTCAATCTTCCAAATGCTCTTAAGTAAAAATATCTCTTTGAGGGTTAAAATAATTTTGTTTTATCTAGTAACGCTTGTGGTAATTATGCTAGGGCTATTCTATCTGCCACCTACTGTAATTCCAGCGGCTTTGCTTCCTGTTTTCATTCAAGCAAGATTGACACCGTTTGTATGGATTCTCGTCTCATTTGTTGTCTCGGAAATCTTAACAACAAGAGCAGGTGTTTTTTCATCTATTATTCCTCGGATTCACTTATCATTCGCGAAACTTTTTATTAAAACCCTTGCTGTGTTATTTTTAGTCCTCATCGGAACTTCTTCGTCGATTCTGGGAATTGCTTATTATTCCACTCTATGGCCGGCAAGGCAACCAAGCCGCGATTTGTTGGAAGATTTGCGTTATGTCTTGTCAAGGAGTCAAGCCTCTTCTTCTATCCTTGTAGATCCTTCTTTAAATTATTACTTAACGACTTTTTTTGGAATTCATAAATGGCATGTTCTACCCATCGCAGGAGTCTATAGGATCTTCTTACAGGTTGCAGATCCAATAACTACCCTATATTTCATCTCCTCCCATAATATTCAATTCTATGTAAGAGACAATCGAGCCCCTCTTCCTCTAAATGATAGTTCCTATTTCATAAAGCTTCTTCAGTTCTCTAAAATTGTACTCAAACGAGATGATGTAGTAGTTTATGAATTGCCGCAAGTTCAAGCGCGCGCGCCTTTTATCGATAAAGAACCTTTTTCTTCTGCTTCAAAGGTATTTCCTCAGCCTCCATATTTTACTTTAGCATCTTCAATAGAAACGAAGCTAGCTAAAGCTACATGGAATAATATCAAATACTTGCCAAGCTACAAGAATCAACTTGAAATTTATGTGGATGGCAATCGTTTGCAAGATGTTACTTTGTTAGATATTTCAATAGAAGGCCCAGGAAGAATTATAATCGAGAATTGTTCCATCCTTCCACTCCAAGGAGAGTGGGTCAAGCTAGAACTGTCACGATTCTCACTCGTGCAAATTCTCCCAGAAGAAGGAAGTGTCATTCATTTAAATATAAGAAGTAAAAATGGTAGTTCTATAATATTCAATACAACAAATACCATCGTATTTCGAATGAGTTCAAGTACCACTGCAAGTCAAATTGAGACTTTAATGGTAAGAAATCTGCAACTAGATTATCTATCTGGAGGCTTGGTTAAACGTGCTTGGAATAAATTTCCATCGGGTCTCAATCTTCCTGAGGTCAGCGACGCTGACCTATACATAGCATCATTTAATGATAGCATAATTCTTTACTCCGTTAAAAATTATATTTTGATGCTCCAATTTTAGTGGAGAACTATGACAAAAATTATAAAAGTATATCACATTTCCCACGGATTTTATCCAAGTCCAGGTGGAGTACAGAATCATGTATACAATCTAACAAAGGAGCTCACTAAAATAGGAGTAAATATAAAAGTTTTTATACCAAGGAGAGAAATGTCTATAAGTCAAACTCCTGGAATTGAAACAAACATACAACTTGTTGAAGTAGGAATAGAAACCCGTAACACGTCTCTGATCAATAAGGCACTAAGTAACTATGTATCATTGGCAGATTGGTTGGCGAGGGCTATAATTGACTGGAGGAATGCAGATATTGTTCATATACATTCGCCTGCCTCGCCAAAGTATTTCACAGTTTTACCAGGAATGACAGTGTCGCCACAATGGTTAGTCAAAAAAATTGACCTCTTGAGTCGACCTATTGTTGCAACATTTCATGGCTTGTATGCTGATTATAATGTAAAAAATATCAAATTCGATAAAATGTCCGTAGAGGTTTCCAATTTTTTTATTGGCGTTGACAGAACAATCTGTAGGGGACTTGTTAAGTACTATGGAGTGCCTCCCGACAAAGTTTTTCATATACCAAATGGTGTGCAAAGGGAATTACTTGAAATTGGAAAAAAGAGAATTCGACGTGTAGATGTTGATACATTATCAGAGATTATTTTAGTCCCCCGAAGGATTGATAGGAAGAACGGAAACATTTTTGCGGTAAGAGCGTTTGCTTTAATAGCTAAAGAATTTCCAAATGCTAGACTTGTGTTAACAGGCTTTAATAGTGGAGACTTAGAATATCAGCAAGAGATAATAAACGAAATTAAAAGATTAAAACTTGAATCACGGGTACATCTCCTTCCGCTAATACCTACTAGAAAAATGATTAATCTCTATTTAATCTCAAGAGTGACTGTTATTCCTTCGATTTGGGAAGCGACCTCACTTGCGGCATTAGAGTCAATGGCTTTAGGAGTTCCCGTGATAGCTTCCACTACAGGAGGACTACCCGAAATTGTAGATGAAGAAGTTGGTTATCTGCATAAACCAATGGATGTTGAAGCGCTCGCGAAAGGTATGGAAAGAGCCCTGGGCGATAAGAATGAATACGTAAAAAAAGTCTATCGTAGCGTTAAACGAATGGAAGAATACACTTGGGATAAAATTGCTCTTCGCACAATGGAGGTTTACAAAAGAGTCTTAGAATATCATGTGTCGAGATTTTAGTGTTTTTCCAATGCAGTTTCAAAACCGACGACAAATAAGCGGGATACTCCATGTGATAGAGCGTTTCAAAGTGGATGATAACCTTTTTATGGAAATTGATTCTATTTGTTGTGTTGAAAAGGGGTATTGGAAATGAGTGAAAAATTAGCTATTATTGGGGGCAGTGGCTATGTTGGTGGTGCTGTTGCGCGGGAGCTTTCTCGGGATTTCAGCGTGAGGGTTGTGGATGTTGTGGAGCCTTCGTGGGACTATAGGGATTATAATGTTGAGTTTGTGAAGTGTGATATTAGGGATTTCGGTCGTGTTGTTGGGTGTCTTGGGGACGTGGATCTGGTGGTGCATAGTGCTATTGTTCAGATTCCGCGTATTAATGAGGAGCGTCGTCTTGGTTATGAGGTGAATGTTCTTGGTTTGCAGAATGTTTGTGAGGCTGTTTATCGTAGTCCTAGGGCGAGGGGGCTTTTGTTGACTAGTACTTGGCATGTTTATGGGGAGAATGGGCTTAGTGGTGTGGTGGATGAGGGGTTTGGTTATCGTCCTGACAGGGTTGAGGAGAGGGCTAGGCTTTACGCTTTGTCGAAGGTGTTGCAGGAGGGGATTGTGAGGTTTTATGACGAGATGGGTGGGAAGGTTTTTGGGGCTTTGAGGCTTGGTACTGTTCTTGGCGAGGGGATGCCGAAGGGTACGGCGGCGAACATTTTTATTGAGAGGGGGTTGAGGGGCGAGTCTTTAACGCCTTTTAGGCATAGTATGTATAGGCCCATGCTGTATGTGGATGTAAGGGATGTCGCGCGGGCTTTTAGGGCCTACGCGGAGAGGATTCTCGACGGAAAGGTTGAAAAGGAGGGTGGTAGCCTTAGGAGGGTTTTGAACCTCTTCTACCCTGAGCCGTATACTGTGCTTGAGATAGCGGAGATAGTTCGGGACGTTATTAGGGAGGTTACTGGGGGCGTTTTGGAGCCTAGGATCGAGGTTGTTGACCAGGGCTTGCCTTCGCTGTTTGGGCCGGAGGATAAGTACAGGTTTAGGGTGGATGTTTCGAGGACGCTGGGCTTCCTGGGGCTAGAGAGGCTGATTAGCCCGAGGGAGTCTATCGAGTATATTGTGAGGAGGAGGCTTGGGAAGGGGACGGGCTAGGCTTTTCCTAGACTGTTAATAGCTTCTTCTTTTTCCGTCTACAGGTCTTGGCTGTGTTTCCTCGTTTTATCTAGGTTTGGGTTGAGGTTCGAGGTGTGGGGTTAGCTATGCTTGTGTCACGCACTTTGGGCGGGTTGCATGGAATTTTTGGTAGAATGTGAAGGAAAGAGGATGGTTTTGTGAAGCACTTTTAGGGAGAATTGACTCTTTTTATGGTTTGTTTCTT
>Ga0209225_1003768_pt1 | contig 12401 bp, 1 predicted proteins | sample WasSprMetagenome_FD_184732 | JGI IMG/M metagenome (GOLD analysis project Ga0209225, IMG submission 184732) | Sulfidic aquatic microbial communities from Washburn Spring, Yellowstone National Park, USA - WS (SPAdes) (version 3) | ecosystem: Environmental > Aquatic > Thermal springs > Hot (42-90C)...
GGGACAGACAAAGGGATAAGAGTGGTGTTGGGCACGATGAAAAAGGCAAAGCCAACCCCCATGAGAAACAGAAGATGTGGAGAGGGGCTAAAGAGCGCCACGTGTGAATACGCGAAGAGCGACGCGGCAAGGAGGGCGGCGCCCCCCGCCGACACCGCAGAGGGAGACGTCTTGTCGCTCAGCCGACCCGCCAGAGGCGCAGAGATAGCCATGGCGAGGGCTTGAAGCGCAAGCAACACCCCGGCGTCTTGCGGCGTCATTCCGTACTCCTCTTGAAACAATAGACTAAGCGCAGGCGTCAAAGCCGCCGTGGAGAGATAGTTAAGAAAAGCCGCAATCAACAACGCAGAGAACACGAAGCCCCTGAACAGCCCAACGTCAACCACCGGACTCCTCTGCCTACTCTCGTAAAGACCTGTAAACACCAACGCCGCAAGTCCTAAACTTGTGAAAAGCGGAGAAGCCGCCGAGACGCCCAACACCACCAACGCCAGCGAAAGCGCCAACAGCGCCGCGCCCAACCAATCAAAACACTCCCCACCCCGCGCCTGCCGGGGGGAGGGGCCTCCAGCCAGAACAACCGACGCCAAAAGAAGCGCCAAGGCAGGTAGAAACACAGCCCTCCAGCTGACCTGCGCCAAGAAACCACCCAGGAACGGTCCCGTGAGGAGTCCCAGATACACAGACATAGAATTTATACCTACGGCGGAGGCCCTCCTATCCGGCGCCACAGCTTGAAAAAGCAGGGCGTTATTACTTCCAAAAACCGCCGCCAGCCCCACCCCGCCCACGGCGAGGGCTCCGCAGAACATGAGGAAATTAGGCGAGAGAGACGCCAAGACGAAGCCAGCCACGGCAAGAAGCAGACCCATCCTAAACACCACAACGTGCCCCAACAGATCCGCCGCCCTCCCCAGAGGAAGCACAAACATAGCCACCGCAAGCGTCAAAGCCACAAGAGCCACCACCGAATCCACAGAAGCGGCTCCTAAATCCCTAGCCACAAGAGGCAGAGACACGCCCAAGGCGCTGGTGGAGAACGGAGTAACAAACGAACTTAAAACCACAGAAACCAACACCCGATTCACATAGACACATAACCCCCTAATTAAAGACGTTTCGCCTAGATCCAAACATCAGGCGGCCCCACAGACAGTCTCGCCGTTAGATCAAGCTGGGGATGCGCCCTTTGGATCTTGGATAAGAAACAGAACGCGTACACAGCGCCCCTCAGCTGGGGAAAAGCCGCCGACAAGATTTCTGACATAGAACTCGGCAGAAACATACGGCTATCTACAACACTTACGGGCTGAGGATAAAGATGGTGCGGCCGCCGGGACTTTTTGGCGGCTTTGAGCCTGAACCCGGGACCGCCCGGTCTTCAGCTTCGCCCCCTTTCTGGGAAGAGTGTCACCCCATTACAGGGTCGGGCGCTCTCCCCCGCTGAGCTACGGCCGCCTTGTGATTAGTTTTTGTGTGTTTTTAAGTCTTTTCGTAGTTTGGTGGTGTTTGGGTTTTGGGCGAGTCTCTGAAGCAGTTGTTGTGTTATTATTAGGCGTTTTCCTCCTTCCTTTACTTTTATGTATTCTTTCCATTGCTCGTACTCGTCTCCAAGCGCCTCTCTTAGCTTGTTTTCCAGCGCCGTCTTTATCTCCGTAATTAGCTGTGGGCCGCCGTATTTTTCGGCTTTGATCTTGCCCCTGTCATGCGCGAGCTTGAGCCTGATTCCGCCGATGTTGACTGCCTTGGCGCCGAAGTCGAAGCGGTGCAACACCTCCTCCGCCGCCTTTCTCTTCTCTTCGTCTCCGGTCTGCGCCACGTGTTCGAGGTACTGCTTTACGGCTTCTTTTTCCTCTGGCGTAAGCTTCTCCAGCTCGTCTTTAGGCACCGCCACCTCGTAGCCGTGTTTGCCTCTGCTTGCCACCGAGGCGTTTATGCCGGAGAGCCTTAGCCGGCGTCTAAACTCCTCAGCCTCCTCCAGCGCAGAAAACCACGCCACGGCGTTTACAGTGGGCATCTTCCTGCCCTCTTTCATTACATACGTCAGCCTCAGCCTCATCGACGCGAGCCCATCTACGAGCTGAAACACAACCCTATCCACGGCCTTTGGCGCCGTGGTTTTAAGCCTAGACACCTCCTCGCGCTTCGCCTCGATTTTTGGCTTGACCGGCCTCTTGATCCTCTCCTCCGGCCGCGCCGTATCTATGGGTTCGGCGGCGATGTGCGGCGTGGAGAGGATTTCTAGCCTCTCGATGGCCAGCCTTACGGCTTCGTCTACCTCCGCCAGCCTCCTTAACGTTTTTTCGTCGAATACCACCTGGTAATATACGCCCGGGGTGATCTTGGGCGTAGCGTCTATGCCTAGTTTCTCCAGCTCTCTCCGCGCCGCCTCTGCGTACCTCTCCGCCTCCTTCCCAGTCCTAAACGAGACCCAGCCCAGCAGGCCATTGGCTGAGGAAAGCTTTACATATTCGCCAGCCAGCCGGAAACTGGAGAGGTTCTGTGCCGCCAGCCTCTTAAACGCAAGCCACTTATGAGAATGCAAGACGTCAAGCAACACGCCAACGCCGGAGAGATACAGCTCCGCGACGGCCTTGGCGTACAGCTCGGGAGCAAGTCTGAGAGTGACCTTATTCGACTCTACATTGACGCTGACGTCTCTCCCCTCAAAGAGGTGCATCAGTTTATTAGATACAGATATAATCAGCCTATCTTTCCCGACAACGCCGTCGCCGAAGTAATACGCCACCAACGGCAGAGGATCCCCGGCGTCGAGATGCTTAAGGACTAGCCTAATCGTGGAGGTCTTAATATCCCGGGCCTCCAGCGGGATTTGGTAAATCACTTGTCCACTCTCAGCTACAGACAGCGTCGAACCCCTAGCGATTAATCTGAAGTCTCTTGTGGATGTAGCTAGTTTTGTCGATATTCCTTCCTTCTTTAGTATCATACTAGGTGCGTGTATTCTTGTTCTTCCTGACCTTGTGATGATCCATGCGTAAAGTTGCCAAAGCTGTGTCGTAGCCATCACTGTGAAGCCGCTTGAATTTCGCGTTTCGTCTGACGCCAGCCAGCCGATGTGGAGGCGTTTGACATATTCCTCCGTCAGGAGGCGCGGAATCTGCACCTCAGCCGAAAGCCCCTCAAGAGCTAATTCGTGTATGCCGCGTTGGTTGACGGTGACGCACCTCTCTCCGCAGATTTTTATCGTCTTGCCCGTGGGCGTGGCCTCTAGCCAGGGCTCTCCGCCTTCCAGCGTCTTCAGCATCTTCTCGACGGACTCCACGCCGGACTCCCCAAGCCGCTGAGCCATTGCCCTCAACGCGTCAAACAGCCCAGAGTCTCGCAAAGCCCTCAACATCTCTAAGCCCCTCGCCACTGCCTCCTCTGCCGTTGTGTTCAGCCTCAACGCCTTTATCCACCTCTCCGCCTCACGCCTAAGCTCCTCCCGCTTAACTGGGTCGGTCAAATAAGACTCTACTCCGTCTATATACGCCTTCCAGAGTCTCGCGAGGTCGCCCACCTTGGCGGCCGTCAAGACGCCGCGTCTGGCTGAGGCGGCCAGGGCGTCGTACTGGACTCCGCCGGCGCCACTAACCGCCTCCAGCCGCCTCCCGACCTCCGCAACCACGGCCTCGGAGACGGCAACTACGCGGAGCTCCGGCTTGCCGCCGGTGAAGAACAACGCCGGAGCCACGTAGGCGGCCCCAGAAAGCCAAGTCTCAAGCTCCTCCGGGCTTTTGGCCACTATCCACCTCTCTTTAACCTCTCCGCCTTGCGTCTCGATCTTCACCGGCTTGAAGTAGAAGGCCCACCCCCGCGTCTTCACGGCGCAGACGCCGCCGGCGCATATCCTCACGGCGCGTCCGGAGGAGTGGTAGGCATATCTCCCGCCTTTCACAGCCTTAAGCCACTTCTCAAGCTCCTCGGCGGCTCTAGCCACCGCCGCTTTAACCTCCCCACTCCTCAACCCCGCCACCCACCTCTCCACCTCAGCCAACACGCCGCCACCCGGCACAAGCGTTGGTGTCTTGCCCAACGCTCCCTCAGCCAGCCGAACCACCTCGGCAACCCTTCTTTCATCCACCTTAACGCCAGCCGCCACAAACGACGCGCCTACGGCGGCGTACGCCAGCTTCTCCAGCTCAATCAAGCCCCACATATTCAACGCAACGCCCAGCGCAATCGCTCCAGCCGCCACAGCCGCCATCAAGAAGAGGTATGCTCTGTGCTCGTCGACCCAAGCAAGAACCCGTGTCACCGCCTCCACAAACAGCTCAACGAGACGTTGAGCCGCAACCTTCACCTGCTCAAACACCTCCTTCGCCGCCTCGTAAAGTGTTTTGGCGGCCTTCTGCACATACTCAACAGCCTCCCTAAACCGACCCACCTCGGCGAGGGCAACAGCCGAGGCGACGGAGGAAACCACGGCCTCTGAATACAGCCCGTGATACACAGAATAAAGCGCCGCCGACGAGAAGCCGGCGAAGGCAGTGGCCCTAAGCGCCTTCTCCACCGTAGAGACGCCTTTCAACGTGTCTCTCCTATACCGCTCACCGGCCCTAGCCAGTACGTCGATAATCTCAAGGACGAACTGCTTAATGCGGTACTCGGCGTCTGGGATACCCGCCTCCTCTGCTTTTTTAACCGCCTCTTTAACCGTGTGTTCAATCATCTTGAAGAGCACCTCCCCGTCTCTCGTCTCATACCCCTCGGAGGTAGAACAGCGCGTTGTACACATGCCTGGCGGCGTCCGGCGACGCCATAAGCCGCCCGAAGGAGCTCAACACGCGCTCGGCAACTTCAGCCAGCACGTGAGCGAATTCGGGCTCCCTCGCGGCCACCTCCTCCAGCCTCGCCCTCACCTTAGCCGTGACGAGGCTCTTCGCCTTGAAAGCCGCCTCTATGTCGAGAACAACGCCGAAGCGCTCCAGCAGATAATCCACAGACTCCACCCTCATCACGTCGACAACAGGCGCCCTAGGCCTCTCGCCAAACTCAACCCGTCTTAAACCACGTACAACCTCGGCCTCAGGCTTAACAGCCTCCGCGGCAGGCTTGACAACCTCCGGCCTGCCAACCTCTGGCTTAACGACCTCAGACTTAGCCGCCTCAGACTTGGCGGCTTCTGGCTTGGCTGTGGGCTTCTCGACCTCCCGTCTTAAACCACGTTCCTCCACTACGGGCCTCTGAACAGCCGGCTTCTGAGCCGCCTCAGCCGGCTTAGTCTCGGGCTTAACAACTGTCTCAGGCTTAACCGCCTCTCTCTTGGTCTCGGCTGGCTTCGGCGTAGGCGGCGGGAAGAGCTCTTCGTATTTAAAGCCGGCGCCTACAAAGGCGTTGAAGAGCTCCACCGCCTTCCTCGCCACCGCCGGCTTCTTCGGCGTGTAGGGCTCAGCCATTCGCTCAAACCACATGTTGACGGCGGTTATCCACGTGGCTCTGAACTCGCCCCAGCCGTCTTCATCCCCCACGAGGCGGCGCATGAAGGCCGGGGCAAGCTCGTGCGGAAGCCACGGCATATAGACGGCGCCGGCCACCTCCTCCTTAGTCCTAAGCCCCCTCCCAGCGCCGCTCTTTAGATAAGCCTCAAACTCGTCAGCAAGCCTAAACGCCAGCCACGTCAGATACAACTCGTCGTGACGCTCCCACAGACGGGCCTCAGACACGCCGTATCTCTGCCTAAGATACTCAAGCGCCGCCTCAGCCCTCTCCCGGTCGAACTCGTACACGATCTGCCACAGCGTCCTGTTAAGCCGAGCCTCATACAGCTCCCGCACCACCTTCCTCATCTCGTCGAAGTTTCTGGCCTTGAGGGCCTCTCTAAACTTGGCAAGAGGCTCCTCGATGGAGAGCCTATTGATTGAATAAGCCACAATCTGGTCGCCCTCCCTCACTGGCTGTCTATCCCTAAGAACAAACCACAGGTAGGCCTCAGGCACCGGCCACTCCACCGGCCTGACGCGGGCAACGCCTTCGCGCGCCCCATCCACGTGCTCAGCCACAGCCCTCTCCACCGCGGAGAGGTCAAAGCCGAAGGGAGCAACCACATACGCCGTCCTCCACTCCTTAGGCACCCCCTCCTCAAAGGACACAGGCCTCTTCACTTGCCGCACCTCCCAACCCGCCTCGCCAGCCCTCCTCGCCAGCTCTGCATCCTCAGTCCAATAAGCCACATACGGCTCCAGCCTCCCACGCCAGCCGCCACGCGCATATGCTTCAACAAACTCCTCCGGCATGACTGAAAGGCCGAGGAGGAGAGCCCTCTCAGCCGCCTCCCTCCCAACCCTCAGACCCGTCTCCCTCGCGAAGTGCCGCATCCCCTCATGCATTTCGTTAACCGCGTCCTCCAGCCTGTTGCTCCTAACAAACCGCTCAGTTGCCTTGGCGCCGTACGCCGCCAGAAGGCCGTCTACGGCCTTCTCAAGCTCCTTGTTGTCGGCCTCCCCCCTCTGCACCTTTCTGGCAGTCTCTACAACCTGCTTCACGTACTCACGCATCTCAGACCACTCGCCGTTGGCGGTGAAGATGCGCTCCAGCGCCTTCTCGAAGCCTTCTAGGTTCATCTCCACGCCCCTCCTCACGCCGATGCCGACGTTCTTCAGCGTGTTGCGGACAACCTCGTAGACAGCCTCCTCCTCCCTCCTTGCCACAGCCTCCCTAACCGCCTGAGGCAGAGCGTCCCAACGCTCCTCCAGCGGCCTAGCCCAGAACCGCGCATACTCCTCCAAAGCTCTCCTCCCAGCTTCATAAGCAACAAGAGACATCCACCTGGCTATAGAATCAGCGCCGCCCTCCTTCGCCGCCTCGCCCAGCGCCAACGCCGCCTCAGGCGAAAACTTGGCAACTGCCTCAACGGCCGATATGTATTCCCTCCTCGTGTTTACATACTCCTCATACGCCGGCTTCAGCTTCTCCTCCACAGCCTTCAACACCGTCTTCACGTCTCCGCCCTCCACCTCTAAGCCGAGGTCCTTCAACGCTTTCTTCAGCTCCTCCAGCGCCTTAAGGGCCTGCTCCTTGTCCTTAGCCTTCAGCGCCTTCTGAAGCGCTTGATACGCCTTCTTCACCTCATTAGAGACGTGACGCGTGTCGTTTTTGATAAATGCCAGGTAGAGGGCCGCCCTCTCCGCCGCCTCTTTCAGCCTTCCGTAGTAAGCCGTCAAGACGTCTCTGACAACTTTCGGCACCACCTCCTCCACGCGCGGCTTCGGAGGCGGCGGATGCGGCTTTACGTCTGAGAAGAAGCGGCCCGCCTTCTCCAAGTCGTAGACAGGCGGAATAGGTTCAGTCTTAGCCCTCAGTATCTTCTCGAACTTGTTGTGTATCCTCTCAGCGTCTGCGATTCTGACCGCAATCTCGCCCAGCTCCCTCGGGAGCTTTAGCTCATCCACCCAGCCAATCACACGCCTAACGTCCACCGCACGCATCATCCTCTCAGCCACTGCCTCCGGGTCGCCTACAAAAGCCCTCGCCGTAAGGCCGAAATACTTCATCCCAACTTCGCGGACGTCGTGCTCCTTCACGAAGTCTCTCACCTCCGCCAGATACGCCTTGTACCTGGCGCGGGCGTCGGCTAGATGCTTCTCCGCCTTCCTCTGGGCCGCCTCCAGAACCTCCCTAGCCTTCGCCTCCAGCGTCAGCCTCCTATCCACGTCCCTCTCCCTCTCCGCCTCGCGGATAAGCGCCTCCGCCCTCCTCTGCACGCCTCTGAGGTAGGTCTGCACGAGACGCACCTCTTCATACGCCGCCCTGGCCCTCAACACAGAAGCCAGAAGCTTCAGCTCATACGCCTCAGCCTCAAGCCGCCTGGCGGCTTCGCCAGACGCAGTCTTCGCCTCAGAAAGCATCTGCGTGGCCTTGGCCGTTATGAGCGACGCCGCCTTGTCGAAAAGCTGTATCTTGGAGCCCCTAATAGTCATCTCCGACAGCTCTCTAAAGCCCCGGCCCTCGCCTCTGTAATACGCCTTGAGGCCGCGCATCACCGCCTCACTGCTGAAGTCTCCCAGCCACTTCATCATCTTGCCGGCGTAGCTGAAGCCGCCTGTTATGCTGACGGGGGCCCTCGCCACCACAGCGCTCGTCTTGGCGTGCTCGTAGGCCGTGTTTAGATACGGGCCATACTCCACGAAGAGGCCATACCACCTGGCATACGTCGGCTGGAGGACGTCGTGGCCGAGGCGGTCTATGATGTAGGAGTACATGGGGGCCCTGACGAGGGCCCTAACATGCTCCTGGTCGATGAGGTGCTTAACCTCGTCGTAAAGCGGGTTGCGGAAAATTTCGCGGCCCTCCCTAAGCAGGTACAGCGACGCCTCAGACAAAGCTCTAAACAACTTGTCCGCCTCCTCAAGACCCAGCACACGCGCCGCGCCCCAAGCATGGCCGAAGTCGGCGTCTGCGCGGGGACGCCTCACGTATTCCAGAAGCTCAAGAGCGCCGTAGATCCTAGCCAGCTCCCGCTCCAGCTCTCCCAAAGCCTTAACCACGTTTTTCTCCGACGGCTTCTCAAGCACCTTGACAACCTTCTCTAGTCCGAGTTGTTCTGCCAGAGCCCTGGCCTCCCTAACCTCTCTCTCCAGCGGCTGAAGCTTTGCCCTCTTCTCCTCAATAATTTTTAGAATCTTGTCGAGCTCCCCGACTGCTCCCTCGAAGTCCCTCCTCTCCAGCGCCTTAAACGCCTTGTCGAAGACAGCCTTGACATCCTCAGGCGCCTTCCTAAGCGCGCCTTCTAACTGCTTTACCTTTTCGCCGATGCCCGCCGCCGCGTCTAGACTCTTTCTCGCCTCCTTCAACATCTTGACTAGCTCGTTGAGCTGTCTATGCCGCTCCGCCAGCTTCGGAAGCTCAGCTTCAAGCGCCGGGAGGACGGAGTAGTCGCCGGCCTTAACCCTCTCCAGAAGCGGCGCCAGATGCGGCGCCACGCGCTCCACCACCGGCTTGACGTCTTCTACCAGCTTAACAAGCCTCTCCTCCACGTCGCGCTTAGCCACAACAACCTCTCTGGCCTCCCTAGCCAGAGAAGCCAGAGCGGAGTAGTAGCCGTACTCGGAGATCTGCCTCACAACAGCCCCATCCCTCAGCCTCGCCATCAGCCTCTCCGCCTCCTCCACTGCGGAGGGGAGCCGCTGTTTAACCTCCTCAGGCGCCTTCCAGGCAATGGATTCAGCCGCCTTAAGCGCAGTTTCAGCCGCCCTCCGCACGCTCTCCGCCTCCGTCTTCAGCCCACGCTCCTCAAAGGCCTTGATTATCTTCTCCGTCTCTGCTGTAAAAACGTGTCTAAACACCTCAGCTCTCTCCCCCTCCGGAGCCTTCAGCGCCTCTGCGAGGGCTTTCGTGAATGCGACGTACACGTCTCCGGCCTCTTTCTTCACCTTCTCTATAGCCTTGAACAAGGAGGCGGTCTCAGCAAGGCCGAAGGCCTCCGCCGCCTTGGCGGTCTTCTCCGCGTCGACGCGTTGCACGGCAGTGGGCAGGTCAGCCAAGCCGCGTAGAGCCACGGCCGCTTCCTCCACCTCCTTGACAGCACGTTGCCTATACTCAGGAGAGGCGATGCGCGCGGCCTCCACGCCCAGGCGCTCCAGCGTCTTGGCCACAAGCTCCACGTCTCTCATTGCGGCAATCTTCTCACTGACGCTCTTCTCGGCGGCCTCCACTAGGGCTAGGGCGCGGCCGTAGTCCTTGTTGACAGCCGCCTCAAGCGCCGACTTAACCACGTCGGCGTTCAAGGCCTCAGCCCGCGAAGAAAGCTCGGAAATCTTTCTCCCCACCGCCTCGGCCTCGCGGCCGAGGGCCGCCGCCCTCTTTACACCCTCAGCCGCCTCCGCCGTCAACACCTCCGCAACCGTAGAGACCAGGCCCTTAACCTCCCTCGCCAGCTCCTCAACATTCTGGAGGTGCCTCAGCTCTCTATACACGTTAAGCGCCTCCGTGGCGAAGAGCACGTGTAGAAACTCCAGCCTGACCAACACATCGCCAGCGCGCTCCGGCGATAGGAGAGGCCTAAGCCTCTCCACCCCGCCCCACCCGCCGGCGTAGACCTCCCCCGCGATTTTCTCAGCCGCCCTCCTCACCCGCTCCGCGGCGTCTTGCATGCCTCTCTGCTCCAGCTGTTTCGCCACCTCCTCCGCCCTCGCCTTAAACACCTCGGCAAAGCGAGACGCGTCCCTCAACTCACCAACGGCCTTAACAGCCTCCTCGAGGGCCCTCCCGACGGCCGGCAGTACGAGGGCGACGTCCTCCACCGCCCTCCAGCCCACGGCCTCGGAGATCTTGACCATTTCGGCCGCGGCGTGTCTAATCCTCTCCACAGCCTCCACGTCTTGACGTTTCGTGTACTCCTCCACCAGCCTCTCCACACGCTCTGTAAACACCTCGCGGAACACCCTCTCCCTCCTCTCCGGCGCCTTCAACGCCTCCGCCACAGCGTCTTCAAAGGCCCGCACCACTTCACGCACCTCCTCCACCTCCCGCCTAACGACGCGGTGTCCCTCCAGCAAATCCCGGACGAAGAAGAACTCTTCTCTAAATCTTCTAAAGAATTCTGTAGTTTCCCGTAGGACCTCTTGCTTAAGCCTCTCTGCGTCGGCTGTAAGCCTCTCCACGGCGAGAGGCGTTAACCTCAACTCCTCCGCCCTCTCCAGCATATGCATAATGCGGCTGTACTCCACAGCCTTCCTCAACGTCTCCAGCGCCTTCTCCTCGACGCGGAAGCCGGCGAGGTACTTGGCGTATTCAGAAGTGAGGACAACATCAGATTTGATCCTGACGGCTTCACGCACCTCCGGCGCCTTCTCGCGGATGTATGAGAAGCGGTATGTGACCGCCTCCCACGGGCTCTCCGCGTATACGTCTACAACCCTAAAGCGGCCGCCCACCACAGCCCACCTCATGCCGTGGGCGTCTCTAGGCCCCCAGGCCTTGAGCAGAGCCTCGCCCTCCTCTGCGCTTCTGCCCCCCAGCACAATTCCGCGGGCGGTGCCCGCCAGCTTCAGCGTCGGCAACTGCTCCTCGATCTTCCACTTCACCACCTCAGCCGCGATCTGCCTCGTATCGTACCTTGTGGGTGCAACTGCGTAGTGGGCCTCCAAATACCGCTCGGCGCTTCTCAACGCCTTGACGGCGGTGTCGAAGTCCATAAGCACCAGGTGCCTCACCACGTCCTCGACAGAGGCATCCCGCGGGATCTGCGGCGCCTTGCCCTCCGCAATACGCTGAAGCGCCTCGTTAAGCGCCGCAACTACGCGGGCCCTAGGCGCCTTGTCAATCACGGCGAAGTGCCTAATCGCCTCGCCTAGGCGCTCTGTGACGCCCTTCGCCGCCTCCTCCAGCCGCCCACGCTCCCCCTCGTCCAGCTTAGAAAGGTCCTCCGAGAAGTACCGCCTAAGCGCCTCGTACCGCCTTTGGAACTCTGTTATGAATCTGCGGAAGTCGGCGAGTCCCTTCTCCGTCTCCTCAACCATCTTCTGCCTAGCCTTTTCAAACTCCTCTCTCGCCTGCTCCACATATAGCGAAAGTGGGTGGAGCCAGCCCCAGCTCCGCCTCATCTCCCGAATGTAGCCCTCCACCGCGGCGCGGAGGTTTAGATACAACGCGGCGTCTTCCGGCTTAATCCTGCCCTCAGCCGCAAGCCTAGCCACCACATGCGGGTCGAGGTTGAGCAGTACGCGCCACATATACGGGAGGCGGTCGAGGCGCCACCAGAAGAGGTGGTAAGACAGCGAGCCGCGGCTCATCTCCACCCTCTCCTGCACCCACATGTCGAACCTCGGCGAAAGCTCCCTCGCCGCTTCGATAATGTTGTCTGCCTTGAGGGCGTTCCAAATGCGCCTAGCCGCCTCTATGCGAGCCCTCCTCTCCTCTTCACGCCTACGCTCAAGATTCCGCAACCACTCCGCGTCTGCCCTCTCCTCCGCCGCCCGCAGAACGCGCTCCAGAGCCTCTCTCCTCCACTTTACTCTAATTTCTTCGCGTATCTGCTCCGCCGGGTCTTTTATTGCGATTTCTCTCCGCCACAGGACGTACTGCCTGTAGTACTCTTTGAGGTCTGGACTGCGGAGGTATCTAAGGCCGGGTATCCGCACTGCGAAGAAGGAGTGGATACGCGCCGCCGTGCGGGCAGTCCGCCTCATGACGGGCCTCTTCACCGCCAGCCAAATCCTCAGCAGAAGCCTACCCCTAACGGCGACGCGGAACGGGAGCCAGTAGGTCCAGTCTTGTATTACGCCTATGACGAAGCCGAAAACCGCCCTCATAGGCGTGGGGAAGTCAAACAAGGCGCCGAGAAATTCAAACACCGCAACTATAGACAGAATTGTGATGAAGAGGACTGTAAACAGCCAGCTCAACACGTTGCTCTGCGTCATCTGCACATCCTCAAGGTGTTGAATGTTCCAAAGCGG